>OLRS01000787.1_pt1 | contig 35046 bp, 35 predicted proteins | sample 1673171 | NCBI WGS metagenome assembly OLRS01 (sample SAMEA3136762, study PRJEB25190) | human gut metagenome | biome: human gut; feature: human-associated habitat; material: faeces | place: Austria | collected 2013
TCCTATTCCATAAAAAGAAAATACCACCTGTCAAATGACAAGTGGTATTTTTTATGGACCTGAGGGGAATCGAACCCCTGTCCGAAAGCCTGTTCCCTGTTCTTCTACTATCGTAGTCAGTTCTTTGACATTCCCTCCGTCCGCCGGGAACTAACACCCTGCGGGCTTCAGTAGCTTCATGATACGCCCATGCGCGCAAAGCTTAACGCATGTCGTTTCCCACATAGTCGATGCCGGATTCTTAAAGTGCGGGTACTCTAAGGCCGACAGCTGCCATTAGGCAGCGTATGCTAAATTATCTTCAGCGTTTATTTTTAATTTTGCGATTTGACGCATCGCCTGCGGATAGCTTCACCAGCTGCGAGACCCCCGTCGAAACCAGTACAAGCCCTGGCTGGGACTGCCTGAAACGCTGTGAACGGCAGCCGTTTTGCCCTCTTCGGGTAATCTGTTCTCCCAGTATAGACCGAAACCCCTGAAAAATCAAGCCCTTTTCTTAAATTTAAACTCTTATTCCACCAGAATCGCGTTCGGATAGATCCGGTTCATCCGTTCATCCGGAAAATGCGTATCCAGCCACCCGTCCGCGAAGGTCTCGATGCCCTCGCCGGTCTGCCGCACCGTATAGCGGTTCAGGGCCAGACCCGACAGGCAGACATCATAAATCATAAATACCAGCAGAATCCAGGTCATCCAGGTTCCGAATTTCTTCGGAATCTTCTCGATCCAGCCGGAAAACAGCGGATACAGTACCTTCATCCAGACCACCGCTGCGATGCCCCAGAAGAAGCAGTACAAGAGGTTAATTCTGCCGCCCAGATTGAACGGAATCTTACTGTAATCCCAGAACACTGTGCCGAATACCAGCTCCGTAAAGACGCTGCAGATATACTCATAAGCGCCGCCCAGAACCGTGCCGAAGCAGAAAATATAGCTGTCGCTCCGATCCTTATACCGGTACAGCACCGCCGTCAGAAGGGCACATCCCAGTCCCCAGACGATACTGAAGGGTCCGTACACCACGCTGCTGCGGCTCATGAGCTTGCCAGCCGTCACATAGCAGAAAATGGTTTCGGTGATATCGCCCAGGAACGCGCCCAGCAAAAACAGGCACACCAGCTTATAAAAGCAGCAGCCCACCGCAAAGACGCCTGCCTTCGCCCGCGCCGCGTCCGCTTCCTTTTCCTGCTCCCGTCTGGCTCTAAGAAGCTCTTCAGCCGCCAGCCTCGGATAGGCCCGCTCCATACGGCGCAGCACAAAGGCTGTCAGCTTTCCGCCCATCTCATCAGAGGTTTTCTGCAGATTCTCCGCCACGCCATACAGCAGAGACGCCTTTTTCACGCTGGATCTCACCTTCAGGATTCCCACCAGTGTGCCGACAAAATCCATAATGAAAATGATACCAAGCACAAGTAGAATGATTTTTCCGACCCCATGGGGTAAAAGCTTCAGCACATCCCGTAAAAACGGATTCACAAAACGGATGCAGAGTACTCCAAGCAGACCCCACACCACCGACCAGGGCAGGCTCACATAGCCGCCGAACTGGAAGCGTTTCCGGGAGAAATCCCACCATTTCCGATGGAAAATCCGCTCCAGCACGAAGCCGGTCGTATAGGTCACAATAAAAGAAAGAATCACGCCGCCCACAAACAGGAAAAACAGGCTGTCACGAAGCTCTGTCAGGAAAATGGCAAATAACAGTCCGCCCACGCCGTAAGCAGGACACCAGGGACCATAAAGAAAGCCCACATCCACAAATTTTCTCTGCCGCGCCGCCGCGCCGGCCGTGCCAGCCACCCAGCCCGCAAAGCTGTATGTAAAAAAGAGCCACAAAAGCTCGTATCCCGTCATGTCCATACCATTTTCCTCCTCTGTCCGTCCCTGCACAGGTCTCTTGTATGGGGCTTATTATAACGGTTTTCCGTGCTCCACACAAGCCTCTTTTACAAAAGAAGCGAAGCGCCTGGCCGCAAAAGGCATGGTTTCCCAGTTTCGCCACAAAAGCGCCACCGGCCGCTCCAGCCGTTCCCGGATTGGGCGCAGCTCCAGCCCATCCTCGAAGCCCTCCAGCACCAGCCGATACAGAATCGACACGCCCAGACCCTGACGGATCATGGCCAGAATCGAATAGTCATCGTATACCTTGTATTCGATCCGCGGCTCGATCTGAAGCTTCGCGAATGCCCGCTCCGGCACACTGTATTCGCCCTCATCCAACAGGATAAAGGGTTCTCTGCCAAGCTCCGCAAGCGACACATCTTTCTGCCCGGCCAGCGGATGTCCCTCCGGCAGTACCGCCACCATCTCGTCCCAGTACAGGACGCTGACCTCCATGTCCGGCACCGCCTCGGCATTCACGAAGCCAAAGTCAATGCTTCCATCCCGCACCCAGCCTGCAATATTCGTGTACTCCCCCTGCTGCAGCACAAAGCGCGTACCCGGGTACTTTTTTTTAAACTCCCTCATAAGCTCCGGCAGCAGATTTCGGCTGACACTGGTAAAGGTTCCGATTTGGATAACACTGTTTTCCAGCCCCCGCATTTCCCGTTCCTTCCGCTCAAGCGCCTCCTCCGCCTGGTAAATCTGCTGAAAATAAGGCAGATAAGCCGCGCCGTCCACCGTCAGCAGCGTTCCGTCCTTTCGCCGGTTAATGAGCGTTGTCCCCGTCTCCTGCTCCAGCGCCTTGATCGTCTGGCTCACCGCGCTCTGGGAATAACCCAAAAGCTCCGCCGTCTTCGTAAAGCTCCCCGTTTCTATGATTTTACAGAAAATTCCGTATCGCGATATCATATGGTTCTCTCCATCAGTTTAACTTATGTTTTTATTATAATCATTCATTTTACTTATGTAAAGAGAACTGATAAAATAAAGCAAGCTACAAAAGGGAGGAATTATCTTATGAAAGAAAGTAAAGCCCAGGGATTCCGGCTCGGCATGCGGGACGGCATTCCCATCGGCCTCGGCTATCTGGCTGTGGCATTTTCGCTTGGCATCACCGCGCGGAACGCAGGCCTCAATGCCCTTCAGGGATTTCTGATTAGCATTTTAAATAACGCGTCCGCGGGTGAATACGCCGGCATCACGGTCATCGCTGCCAATGCCGCTTACGTGGAAATCGCCATTGTGACTCTGATTACCAACGCCCGCTATCTTCTGATGAGCTGCGCCATGAGCCAGCGGCTGGAGCCCGGACTTTCTCTGGGACACCGCCTTTTGATGGGCTTTGATATCACAGACGAGCTTTTTGGCATCGCCATTGCACGCCCCGGATATCTGAATCCCTATTATACCTACGGCGCCATGCTCATGGCAATGCCCGGCTGGTCCATCGGCACATCCCTTGGCATCATTGCAGGCAACATTTTACCGGAGCGCGTGGTCAGCGCCTTAAGCGTGGCCCTCTTCGGCATGTTCCTGGCTGTGATCATCCCGCCTGCCCGGAAAAATAAGGTGGTGGCTGTTCTGGTGGCCCTGTCCTTTGCCGCAAGCTTCGCCTGCTCGGTTCTGCCGTGGATCAGCACCCTGTCGGACGGTACCCGCACCATTATCCTGACGGTCGTGATTTCCGCCGGAGCCGCGCTTTTGTTCCCGGTTCCCAAAGAAAACACTGCTGAAAAAACTGCTGAGAAAGGAGTTTCCCACTCATGACCCATAATATTTACATCTACATCCTGATTATGGCCGCCGTATCCTACACAATCCGCGTGCTGCCGCTGACCCTGATTCGAAAGCCGCTGGAAAATCAGTTCCTCCAGTCCTTTCTCTACTATGTGCCCTACGTAACTCTGGCCGTCATGACCTTTCCGGCCATCATCCACGCCACCCAGTCTCCCATCGCCGGAGCGCTGGCCCTCGTCATCGGCATTGCCGCCGCCTGGATGGGCGCGGGACTGCTGCCCGTAGCAGTCATCTGCTGCGCCGTAGTATTTGTGACGGAGTTCTTTTTGTAAGCTTACTTCTACGTAACCTTTCTTATTTCGCGCAGCCGAAAGGGCTGAGGCAGTTTTAAACCGCCTCAGCCCTTTTTATCTCATACCTTCTCTTTTCCCCTTAAATCTTATCCGGATGCTTACTCAATGGTAATTCCGGCCTTCTCCAGAATCTTCGGCACATTCTTCTCTGCGCCGATAGCCATGATATGTACGCCGTCGCAGATGCCCTCGTCCTTGATCTTCGCGATCATCTCGGCAGCCATCTCGATACCAAGCTGTGTGGGCAGTCCCTTAACGCCCTTCTCCTTGCCCTCTGCTGCCGCAGCGGAGAGACGGTCAATCATATCCTGGGGTACTGCGATACCCGGTACGTTCTCATTCATGTATTTCGCCATACCAGCTGCCTTCAGCGGGATGATACCTGCCATGATGTGGGTATGGATGTTTGCCTTATCCACCTCGTCCATGAAACGCTTCAGGCCTTCGATATCAAAGATACCCTGGGTCTGGATGTACTGTGCGCCTGCGTCTACCTTCTGGCGCAGCTTGTTAATCTGCAGCGGAAGCGGATCATAAACCGGAGTTACCGCAGCCCCCTTATAGAAGGTGGGCGCATTATCCAGATCATTGCCGCCGCAGTCCTTTCCGGTAGCTTCCATATAAGTCAGCATATGCAGGATACCTACGGAATCCAGATCGTAGACCGGCTTGGACTCCTTGCAGTCGCCTACGGTCGGATGGTCTCCAGTCAGAGCCAGCATGGTATCGATACCGAATGCCGCTGCGGAGAGCATATCGCCCATGATACCCATACGGCTTCTGTCACGTCCGGTAACCTGTACAATGGGCTCCAGCCCTGCTTCCTTCAGCTTGATACAAAGACCAAGGGAGGAAGCCTTCAGACAGGCTGACTGCATATCGGTTACGTTCACGCCGTGAACCTTGCCCTTCAGAAGCTCTGCTACTGCAAGCTGCTCTGTAAAATCATATCCCTTCGGGGGAGCCATCTCAACGGTTACACCGAATTTACCGCCTTCCAGCGCTTTCTCTAACATTCCCATTATTTATTCCCCCTGATATTAATTGTTCTCGGATAAGATACCTTTGCGTATCCCTTGTCCGGTCTTCTCTTTGTCAGGAGATCCAGTCTTCCCAGAGACTCCAGACGTTTGTAAATCATAATCCATGCGCAGTCATTGTCCGGATTCACCTCGCACTTGCCGTTCTTCTGTCCGCCGCAGGGACCGTTTACCAGAGACTTGGCACAACGGGAAATGGGGCAGATGCCGCCGGTGGTTCCCAGCACACAGTCTCCGCACAGATGACAGGCTTCCTCAAAGAGACCGAAACGAACAGCCTCGCCTAAGAACATGGTATTATTGGACGGATAAACCGGTGCGGACGGGCTGTGGGCTGCCGCCACCTGCACGCCGTCGCCGCAGGACATACAGACTACGGCGTCCGGTCCTGCCGCGTTCAGCTTCTTCATGGCTGTCTTCACGCCCATATTCATACAGCAGTAATCTGCCATATTCGTGGCTACTACGGTCTTTCCCTTAGATTCCAGATACGCTTTCAGTTCTGCTACTTCCTTCTCACCGCCGGTCGCGCATGCGGTCGCGCAGCTTCCGCAGCCCAGAATCGCAATCTTCTGCGCGTCTCCGAGCATCGCCATCAATTCATCGATGGGCTTTTTCTGTGTGATAATCATGATATCCTCTCCTTAAAATTCGGGTGTTTGTCCACGGGAGGCTTTCCTTTTTGAAAGTCACTTCTGCCCGAAGAACCTATTTCTATTTTAATACATTTCCCACAAAAATCAACCCGTAATTTTCTTTTTTTAACAGAAAATATCATTTTTATAACATCATTATTTTCATATCATAACACTTTATAACATTTTTGTTTTTAACAACTTTGCCTGATTTGCAAGCTCAGGCTATGAGCTATCCTCTCTATGCCTCTGCTTTTTCTTCTTTCTCCTGTTGAAACTCCGCAATCGCATCCAGAAACTGTATTCCGTACTTCTTCCGCTTATTTTCTCCCACGCCTGAGACCTCCAGAAATTCCTCTTCCGTGGCGGGCAGCTTCACACACATATCGATCAGCGTCTTATCGTTGAAAACGATATAGGGCGGCACCCCATTTTCCCGGGCTATCTCCATGCGGAGTTTTCGCAGAACCTCGAACAGCTCACTTCCTGCACTGGTCAGGCCGTCCGTACTCTTAACTTTGGCCGTCTTCTTCTTTTTCTCCGGCTCCTTCGCCTTCCAGGTCCGCAGCATGACCCGGGCATCCTCCTTCATAAGCGGCGCGGTATCCCCCAGCTTCAGGACACTGTACTGTTCCTCGGTCTGGCGCAGATACCCTTCGCTTACCATCTGGCTAATCAGAGCGCGCAGATCCGCTTCTTTTTTCTCCTTCAGGCTTCCGTAGGATTCATAGTTCATCATTCCCAACTCCCGCAGTCTGACCCGGTTGGCTCCAAGCAATGTGCCGATGACAATCTGAATGCCGTAACGTCCGCGGGTCTCCGTCACGCATTTCACCACCTGCCTGGCTTCCTCGGTCAGGTCGATCTCCGTGTATTCCCGGTGGCAGTTGCCACAGTTTTCACAGGGGTCTTCCGTCTCTTCTCCGAAATACTGTAAAATATAGTTTCTCAGGCATCCCGTTCCCCGGCAGTACTGCTCCATAGTCTGAAGTCTCCTGGTATCCCGCTGGCGAATCAACCGCGCCTCTTCTCCGGTCAGCTCGGAAAAATCCTTCTGCTCCAGTAAAAATCGATTGATCATCATGTCCTGTGGTGAAAATAAGAGAATACACTGGGCCGGTTCGCCGTCCCGTCCGGCGCGCCCCGCCTCCTGGTAATAATTTTCCATGCTCTGAGGCATGTTGTAGTGAATCACAAAACGCACATTGGATTTGTCGATGCCCATGCCGAAAGCGTTAGTGGCAACGACGACTGGCGCCCGGTCATAGATAAAATCCTCCTGATTTTTCTTCCGTTCCGCGCCGCCAAGACCCGCGTGATAGCGCGTCACCGCCACGCCCCGCTTGAACAGTTCTTCGTAAAGCTTGTCCACATTTTTCCGGGTGGCGCAGTAAATAATGCCGCTGTCCGACGGGTGCTTTTCTATGTAGTCCAGGATAAAATCGTCCTTTTTCCGGATATGCTCTACACTGTAATAGAGGTTTTCCCGGTCAAAGCCGGTCACAACCACGTTCGGGTTGGCCAGTTGCAAGGTTCGCAGGATATCATCCCGCACGTTTTCAGTGGCTGTGGCCGTAAAGGCGCTGACCACCGGCCGTCTTCCCAGCTTTCGGATAAAATCCACGATTTTCACATAGCTGGGCCGAAAATCCTGCCCCCACTGGGAGATGCAGTGGGCCTCGTCCACAGTCACCATGGAAATCTCCGTATGTGTGGCAAAATCCAGAAACTCCCAGCTTTCCAGCCGTTCCGGGGCCACATAGATAATCTTGTATACACCCTGGGCCGCCAGGGAAAGGGCCTTTCGAATCTGTCCTTCTGTCAGCGCTGAATTGATAAACGCCGCATGTACTCCGACGTCATTGAGCGCCTTCACCTGATCCTGCATCAGAGAAATCAACGGCGACACCACCAGGGTAATCCCTGGCAGCAGCAGCGCCGGCACCTGATAGCAGATGGACTTTCCCGCTCCCGTCGGCATAATCGCCATCGCGTCCCTGCCATTTAAGATCGCCTCAATAATCTCCTCCTGCCCGGGGCGGAAGGTATCATAGCCGAAATAGTTTTTTAAAACTTCGGTTGGTTTCATACTTTCTTTCCTTCCATATAGCTTTTTAGTTCTTCCAGTTTCTTTACTGTCATTTTTTCTGAGTAGTGTAAGCCATCATAGGTAAGATGAAGTACGGGATATTGCCCTTTTGTCTTCAATAGCATATGTATTTCAATCAGCCATTCCACCACTGCCTGTATCTCATTTCGAGTCATATCCTTCAACGCTCCATACTCCGGTATTTCATTCAGATTGTTCTGTTGTATACGCTCCGACTGGTGTCCTTTCAAAATATCCGTAAGCATTGTAACTCCATAATATTTGGAACGGCTCATATTCTGTACCGCTGTCAATACTGTATAAACCACGTCATTCAAATCTAGCCCTTTTAGCGTAACCGGTTCCTTATTTACTTTTTCTATTTTCACATCTGCTATATCTGCCTGTATCTGTTTTCTTACTTTTACCTCCGTACATTTTCTATTCTGCACAAGTATTTCATCGTTTTTATCATTTTTTTCCTCTACGTCCGGAGTATATCCCATTTGATCATAAAATGCTTTTTTACTGATTGTTCGGTCGCATCCTCTTCCATCCTTTCTGTAATTAGTACATCCCAAAAAATAATCTTTTTTCTGACTCGCATCTTTTCCCGGTTTTATAATCAGATAACCATCTCTGCATTTGTCACATTTTTGAATGGACAGTTTTCCGCCATTACAATCATTTGTCATGAAACCACACACTTCAGGTTCATTTGTACAAATATACAGTCGGAGCCCATATGCTCTTTTATACTTCAGTTGTAAAGGATATCCACATATCGGACATACCTTTCGATCTATTCGCCTCTCTGCTTCTTCGTTCCATTCTCCTTCCAATTTAATATTTTTATAATCTCTCTTCAATTCAAGCAGAAACTCCGAGGGATTGCTTTCTGGTGCCACAAAATATACACGATTCTTGGTTCTTGTCATTGCCACATAAAAAAGCCGCCTTTCCTCTGCGTAATCAATGGAATGATCCCCTTTGATTACAAATCCAAGAACCGGATCGTCCTCTATTTTAGCAGGAAATCCATAGGTTTCATTTTTTCCGTTAATGATAATAACATCATCATAACCAAGCCCCTTTGATGAATGTGCCGTCATAAATACGATTTTCAAATTCGGATATTTTACACTTTTTACTTTATCCCCACGCCTTACAAACTCAAATAGTCCTGTCCGTTCCAATTGGTCTCCGTCAAAACCGAATCTGCCAATCAGCAGAATTGTTCCCGCCTTTTTTCCTTCTTTTTTTCTGCTTATTACGATATGATCGAGGGCTGTCTGAACTGCATTTGCCAGTGCGTAGTTTGCTCCTGTTCTTCTGTCCGCATTTACCTCTTTTCTTCGGCTGTCATAGGTATAAATAATCACCGGATCTTCAATCGTTTTGGGCGAAATCAATTGCTTCTTTATTTGCGCACTGTTTTTTTGAATAAAATTGCCTGCGATATCTATTACTTCCTGAGAATTTCGGTAGGTTCTTACTATTTTAAGCATTTTAGCATATCCCATTTTCTCAGCAAATTTTGTAAACAGTGTAATATCAGAACCACTAAAGGCATAGATGGACTGCCAGTCATCACCCACCGCTATAATTTTAGCATCCGTTACTTCAGACAGCGCTTTTGTCAAATCAAACCTCTGTCTTGAAATATCCTGATATTCATCCACAATTATATATTTAAAATCAAGCTTCTGCTTCATTTCCTTTACTTCATTTAATAGCCTTGCAGATTCATTTATCATATCTTCGAAATCAACTGCTTTGTTTGTCTTTAGCCATCTGTCATATTCCAGATAACACTCCTGGCAAATATCCAGAAATAACTTACTTCTCACATTTGTTGTCGAATGATACATCCGTGCAAATTCATCGCTTCCATATCCATTTACCTTAAAATTGGATATAAAACGGCAAATCAGGCTCAGAAGCTTACGGATGTACCGGTTTTCTTCCCCCGCAACAAGCTGTTCCATCACTTCTTTGTTATTCCTTGGCCTTAATTCTATCCCGCACACCTCTAATTTTTCTTTCAGATGCTCAATCAGACTTCGATTATCCTTATAACTTGAAAATGTATAAATAAGCTTTGTTCCATGTTTTCTGTGGAGCATAATCTTATCATTTACCGCTTTTTTATAACATTCCAATTCTTCATCACTATATCTGTCATTTTTACCATCTTCTGAAATCCCGAAATGTTCAAGATAAACCTGATTATCTCCCTGTAGAATTGCAAAATCCGGTGTATAAGGCTTCCTGGAAAATGCAATATAATACGGATATGTCGGTTCGTATTCATAATCAATGTTATTCAGATACAGGAAATTTGCGATTTCAACTTCCTGATACGAACGTAAAATCTCATTTTGAATCGTGACTGATTTTTTTGTTCTTGCATCAATCACCTCTCTTTTAAAGTTTTCCAAATCACTGCGCAAGGTTGAGTAATTTGCTTTGGCGATATGATTGAAAAAACCATTCAGTTCATTTCCCTCATACGGCGCATCAAAATAAGTTGCAAAAAACATAATGAGTTTTTGTTAATACTTTCATTTTTCAGCAGAGAATTTCTAAAATAATCCCGGAGTACAAAATACATTTTTGAATTATCCACAATTGTCATGGTTTCCTCCGGGGAATGCTTATGTATAATCGCATTTCCAGTAGAATGAAAGGTTGCGATCGGGCACTCAATATGAAGTCCTTTCTGAATTTTATCTTTCAGTTCATTCACAGCCTTATTGGTAAAAGAAATAACCAGAATCTGAGAGGGATCTATTTTTCCTTTTTCAACCAAATATTTTACTTTCGCTGCAACTGTGGTTGTTTTCCCAGCACCTGCACCAGCAATCACAAGAGAATAGTCTTCATCTGTCAAAACAACTTTTCTTTGATCTTTATCCAGGATAACATTCGGATCCACTTCCTTCAAAATATTGTCCAAATAATCTTTTTCCTGAGCCAACATCTTTGAGACATAATGTTCGTTATGCTCTTCCACATAGGTTTCCAAATGCGTATATCTTTCTAATATACAGCTTATTTCTGCTTCTTTTACACGGTTTGTCCGGCAGAAATCAGAAAGCACCCCGCCTTTTTGCAAAACTCCAAAAAAATCTATTACTTCCGTATATTGAGAATATATATCTGCATAGTCACTTTTTGCTATATACCCTGTTCGCTCCAGAAGCTTTTCAATTGTATCCTGTAATACCAGTATTCTATTACAATTTTCATTTCGTATTTCTGTCGTTGTATTTCCTTTATGAGAATCTGAGCCCTTTCCGTCAAATTTATCTTTGGCACGTCCTAATATGCGATCTAAAAATCCCATAATTTTCTCCTAATCGTATAAACTCTTTTCCTCATTATGTACTTTTTCCAACATTTTGTCTACTGTGATTTACTGATAACGAAACGCAAAATGGCAGAGGGGAAGCCTCCGCCATTTTTTCTGTCAGTACTTTTCTGTATAGAGTTCAGGAGCTTCATTTCCTGAATGCTCACTTTTCTTCAGTAACTCTACCAGTCCATGCTGGTTTCCCACATTCGTAACATCAATTTTATGTACACATTCTCCCATCCACGGCAATTGGCTGCTTAGTTCTTTCATTAACCGATAGATATCTACGGTTGTAATTCTATTAACAGACAAATATCCGGACCCCTGTCTATGCCGAAATCCATGCTTTCTAAAAAATTTTCGCAGATCACTATATGCATGATGGTAATCATTTCCAGGATAATGCTTTTTTAATTGATATGTATCCAGGTCAAAATTCAATGCTTTCACATATTTTCTTTCCAATATGCTAAGCCCTCATCGCCTGTCTGTAATTTCTCAGAAAATTTTCTTCGTTAAAATGCTCTGGAGCATCCAAATAGCCGTCACTCTCATAGAACATCCATTCCACTGCATTATTCATAAACCATGACTGATCGGATAGTATATTTGAAACGATCCCAAAATACGCGAAATCATTCTCATTCCCACTGTCCCGGTAAACCCTTGCGCCTGAGGTATCTTCCATTCGAAGCAGTCCATATTTGGCAAATAAACGGTCCAATGTCTGATAGACTGACTCCAGCTTATAGGTTTTCTCTTCCGTAATCTTCTTTTCATCCATCCGAATCAACATCTTCAGCATCCGAAAACCTCCCGTCCAATGAATTTTAATAGAGATTCTTCACCTTAAACTCCTTCTCTGCCTCGCGCCGCTGATCCTTTTTGGCAATGTCCTGACGTTTGTCGTAGAGCTTTTTACCGCGGGCCAGACCTACCTCGACTTTAACCAGGCTGCCTTTCAAATATACCTTTAAGGGCACCATGGTGTAGCCTTTTTCGGCCATCTTGGACGCAATCTTCCGGATTTCGTATTTGTGCATCAGAAGCTTCCGGGGGCGTAAGGGGTCTTTGTTAAAGATATTGCCCTTCTCGTAGGGACTGATGTGCATGCCGTAGACCCATACCTCCTCCTTTTCCACCTTGACAAAGGCCTCCTTGACGCTGCATTTTCCCATGCGGATCGACTTTACCTCGGTTCCGGCCAGGGCGATGCCGGTCTCGTAGGTCTCATCGATGAAATAATCGTGATATGCCTTCTTGTTATTGGCAACTAACTTGTAATTATCCTTCCCCATCTTGTTCTCCTCATCTATCTGTTCTGTATCATAACTGCTCACACCTAAGGGTTTGCCGCTGGCAGCTCCTCACGGATGCTTCGTACTCTCAAATCACTTTCCTACGTCTTCAGCAGTCAATTCTTCCGGCCATACTGAACCGTTACTCTGTATCTTTCGTCGATAATAATTCGTAATCAATGGTCCTGCACAGCCGATCCGTCCCCTTCACACGAATACGCACCCGCTCACCGATACGCCAGACCTTCCCGGTCCGAGCGCCCCGAAGCTCGCTTCCGGCCTCATCATACTCGTAAAAATCGTCGGTCAGCGAATTCACATGCACCAGGCCCTCCACTGTATTGTTCAGCTCCACATACAGACCGTAAGCTGTCACGCCGGAAATGACGCCGTCAAACGCTTCGCCGATATGCTGCTCCATGTACTCCACCTTCTTTAGCTTCACGGTCTCCCGCTCCGCCTCCTCGGCCCGCCGCTCCAGCTCACTGGAACGTTTTGCCACCTCCGGCAGAATCGCCTCGTAATGTACCACCCGGTCGCCGTTTAAGCGCCCCCGCAGGTTCTCCTTGATAATCCGGTGAATCTGCAGATCCGGATACCGCCGGATGGGCGAAGTAAAATGACAGTAATGGGTAGCTGCCAGTCCGAAATGTCCGGTGCAGTCGGTGGCGTACTTGGCCTGCTTCATGGAGCGCAGGGTCAGGCGGCTGATCATGGCCTCCTCCGGAGTCCCTGCAATCTTATCCAGCAGTTTCTGTACCTCGCCCGGATGAATCTCATCGCCCGATGTATGAAGCGCGTACCCGAAATTCCGGATAAAGGTTCCCAGACGGCTCATTTTTTCACTGTCCGGCTTCTCATGAATCCGGTATACAAAGGGCTGAGCCTGCCAGTAATAATCCTCTGCCACAGTCTCATTGGCCGCCAGCATGAAATCTTCAATCAGACGGGTGGCCGCATTGCGTTCATAGGGCCTGATATCGATGGGATATCCCTTTTCATCCAAAATCACCTTCGTCTCCGGAAAATCAAAATCTATGGATCCCCGCTTTCTTCTCCGCTTTCGAAGAAGGGCCGACATCTCCGCCATCTCCTTCAACATGGGAACCAGCTCCGGATAGAGTGCTGTCTCCACCGGATCATTGTCCAGCACCTTCTGTACCCCTGTGTAGCTGAGTCTGCGATTCACACAGATCACCGTCTCCGCAATGGTATGGCCGATAATCTTACCTTTCTCGTCAATGGTCATGATGCAGCTCAAGGCCAGGCGATCCTCCCCTGCATTCAGAGAGCAGATTCCGTTGGAGAGATTGCGCGGCAGCATGGGAACCACCCGGTCCGCCAGATAGACGCTGGTGCCCCGGTCCAGAGCTTCCTGATCGAGGGCGCTGTTCTCCTGCACATAGTTGGTCACATCCGCGATATGCACGCCCAGCACGTAATTGTCGCCCTCTCTGCGCAAAGAAACCGCGTCGTCCAGATCCTTCGCGTCCTCGCCGTCGATGGTGACGCAGACCTCATCCCGCAGATCCAGCCGTCCGGCCCGATCCGCCTCTGATACCGGCTTCGACACCCGTTCCGCCTGGTTCAGCACCCGCTCCGGAAACTCCGTGGGAATACTGTAAGCCAGCATAATAGCCAGCACTTCCGTAGCCGGATCATCCGCCTCTCCCAGCACCTGCGTAATCTTCCCCTCGGGATTTTTCCGACCCTTGCCGTAATCCGTGATTTCGGCCACAACCTTTTGTCCGCTGACTGCCGGACCGATTTTCTCCAGGGGAATAAAAATATCGTGGTTAATCCGTTGATTATCCGGTACCACAAAACCGAAATTCTTGCTGCGCTCAAAGGTACCGATAACCTCAGTGAGTCCATGTGACAGAACCTTTGTAATCACGCCCTCCGGACGTTTCCCTGCATGGCCCTTGATCACCACTTCCACCGTATCACCCAGAAAAGCGTCTCCGGCGTCATTTTCCCCGATGAAGATATCCTGCTCTTCGTCCTCCAGCGATACAAAACCGAAGCCCTTGGCATGGCTTGTATACACGCCGACCACTTTTTTGATCTCCGCTTTTCCGTAGCGCCCCCGCTTGGACAACGAGATTTTTCCTTCGGAGAGAAGTTCATCCAGAACTTTATTCAATTCCTCCCGGTCCCTCTTCTCCACCTGCAGGATGATCGCCAGTTCCTTCTGCTTCATGGGCACATAGCGCGGATCATTGATAAAATCATATATAATTTTCTTTCGCTCTTCAAATGTCTTGTCTGCCATAACTCCTCCGGCATATTACGTAAATCCGGCATGCAGACCTGAACTTCCGGACGCATGCCCCATTGCCATAACGCAGAAAGCACCCACGGTCATCCCGGGAGTGCTTTATCTGTCGTAAAATGTAATAAAAGATCTATTACATTAAAAAATGTTCAAATTCAGTACCAGTGCCAGTACGATAAAGGCAATTGCCAGAATCTTGGTCGCAAGTACAATCTTACCCTCTGCGGAACGGCTCTTATTCTGCTCCCAGAAAGAATTGCCGCCTGCAATCGCTCCCAGACCGTTGGACTTGCCTTCCTGCATCAGTACCACAACCGTCAGCGCGATACACACCAGTACAAAAAGAACCATTAAAATAGCTCGGATTACTCCCATGCTTAAACCTCCTTAACCAGCAGAGATTTGCCGGTCATCTCTTTCGGCTGCTCCATTCCCATCAGCTCGATGAGCGTCGGAATGATATCTGCCAGACAGCCATTCTCTCTCAGACCGTATGCCGGATCTGCGTTTACCAGAATAAACGGAACCGGATTGGTGGTATGTGCTGTCCAGGGCTCGCCTGTCTTATAATCAATCATCATCTCGGCATTGCCGTGATCCGCGCAGATAAACATCTGACCGCCTGCCTCTTTCACTGCCTCAACCGCGCGTCCCACGCAGCCGTCTACGGTCTCAATAGCCTGTACTGCAGCCGGAATCACACCGGTATGGCCTACCATATCCGGGTTCGCGAAGTTGATGATAATCACATCGTACTTATCAGACTTAATGGCCTCTACCAGCTTGTCGCAGACAGCCGGAGCGCTCATTTCAGGCTGCAGGTCATAAGTTGCTACCTTCGGAGACTTCACAAGAATGCGATCCTCGCCCTTGTTCGGCTCCTCAACGCCACCGTTGAAGAAGAAGGTTACATGTGCGTACTTCTCTGTCTCGGCGATACGAACCTGTGTCATATTATGAGCTGCCAGATACTCGCCAAAGGTATTGTGAAGCTCTACCTTGTGGAAAGCTACCAGCTTGTTCGGAATGGTTGCGTCATATTCGGTAAAGCATACATAGGTCAGATTCAGGCGCTTCTCACGGGGGAAGCCGTCGAACTCATCACAGCAGAACGCTCTGGAAATCTCTCTTGCGCGATCCGGCCGGAAGTTGAAGAAGATCACAGAGTCGCCATCCTGAATGACAGCCACCGGCTTGCCGTCCTTCTTTACCACTGCCGGAAGAACAAACTCATCGTTCACACCCTCTGCGTAGGAAGCTGCGATAGCACTGACGCCGTCAGCCGCCTCGTTGCCCTCTCCCTTTGTCAGGGCGTTGTAAGCCTTTTCTACCCGATCCCAGCGGTTGTCGCGGTCCATGGCGTAGTAACGTCCCATAACGGAAGCCACTTCTCCGACGCCGATCTCCTGCATCTTGTCTGTCAGCTCCTGTACAAAATCCTTTCCGGAGGTGGGCGGTGTGTCACGGCCATCCAGGAAGCAGTGTACATAGACCTTCGTAAGACCGTGGCGCTTTGCCAGCTCCAGCAGTCCGTAGATATGGGTATTGTGGCTGTGTACGCCACCGTCGGATACCAGTCCGAACAGGTGCAGTGCGGAGTCCTTTGCTTTCGCGTTCTCCACAGCCTTTACAAGCGCTTCATTTTCAAAGAAGTCTCCATCCTGGATCTCCTTTGTGATACGGGTCAACTCCTGATATACGATGCGTCCCGCACCCATGTTCATATGACCAACCTCAGAGTTGCCCATCTGTCCGTCCGGAAGACCAACTGCCAGTCCGCTGGCATTGCCCTTTACAAAGGGGTAGTCCTTCATCAGACCGTCCATAACCGGAGTCTTCGCCATCGCAATGGCATTGCCCTCCGGATTCTCATTCAGACCATAGCCATCCAGAATCATCAGTACTGTCGGTTTCTTACTCATTGTTCTTCTCCACCTCTGCGATCGCTGCTTTCTTCATCGGGATTCTGCAGTTGCGGTTGCTGCCGAACTCTACGATAACGTCGTCCTCTGTGATGTCAATGAGAACGCCGTAAAATCCGCTTGTGGTTACGACTACATCGCCTACTTCCATCGTAGAAAGCATGGCGTTCAGACGCTTCTGCTCCTTCTTCTGCGGACGGATAGCTGCGAAATACATAAATGCTCCGATTACTACTACGTAAAGAATGATGGTTCCCCATCCCATTGCTGCATTGCCTGTTGCAAGTAAATTCATGTTCATTCCTCCTGAAATATGCCCGTTCTTATCTTTTATCTGCGGGCGCTTCTATTATACTAGCATACTTCCCGATCTCCGGTCAAGTATTCCGGCTGTATTTTCTGCGGTTTTCTGCCAATTTTATGACTGGCCGTTCATCAGGCCGTCCAGCTTCCGCTTCTTGTAGGCCTGGTACTCGCCCCGGTCAATAGCGTCCCGGATCTCAGTCATCATGGTATTGTAGAAATACAGGTTATGAAGGACGCAGAGACGCATACCCAGCATCTCCTTCGCCTTTAACAGATGGCGGATATAGGCCCTGCTGTAGCGGCGGCAGGCCGGACACTGGCAGCCCTCCTCGATGGGCCGGTCATCCAGCTCGTACTTCGCGTTGAACAGATTGATCTTACCCAGGTTGGTGTAGAGATGTCCATGGCGTCCGTTGCGGCTGGGATATACGCAGTCGAAGAAGTCCACGCCCCGGTCTACCGCCTCCAGGATATTGGCCGGCGTTCCCACGCCCATCAGATAGGTGGGCTTGTCCTCGGGAAGATACGGCGTCACCGCCTCGATGATCCGGTACATATCCTCATGGGACTCGCCTACTGCCAGTCCGCCGATGGCGTAGCCGTCCAGATCCATCTGAGAAATCTCCTTGGCGTGCTCGATCCGGATATCCTCATAAATCGCTCCCTGGTTGATTCCAAACAGCAGCTGGTTCTGGTTGATGGTGTCCGGAAGGCTGTTCAGCCTCTGCATTTCCGCCTTACAGCGGGCAAGCCAGCGGGTGGTGCGGGCCACAGATTTCTCTACATAATCCCGCTCCGCCAGGGCCGGAGCGCACTCGTCGAAGGCCATGGCAATGGTGGAGGCCAGATTGGACTGAATCTGCATACTCTCCTCCGGTCCCATGAAAATCTTCCGTCCGTCAATATGGGAGTTAAAATATACGCCCTCTTCCTTTATTTTGCGTAAGGAGGACAGAGAAAATACCTGAAATCCGCCGGAATCTGTCAGAATCGGCTTGTCCCAGGACATAAATTTGTGAAGTCCGCCAAGCTTCTTCACCACCTCGTCGCCCGGTCTCACATGGAGATGATAGGTGTTGGAAAGCTCGATCTGGGTTCCGATCTGCTCCAGATCGGAGGTGGCTACCGCGCCCTTAATGGCCGCCACGGTTCCCACATTCATGAACACCGGCGTCTGTACCGTACCATGTACAGTTGTAAATTCGGCACGCTTGGCGCGGCCGTCTTTCTTTAATATTTTATACATACTTATTTCAAACCTCTCGCTTTTAATTCTTCAATCACCTTATGGTACATGGGCATCTCCCGCTGCCGCCATGGGGCTTGTATATATGAATCTCCGGAAGGTATCCCGCTTCACCTGACCCGTATAAGCGCCGCCTCGTCGGCTTTCTGTCCCATCTTATCGTCCCCAAATTTTCTCTATAAAATCCATACGGGCGCTCATGCCCTCCATCAGCGCGTCCACAATTGTCAGCGCAGTCATGGCCTCTACCACAACTACCGCGCGCGGCACAATCACCGGATCGTGACGACCTTTCACGCTGATTTCGATATTTTCCCCTTTCTGGTTCACGGTATGCTGCTGCGCTGCAATGGAAGATGTGGGTTTCACGGCAGCGCGAAGCACAATTCGGCTTCCATCGCTGATACCGCCCAGCGTGCCGCCTGCATGGTTAGATTCCTTTTCAATACCATTTCCATGATTTACAAAGGGATCGTTGTTCTGCTTTCCGCGGGCCTTCGCTGCCGCGAAGCCGCTTCCAATTTCAAAACCTTTCACTGCCCCAATCGACAGAACCGCCTTGGCCAGATTCGCGTCCAGCTTTTCAAAGCAGGGCTCGCCGACACCTGTGGGCATGCCGTCTACGATACATTCCACTACGCCGCCGACGGAATCCTTTTCTTCCATACACTGTCCCGTGTATTCTCCCGCCTTTTCTGCTGCCTCTTTATCCGGCATATAGAAAGAATTCTTCTGAATTTCTTCCATGTCAAACTGCTTCTCATCTATTTCCACAGGTCCGATGGATCGGGTATAGGCACAGACCGTAATGCCCAGTTCCTTCAGAATCTTCGCCGCCACAGCTCCTGCGGCCACGCGCCCGATGGTCTCACGTCCCGAGGAACGTCCGCCGCCCCGGTAATCCCGAAAACCATACTTCATATCAAAAGTATAATCCGCATGTCCCGGACGATAATAAGACGCGATTTCGCTGTAATCCTGTGAACGCTGGGAAGTATTGGCTACCAGAATCGAAATTGGAGTTCCTGTTGTCCGTCCCTCAAAAACACCGGAAAGAATTTCCGCCTTATCTCCTTCGGTTCTGCTGGTTGTAAACTGAGATTGTCCGGGTTTTCTCCGGTTAAGATATTCCTGAATATCCGCTTCGCATAAAGGCAGTCCTGCCGGACAGCCGTCAATTACTACGCCTACTCCTTTTCCATGGGATTCCCCCCAGGTAGAGATTGCAAAATGCTTGCCATAAATCGATCCTGCCATTTTTTCCTCTTTCCCTTCTGATAGCGGTCTTCCGTAGAGCTTCCGCTTCCTATCTTATATTTCGTATGATCCTGTTTATCATACCGAACTTTTTTTCATTCGTCAACGCATAAAATATTTTCTCCATGAACACGCCTGAAACAGAGAAACCGCGGTTTCCGAAACATTTTTCGAAAGCCGCGGCTTCTCTGTCGAGTTGTATAAATCATGGCAGATGATTAGATATTGTCTTATTGAAATTATTCTGCAAGCTTATAAACCTCCATTACCATATCCACGTCATAGCCTGAATATGCGCCCGCCTTTCCGGTGCCGGAAATCTTCATGGCATTCTCTGCGCAGATCTTGCAGTCCTCCGCCTTGATACCAATGTCGCTGAGTCTGGTGGGCAGACCCATACGCTTCTGCCAGTCTTCCAGATTGCGAAGGCCTTCCATGACGGTATCCTCCTGGTTGTCATAGAGACGCGCGCCCATGCAATTCACAGCCCAACGTACGAATTTGGCCGGATTGCTCTTCCATGCATATTTCACCCAGGCGTCTGTGATAATGGAAAGAATCTCGCCGTGAGTTCTCTTGAAGGTAACAGTAATCGGATTCTCCATATGATGGCATACCCAGTCTCCCATCTCTCCGGCTGCCGGCTTCGTGTTGGACATGGCCATAATCGCGGCCAGATTCAGGTTTGCACGGGCATCGTAGTTGGTCGGTTCCTCTTTTGCCACCAGACCTTCCTTCAGAACCGCCTTTACGATAGCCTCGAAGTAACCCTCCATAATCTCATTTCCATTGATGGGGGCAAAGTATACTTCCCAGCAGTGGGACATGATATCCATAGCGCCGCAGGCCATCATCTTCGGCGGCAGGGTATAGGCAAATTCCGGATTGATGATTGCGAAATCAAAGAAGAAGCCCAGGTTGTAAAGACCGACCTTCTCCGGAACCTCCAGACTGTCATCTACTACCATCGCACACAGAGACTGCTCGCTTCCGGTTCCGCCCAGTGTAGAAATAACACCGTGAGGAATAACGGGATCCGGAGTGAAAATATCGCGGTTCACAAACAGGCTCTCCTTCATATTGGCCTGTACAGCGATAAATTTCGCGGTATCCATAACGGAGCCACCGCCCACAGCCAGAATAAAGTCTACCGGATCCTGATGTACCTTCTCGATACACTCCTTACAGTAGCTCAGGCGGGGATTCGGCTTTACATCTCCCAGCTCATAATAAGAGATGCCGTTGGCATCCAGGGACGCCCGAACATCCTCCAGAATCTTGGTCAGATAGCTTCCGCCGTCGTGCACGATCAGGCAGCGGTTACCATATTTCTTTATTTCTTCTCCCACGGTTTTGTGAGTGTCTTTTCCGAAAATTACGTTTGTTTTCTGTGAATCATAGAAATTATTCATAATAATCACCTCATTCTCTGGCTGGAATTTTATTCCAGAATTCCCAGTTCCTTCATCCATGCATTTACATCAATGATTGCGTCCTTAGACGGCTCCAGTGTACCTTCACAGAGCGCGTCCGCATCTGCATCCTCTCCCAGCTGGCTCACCACATCGATGACCATCGGAAGATTCATACCGGTCAGGTGACGGAACTTATAATGCTCCATCAGTCTGCTTACGCAGTTAAAGGGTGTTCCGTTGGGAATATCCGTCATAATGATGACGTCTCCCTTTTCCAGTTCCTCTTTCAGTCTTTTTTCTACCTTTGCTGTCAAATCGTCCGGTCCTTCGCCCGGCTCAAACGTGATAAAATCCAGATCCGGCTGATCTCCAATCAGCATTGTCGTACTTTCTACCATTCCCTTTGCCATTCCGCCATGGGAAACCAAGATTACTGTCACCATCACAAATGTCTCCTTATATATTCCTGCATATTTTTGCATAATTTTGAATTCTGATACATATCTGCAGCCATAGACATCTGCAGCTTCAGGGTACAGAGCTCGTTGCCGTCCTGATAGGTTAAAAGCACCTTGTCATAGACGTCGCCCATCCTGCCCGTTTCTCCCATCGCCATTTCCCGGCCCGTTTCCATTTCCACGATTTTCACGTCTTTTATCAGCGGATAGGGAATCATGACGGAACAGAAGGTTTCTTCTTTTCCGTCGTTCGCCCGGATTACAATAGCTTTTTCCAATACCCGGACATGAACAATCGCCTGCTCCGGGTTATGCGGATCTCCGTCGAGATAAATCATCTCATACTGCCATCCCAGCACCTGATCGCTCTTTTTTCTGCCGCGTATCATCTGAAATGGATGAAATTTTGCTTTTTCCATAACAGTTCTCCTCAGGCCTTTTTCCAGTTCAGCTTTTCGCACAGGAAGGCTTCCACGATATCAAGAACCTGCGGCGTCCAGAAGGGAGAACCTCCGTGGGCAGCGTTATGCATCCGGTACATGGTTGCGTCTTTTCCGGCCTCGCGCATCCTTCGATAGAGAATGACGCTCTGTTCGAAGCTGCAGCTCTTATCCTTATCCCCGTGCAGAATCAATACGGCCGGCGTCTCGCCTTCAAGATAAGATACCGGACTCGCTTTTTCCGCCAGATCAAGATGTTCCTTTACCGGCACGCCCAGAAGCTCATCCAGATGTTCGGTGGATGTGGAATGATAATCAATCATAGCCGGAAGATAAGCAGGACCGTAATAGTCCACTACTGCGCCAATCCGCAGGCTACGCTCCCGATATTCCGGCATCATAGCCATCAGAAGCGCCGTATGCGCGCCCGAGGAACTGCCCCAGGCTGCCAGCTTATCGGTATCCCAGCCAAGCTCCTCCGCATGCTCCCGCAGAAACTCAAGCGCCAGCCAGCCGTCGTCCGACTGAGTTGGGAAATGAAATCCCGGAGCAGGCCGGTATTCCACGCTTGCCACGATAAAACCGCGCCGCGCCATTTCCACCAGCTGCGGAATGCCCGGAACCACGCTCTGCTTCTGCCAGGCTGAACCGCGGATAAAGAGCACCAACGGACGCTTTTCACCGTCCCCGACCGTAGAAGGAAGCAAAAGCTGCAGTTTCAGAGATACGCCGTCGATATTGGCAAATTCCACATCCCGAATGTATTTTACAATCTTGACCTTTGAAAAATCTGCTTCCAGTTCCCGCATACCCTCCGCAGTCAGCGGAGAAGCCTCCATATCCGGCGCCGGAATGCTCCAGCGCTCATTTTCAGAACGAAGCTCCATCTCTATTCCTCCTCTATGCGCTCCATTTCCACCTGTTTCAGAATCAGGCCTTCTTCCATGGTGCATGCAATTTCAAAAAAGTATCGGACTCCCGCTTCTGCTTTCAAATTCAAGATCTGGCTTTTCATGGTGTCCAGTTTAATGTGAATCTTATGGAAGCCCGGCTCACACAAAATGTTGCACTGCTTCTCCATCTCAATTTTCGAAACAGGCGCCCCGTCCAAAATGATCTGAAAGCTCCGGATATGACCGCGGATTCCCTGCTGCCGGTAAAAGGACAGCATGGCCTCTCCATCGTGTGAAAGCTTCTCCTCGTCCACCGCGTCGAACCGTTCCCGGATGTCCGTCTTCGCATGCTGCTTGCCCGAACGGGAGCGCAGAAAGCCTTTTTCCAGTTTATTCCAAAAGCGCATATCCGTAACTTCCTTTCCCTTTGTACTGTCAGATCCCGATTTCAAAAATGGCTGCCGGAGTGCTTGCACTCTGACAGCCATCTCTCCGTCTCAACTAATCCGTCAAATTTGTTTCGTTCCACTTACGCGCTGAAGATGCCAAGCAGACCGAATATGATTGCAAACACTACCATTGCCAGAATAATATGAATGGACTTCTTTCCGCTGCGCAGTGCCTTTACACATGCAAGAGTCAGCAGAAGGGGAAGAATCTTCGGGCAGATGGCGTCAAACAGAGCTGTCTGAATATTGAATTCTGTACCGCTGATGGTAAAATTCAGCGCGCACTGCAGATTGACGTAATTTACAATCAGACCACCCATAACGCAGCATCCTACGATACCGGCTGCATTCATGATCTTATCCAGGGTTCCTGCTGCCATCACATCAACGATGGCGTCTCCGCCCTTATTATAACCAAGTTTGAAGCATGCCCACATGCAGCCAACCATAATGGCGTACATTGCAACCGCGTAAATAACCGGTCCAAGAACCAGTCCGTTGTTGGTCAGGTCAATACACAGGGCCAGGACAATCGGAATAATAATACCCTGAATCAGGGAATCACCAATACCTGCCAGCGGTCCCATCAACGCAGATTTCAGGCCTACGATCTGGTCTGCGTCGCAGTCCGCTCCTGCTGCCACCTGCTCCTCCATGGCGATGGTTACGCCGTGGATAACCGTACCTACCTCAGGTTCGGTATTCAGGAAGGTCAGATGACGTGTCAGGGTCTCTTTCTGCTTCTCCACATCGTTCGGATACAGTTCCTTTACAACCGGAACCATGGAGTACATAAATCCAACGCCGTGCATGAACTCATAGTTGCCGCCTACGGCACAGGATAAAAACCAGTTTAAAATAGATTTCTTCTGTGTGCTTTTGGAAACCTTTACTACTTCAGCCATTTATGCCACCTCCGCTTTCGTACGATAGAAATACAGAACCGCGCCTACAAAACCAATCATCGCAATCGGGATCAGGCCCAGGCTTAAGTAAGCGGCCGCGATAAAGCCTACCAGAAGCCAGATGCGCGCCTCGTCCTTGAAGATGAAGGAAAGGTTGATTGCAATACCAACTGCAGGAAGCATACCGCCGATAAGAGATACAACGGTCAGAATCTTGCCGTTCAGTATGTCTGCCAGAGAGTATACCAGATCGGAACCGAAGTACGCGCAGAGCATACAGGGGATACCGTATCCGATAAAGGTAATAATCAGTGGAAGCAGCCAGGCCGGAATCCACAGAGAATTGATTTTTCCGTCATCAATAAACTTCTGTGCCAGATGTCCGCATGCAGCCAGAACTGTCATCAGCATGGTATACAGCGCGATAGCTACCAGTCCAACCGGAACTGCCAGAACCAGAGCCGCGTCCATATCAAGACCGGTGGCCAGAACAAAAGCGGTACTCAGAACGCCAGCCGCACAGGGGTCTGCCGGGGAAGCTCCGCCGGCTCCAATCCATCCCAGGTAAATCATGTTGATCTGCGCACCAATCATCGCGCCCTCCAGCGGTTTTCCGAATACCAGGCCTACCAGGAAGCCTGCAACCAGAGGTTTGCTGAATACGAAATAGCCTCGTGCGAAGGAATTGTTACCAATCCAGTAAATTACACCGCACAAAAATGCTTGAAATAGTGTCATAACTGTACCCTCCTTGTAACATTACATATCTTTTGCTTGCCTATCTCATTTTAACAATTTCGCCAGGTCAACCGGTGCATTGTCAATCGCCAGCTGGTAGACCATGGTTACTCCCTTGTCAATCAATGCCCGCATAGCGTCCTTTTCACTGTCGCTTGCGAACAGATCCCGGATTAACTTCTTCCGTTTTCCGTATTTGTTGCCACTGACTGCCGCGGAACCGCAGATGATTTTGTCATATACGACTCCCGCTTCATTCATGCGCAGAAAACTCTGCGCACATTTGGTCAGAAGCATCACTTTCTCATTTTCAGGGGAATCCTCTTTCAGATATTCAATCGCCTGATCCACGGTGAAAATCTGCAGTTCCGTTCCAGCCGGCTTCATTCCCATAAAGATCTTACAGGTAAACTTATCATTTACCAGATCATCATCTGCAAGAACGATTACATTCGCATGGGTCGCCTGCATCCATTTGGTACAGACTTGTCCATGCAGTAATCTCTCATCGATTCTTGCCAGGACAACGTTTCTCATGTTTTTCCTCCTTTCCTTATGCCTTTCCGGTAGATCCGCACAGGTCCATGTGATGTGCCGCTACAGCCTTTGCTCCTTCGCCCAGCTTCTCATACAGATCGTACGGTGCCCAGCTTCTGAAGTTCTCCGGAAGTGATTCCTTATAGTTCTTATAGCTGTCAATTGCTCCTGTGTACAGCTCATAAGCAACATTCAGTTTATTGATTCCCATGCTGCAGGCCTTCTTCAGGTTCTCATCACCTGTACCGGATCCGCCGTGCAGTACCAGGGGTACCGGAACGGTATCGCGAAGCTCCTCCAGCAGCTCAAACTGAAGCTTCGGGGTATCCTTATACGCGCCGTGCGCGGTTCCGATGGCTACAGCCAGCGCGTCTACGCCAGTCTCCTCAACGAATCTCTTCGCCTCATCCGGACGGGTAAATACACTCTCATCGCCCATGGCCACATGTCCCAGCTCTGCCTCTACGCCCATACCGCATGCATGCGCGATTTTGGTCAGTTCCTTTACCTGTGCCATATTTTCTTCAAACGGAAGCTTGGAGCGGTCTACCATGATGTCTGTGAAACCTGCGTGGATAGCCCAGATAGCATGCTCATACTCTGCGCCATGGTCCAGGATAATGGATACCGGAACGCTGGCCTGTGCAGCCTGCTCACGCGCCCATTTTCCGAAACGCATGATGTCGTTCTTGCCGTACATGAACAGCATAATAACCGGGGAACGCTTCTCCTCTGCTGCCTGCAGGCACGCCATGAAGTTGATTTCATTACCGATTCCAAGTGCCGGAACGCAGTAGTTTTCCGCTTTTGCTTTTGTCAGAATGTCTTTGATATTTGCTAACATGTGATGTTTTCCTCCTTATTTTCTGTCGGTTCTTCGGTTGTCTTATTTATACTCGATGATGCAGCGGAAGGTATCCGGGCGAAGTGCTGTCTCAAACGCTTCCTTGCACTGCTCCGGAGTAAATACACCGCTGACCAGTCTGGACGGGTCGATGATACCCTTTCTCAGGCAGTTTACAGACTCGGTAAAGGAACGAACGCTCGGGCTCTTGGTTCCTGTAATCTTCACGCCCTTGCTGTGAACATATCCTACATCCAGCGGAACCTCCTTGCCGGCATGTACGGAGCTGTACATCACTACAGTTCCTCCGGGAGCTGTCATCTTGATGGCCTGCTCTGCAACAGCTGCCACAGCTGTGGTATTAAATACTGCTTCGGCACCCATACCGTCAGTGTGATCCTTTACAAACTGAACCGCATCCTCTTCCATCGGATTGAAGGTCAGATCACAGCCAAGCTCCTCGGCAAGCTTTCTTCTCTCCGGGTCAATCTCGCTCATGATTACGTAAGCGCCTCTTGCCTTTGCGCACATCACATGGAGCTGTCCCATGATACCGCCGCCGATAACGACCACATTATCGCCAAGGTTGATGGTGGTCTGGTTGACGCTCTGGATAACGCAGCCCAGCGGCTCTGCGAACACAGCCTTTTCTGTGGGCATGTCATCCGGCATGAAGTATACCTGATCCAGATTCAGTTTAATATACTCGCCAAGTCCTGCTGTTCCGGGAATCTCATAACCATCATCGATATCATCTGCCATCTTGCAGAGATTTTCCATGCCGTGACGGCAGAAATAACATTTTCCGCAGGGCTTCTTAATCAGGTTTGCCACGATTTTCTTTCCAATCGGATATGCCTTCGGATCAACGTTTTCGCCAATCTCCGCAATCTCACCTGCCACCTCATGTCCGCCCACAAACGGGGGTGTAATATACTTAATAACTCCAGAGTACATACGCTGCTCCCAGGTACAGAGCGCGCAGCCATTCACCTTCATCATAACCTGGTTCTTACCGAGCACAGGTTTCTTCACTTCACGAACTTCAACCTCGCGCTCGCCTGTAATCGCTACTACTTTCATTTCTTTATCTCCTTTCTGATGCTTGTGCACATTTTTCACACATTCCGATAAACTTTCAAGCCCTTCCATTGCTGTCTCTGACTTTATCTAGACTATAGCATGTTCCCTTCCGTCATAAAATACCAAACCACTTCCGTATCGATGCAGAAGTATTGTACGTATTGACTACTTTTCACATATATGCGTCTCCCACTTTGTACATTTCGACGGAGCATTCTTGAATATACCGAAGAATCGTATTATAATAAACCTGATTCAGATAAAGGAGGTTTTTCTAGATGAACTTACAGCTGACCGATAAAATCGCGATTATTACAGGCGGCACCAGGGGAATCGGGGCAGGAATCGCCCGGGTTCTCGCAGCCGAAGGCGTCCATCTGGCGTTGGCCTACCGTTCCGATACAGAAGGGGCGCTCCGCTTTACCCAGGAGCTCACGGAACAATATGGCATACAGGCCCACGCCATCAAAGCAGACGTCACTATTCCGAAAGAAGTGGAGGCTTTCTACCAAAAGGCGCTCGCCCTCTTTCCCACCGTCCATATCCTGATCAACAACGCAGCCGGAGGCACGCCGGAAAATACGCCGATGGAGGAGCTTTCCTTTGACCAGTGGAAGGCCTGCATGAACGGCTGTCTGTCCCATGTCTTCACCATGTCCCAGGCCTTTGTAAAGGAATGTAAAAAGTCCGCCCACGGCGGACATATCGTCAATGTTTCCGCAAAAGCAGCCTTCCACAGCGCCAGTCACAATAAAATACCATACGCCACGGCCAAGGGCGCTATCGCAACCCTGACCCAGCGTATGGCAAATGATCTGATCGAAGACGACATTTTTGTAAACGCCATTGTCCCCGGTTATGTTCTCAGTAATTATTACCGGGATCCGGAATCGCCCCAGTGCAAAGCCAAAGAAAAGGATCTGCGCATCGGCTGGGCCACACCGGAAGATATGGGAAACATCACTGCTTTCCTCTGTTCGCCTCTGTCCCGGCAGATCATTGGCGCTGTCATCGACTGTTCCGGCGGCACCATGCTGTAATATTTACAGGAAGAGCTGTTTCAAATCCTCCGTCGAATAACATCTCTCCATCATTTCTCTGCCTTTGGAGCTGCAGAGAATCTGATAAGATTCTGCCAGCTGCTCCAGCAGCCCGTCGTAGGTACGGGCATAGCTGACCAGGTGCCAGACTTCCGTCTCATTTTCTCTGCGGTATACATAGGTTTTCTCATCTGCGTTAATACCGATAGCCACCTGCAGACAATGTCCCCAAGACAGACGTTTTCCCTGATAAGGCATCGTTCCGCGGAAAAAGTTATCCTTTACCTGCTCCACCGTATACAGTGCGAAATTTCCTTCTTCATACTGCTTTCTCAGCCGCTCCAGCGAAAAATCCGTCTCCAGCCAGCTGGCTGCAATGGTATCCTGGATATTCCGGATATCTGTGTCCGACATGACGCCTGACACCTGGATACAGGGAATTCCCATATTCTTCAGCGGCACCGTGGAAATAATAAAATCGACAGGCTCCATGGACGCAAGCTTCTCCAGCTGAATCATGGATACCACGTCCAGGATACGATAAGTCGGAAAATACTGGCGCAGCTTGGTTTCCAGCAGCTGTGTCGCCCCAAATCCGCTGTTCGTGACCACCAGAATCTTCTTTTCCATGCGTTTGGCTTCCAGCATTGCCTGATAATAGATTGCAATGTAAGAGACTTCCTTGATGCTGATCTCCTTCCTGCCGTATTTCCGGCAGATACACCAGAGCGCCGCCTGACACAGCCCCAGCAGTTCTCCGTAATTGGCCTCCATATCCTCCAGAATCCGGCTCTGAATCCGGATATCGTACTTCACCCGGTTCAGAAGCGGACGTACATGGGCCAGCAGTCCCTCCATCAGCTGAGAATCCGGCTCCACTGTAATCCGCAAAGCCTTCAGCATATAGTGACTCAGCTCCTTTACCAGCACCGGCGCAAAATCCGTCTCCTCCAGACAGTTCTGCTCCGATTTTCTCGGATACTCCTGTTTTCCCGGCACAATATCAGAGGATACCAGATAGCGGTACAGATAAAAGCTCTCCTGCTCTGCCGCCTCCCAGTGTTTACGGATTATTCCCAGGAGCTCCTTCGCGAAATTCAGCAGCACCGGCTGAATTTTCGGGAATTTATGCTCATCCCATTCGATAAAATGGCCTCTCCTGGTTCGGGACGCGCAGATCAGTATATGATCCCGCAGATAGCTGTAATAAGGCTCCGTAATCGTGTGGCTGCATTGCTGTTCCAGATACCGCATAACTTCGCCGGACAGTTCTACTTCTTCCTCTGTAAAAAAACCCGTATGAATAAAATGTGTTTCTTCTTCGCCGGACTGCATATACTCGCCCGGCGTAATCTCCGTATTCTTGGACGGATTATTCTCCCGTACCCAGGCTGCAATCGCATGGCGAATTCCTTTTTCCGGCCCTTCCAGGCTTCTGCCCTTCCGGCTGGTTACCAGCGTCAGCCCGTAATCAGCCACCCAGTTCTCAATGGCCTTAAAATCATTGACGATACTGGCTCTGCTCACATAGAATTCATCTGAAAGCTTCTGTATCGACAGGCAGCTCTCATCCATCAAAAGCAGACGTTTGATAATCTCCATCCGCCTGAATTCCGCAGGCACAGAGCCTTCCTCACCCGCGCTGCTTCGCAGGCCGTTCAGCAGCTCCTGATTTCCCCTGGCTTTCTCCGGAAGCAGAATACCGCTTCCCGTCTTGCGAATCAAGGTCACATGAAATGGATTCAGATATTCCTGAATCGCCTTGATATCCTGTAAAACTGTTTTGTCCGATACTTGGAGTTTTTCCGCCAGATACTTGGCGGAGCGAAATTCCTTCTCATTTAATAAGAGCTCCAAACATTTTTTCTGTCTCGTATTTAAGTTCGCCATGAGTCTCTTCTCTTTTCTGTAACATCGCTTCAGAGCAGTCCCTTTTGTCAGGAACTGCTCTTTCCTGTTTGTTTCTAACATTTTTTATAACATTTCATGTCTGATTATACAAGAAATCTTCTTTTCTGTAAACCCACCTCTACTCCGTCTGCGCCGCTGGCGTAATCACAATATTCTCTCCGGAGATCCCGGTTTTCCGCTTTACGATATCCTCGATCTGAGCTCTGCCCGCGTCGTCCACATTTTCCATATTAACCACCACATCGGCCTGGCCGTCGGTAATACTGACCACCACGTCCTCGAAGCCCTTGGCTGCCAGCAGGATTTCCGCCGCTGCTTCCTTCTCGGCGATATCCGTCAGCTCCACCATGCTGTCCACTGCCTCCTGCTTCTGGGCTTCGGAGATATTGGTATTGTTGATAACCTCCAGAAGGGTTTCCTTGTTTTTGGAGCGCAGCTGCTCCCGGCTAAGCTTCGCCTCCGCCGCGAAGCCGGTTCCCGCCGAAGAACTGGCCAGCACCGCCTCACCGGGTTCTTCTCCCTCCTCCACTTCCGCCGTCTCTTCCCCGTCGGAATCCAGGCTTTGGATATCGCCATCCGCGAACTGCAGCTCCTCCAGTCCGGTCTGGGCATAGAGATCCTCCGCGGAAATGTCGTCCGCGGCGGACGCTTCATCCGCGGCAGATGCGTCGCCTCCGGTCTGCAGCTTCGCGCCACTGAGCTTGCTGCCGGAATAATTTAAATACCCGGCCACCGCAATCATAATGGCAAGCGCGGTGATGATCATCTGGTTCTTTTTAAATATGTTTTTCACTTTGCACCCTCCAACTTCATTATTTTTACTTTATGCGCCTCGATGGGAAATAATGCCTGCACAGCCTCCAGAAGCTCCTGCTTCACCACGGCACTGTCGCCGCCCTCCGCCAACACCAACACTCCTTCGATATTCGGCTCCAGCTCCTTCACCACATAGGGGCTTTTGCCGCCGCTGCCGTCCTCATAATATACCGTCTCTTCGCCCCAGTCCTGCTCGTCGGTGGTGCGGCTTCCGCCACTGCTGTCCGTTTCTTCCACACTTTTCCGGGATTCCGGCGTATCCTTCTCCACGATCCGTTCTCCCCGGGATTCCAGAGTCACCATGACCTCCACCCGACCTGCGCCTGCCACCTGGCTTAGGATGGCAGATAGACGCTTTTCCAGCTGTTCTTCATAGGTTAATGTGGCAGTATCTGTCCCTGCTGCCCCCTGTGTCCCGGAAATGTCCGCGTCTTTTTTGTCTGCCCCCATAGTCCCCGTCGTAGTCGGAAGTGCAATTACCACCAGCAGAACACCAAAAAGCAGGAGTACCACCAGCTGCTCCTTTTTCGGCTTCTTCAGCTTACTCATCCAGTACGATTTCCACTTTGATGTCTGAGCTTCCACCTTGCTCCTCCTCTCCGTCCGCCGGATTTTCTGTGCCGTCCCCGGTCATCTCCTGCTTCCGCTTTTCTATCTCCCGCGCATAGTCCACTTCCAGTTCCGCCTGCCGCCGCGTGAAATCCTGAAGCTCCTCGTCATAGGTCTGCTCTGCGTAAATGCTGTCCAGCGTACCAGACAGGCCTGCCACGGATAACAGAGGCGACAGCACCACCAGCATCAGCACAACCCCCATGAAAAAACGGACATATTTCTTCTGGCCTTCCTCCGGCAGAAGATGGAGAATTACGGTCATCAGGATAGCATAAAACGCGATGTCACGAATCCAGCCATATAGAAACTCTTTCATCCCTGCCTCCTACCCACGCACCGACACGGTCACCACCACAATGGTCACCACAAAGAGCACGGTCACCGTAAAAACCGCCTGAAATAAAAGTCTTACGCCCTCTCCAGCCCCGGACACACAGCCCGAAAAGCGCTTATCGCAAACCGGCTGAATCAGGGCGGCGGTTCCCTTTAAAAGCAGGGTCAGCACGCCAAGCTGCACCAGCGGTCCCAGGCAAAGCAGGGCCAGCACCAGCACCGCAGACGCCCCCACGCCATTTTTCAGAAGCACCGCAGAGCCCAGCAGCACATCGGCCACGCCGCCTGCCGCGTTACCGACGCCGGGCAGCATCCGGGCGGCCCTTGTAAAAGCTGTATTTTTCAGGGAATCAATGGCCGGGGTAATCATCCCCTGAATCGTGTTGAACCCCATCACCACCGTTAGCAGAATTTTCAGCGCCCAGCCCACCGCTTTTCCCGTAAGCTCGGTCATCTGGGACAGGTATTCCTCCTTTGTCAGATGATTGATGAAAACCAGAAGCATATACAGGTTCAATACCGGCAGCAGCGCCTCGCCAATCAGCCAGTCCAGCGCGTAGATAAGGCCCAACAGGAACTGGTAAAACACCAGCGCTGTAGCACCGCCCGCCGACAGGGTCACCGCCAGGCACCAGGCCGGAATCAGGGCCTTCATAAACTCCTGCACCGAAGCGAATACCTGCCCAGCCAGCTTTGCCGCCCCGGAAAATACCTGCAGCAGCAAAAGGAACAGCAGCAGATAGGTCATTTCAAAACTGATTTCCCCGATCTGATCATTTTTAAATACGTCAGTAAAATTCTTAAGGAGCGCCGCCGCAATCCCCAGTACCAGAATCGACACAAATATCTGTTTATCCTGGGTGAAGCTCCGTCCCGCTTCCGTAAGCGCCGTCCGAAAAAAGCTCTCCAGCGTAAAGGGCTGCTCCCCGGACAGCAGGGAAAGCACCGTATCCCGAAAGGAAAAGCTCTGGTTCAGGATCTCGTCCATGGCCCTCTGAATCTCCGAAAAATCCAGTTGTTCCAGTGTAAACGTGTCCATACTCACCCTCCCAGGAAGCTCTGTATCGTCTGAAGCAGCGCGCTCACGATAGGCATGCTGACCGCCAGAATGGACAGCTTCGCGAAAACGCCGATCTGCCCGGCCACTGCAGCGCAGCCTGCGTCCCGACAGATATCGGCGGCAAATTCTGAGATGTAGGTGATACCAATGATTTTCAGCAATACCTGAATGTAGGCGCTCTGGATAGAAATGGCGCTCTGAATCAGACGGATATTTTCTATCACCAGCCTTAAGCGCTCTGCCACGAGAAAAAGCAGCAAAATACCCGTTCCGACGCTGACACAGACGGCATATTCCGGTTTTGTCTGTTTCAGAAACAGAGCCAGAAAAACGCCGGTAATTCCAATCATGACTGCCTGGATCATCTCATTTCCCCCTCTCCTGAAATGAAGCTAGAGTGCAAACAGCTGCTTCATGGTATCAAATAGTTCAAAGATGTAGGGCAGAATCCAGAACAACACCAGTACCAGTCCCGCCAGACTGGTGAGAAAGGCTTGCTCCTCCCGTCCGCTGTGCTTCAGGACCTGACAGATCACTGACACCAGAATTCCCACTGCCGCGATTTTAAAAATGAGATTCACACTCATAATTCCTCCCTCTGTGAAATCAAAGCAAAAGTATCACCAGGAATACACCGCCTGCGATCCCCAGGCTCTGATAAAGCTTCTGCCTGCTGCCCATATGCTCCTGCGCCTCAGCGATACTGTTCTCCAGCTGTTCCAGATAAAGCCGGATGGCCGCGAGCTGCATTTCCGCGTCCAGATACCCCAGCACCTCGCCCAGACTCTCCAGCTGCTCCAGGTCAGCCCGCACCAGATGCAGTCCCTTCAGATGCTTTGCCTCCTCCATTTTCCAGACCTCTCCCAGCGTCCGTCCATCCGCTTTTTTCAGCTCGTCCGCAGTTTCGGACAAAAAAGTACCGAAGGGCACTGGCAGCCGCACAGACACATGACAGAATGCCTCCGGCAGAGGCAGGCGGGCGTAGCGGATCTCACCCTGAAGCATGTAGACCAGCTGCTTCAGGATACGGAGCTCCCGTACGCGCCGTTTTAAATCACCGCTGAAGCTTGCCCCAATGCCTGCCGCCGAACATAAAATCAGGCAGGCGCCTGTGATTTTGAGCATAGGATCTTCCCCTTTCCGTCCAGGATGGCTCGCACGGTTCCCGGTCCATGCCGCGCATCCAGCACCACGAAGCGTTCGAAAATTCCCGTCTGCAAAAGTCCCGAAACCAGGGGCTTTTGACGAATCTCCTCCAGGCTGCTTCCGTGTACGGTGGCCAGGATGCGACAGCCGCAGGAAATGGCGTTTTCCATAGCTTCCATATCTGCATTTCCACCTATCTCATCCACGGCGATGAGCTCCGGGGACATGGAACGCACCAGCATCATCATGCCCTCGGCTTTGGGACAGCCGTCCAGAATGTCAGTCCGCACTCCCACGTCCAGGCCCGAAACGCCTAAGTGACTTCCGCCAATTTCGCTTCGCTCATCCACTACGCCTACCCGCATTCCCCGAAAACCGGTACGGCCATTGGAGATCTGACGGATTAGATCCCGCAGCAATGTGGTTTTACCGCAGCGGGGCGGGGAGATCAGAAGCGTATGGCAGAGGCCTTCCGAGTTGTAGAGCCAGGGCAGGACGGCGTCGGCGCAGCCTTTGACCTCATGGGCGACTCGAATGTTCAGACTGGTGATATAGCGAAGGGTTTTAACCTGGCCGTTTTCCGTCACTGCTTTTCCTGTGACGCCGATGCGGTGACCGCCGGGCAGGGTAAGATACCCCTGACGGATTTCATCCTCATAAGCATAGAGGGAATAGGCTCCGGCAAATTCCAGGGTTTCGCGGAGCTCCTGTGCAGTGACCTGGTGAGCGGATTTTGGGCTTCCCGTTTCATAGCCATCCTCGGTCAGGAAGGTTTCCCGTCCCCGATACCAGAGAGTCAATGGGCGCGCCTGAGACAGGCGGATTTCCTGCAGCTCTTTCCAGTCTAAATTGACTTTTTTCAGAAGCTGGCGGAGCGGCAGGGACAGGATAGCGGAAATTGCTTCCTTAGCAGATTGCATCGATTGCTGCTTCACTGATTCCGTTCCTGGAACATGATGATGC
>OLRS01000788.1_pt1 | contig 35005 bp, 35 predicted proteins | sample 1673171 | NCBI WGS metagenome assembly OLRS01 (sample SAMEA3136762, study PRJEB25190) | human gut metagenome | biome: human gut; feature: human-associated habitat; material: faeces | place: Austria | collected 2013
CTAGTGCGGAAAGTGCTTTATCACCATATTCATGTCCAAATGTGACAATCTGCATAATCTCTACGCCTTTCCTGTACTTCCGTGTCCGCCCCGGTCCGCATGACCGAGGATTTTTGTCTCCTCAAATACCAGCTCCGGCTGATGCTCCATAATCCGGAACTGACAGATCCGGTCATTGACGTGAATCCTTGTATCCCGCATGGCGAGGACCGGCATGAACCACTGATCGTTATCACCACAGTAGGTCTCATCAATGACACCCATATGATTCGTCTGAATCACACCGAAATTTTTATAGGTGCTGCTGCGGGGTACCACATGGGCCTCGTAGCCTTTTGGAAGCTCCATGGCAATCCCTAAGGGAATCAGCTTAAATTCTCCCTTTTTCAAAGTCACATCCTCTGCGCTTCTTAGATCCACCCAGTCGGATTTGCCGCCGATGTAAGCCAGCTTCTCGATTTTATCGGTAAAATATTTAATTTTAATGGTCTTGGTCATTTCCGTCTGTCTCCTCAAGTCCTTTTTTCAGAAGCGCCAGAGCAGCCTGCACGGTACTCTCCCGTACTTCGCTCCGATCGCCTTCAAAATGGTGCTCTTCCACATACATCTGTCCCCGTACAGATACGCCGATATATACAAGGCCCACCGGCTTCTCTTCCGTTCCGCCGTCCGGCCCTGCGATACCAGTCGTAGCGATTGCAGCGTTCGCGCCACTTGCCAGAATAGCGCCCTTGGCCATTTCCCGGGCGGTTTTTTCGCTGACTGCCCCAAATTCCTTCAGAGTTGTCTTCTTTACATTCAGAAGCTTTCTCTTTGCCTTATTGGAATAGGTGATGAAGCCCTGCTTAAATACCTCGGATACGCCCGGCACATCCACCAGACGCGCGGCCACCAGGCCTCCCGTACAGGACTCTGCCGTGGTCACGGTCAGTTCATCCACTTTTAAAAGCTCTACTACTTCCTCTGCAAGTGTCTTCTTCTGCTGCTCTCCCATTTTAAATATCTCCTTCCAGAAGTATTCCTTTGTTCTTTGCCAGATAATCAATCAGTGACACAACGGTCAGAATCAGCGCAATCCAGGTAACAATGGTCTCGATGGTGGTGAATACTCCTCCCAGATCGAGAATCAGGAGAATGATCATCAGCATCTGGAAGGTCGTCTTAAACTTTCCCCAGTAGCTTGCTGCGATAACAACTCCATTATCCGATGCAATCAGACGGAAACCGCTGATAATGAACTCTCTTGAAATAATTACAATGACCATCCAGGCTGCCAGTCGGTTCATTTCCACCAGACAAATCATGGCCGAGCAGACTAAAAGCTTATCTGCCAGCGGATCCATGAATTTTCCGAAATTGGTGACCAGGTTATACTTTCTCGCAATCTTACCGTCCAGAAGGTCAGTCAGACTTGCCACGATAAAAATTCCGACTGCAATGTACTTGGAATAAGCGCCGCCCAGATCGGTCAACATAAATACAACAAAAAACGGAATCATCAATACACGAAGTGTGGTTAATTTATTGGGTAAATTCATTCTGCTAATTCTCCTATCAAATCATAATCTACGGCTCCGGTAACGCGCACCTTCGCAAAATCGCCGCTCATCAGGGTCTCGTCCGTATTCAGGAACAAATAACCGTCCACACCCGGCGCATCCTTATAGGTACGGCACACATAAGCGTTCTCATCGGCCACCTGGCCCTCCACCATAACCTCCAGAATCCGGTCCGTCATGGCATCGGCCTTGTCAAAGGCAATCTCCTGCTGCAACTCCATAAGCTCGGCTCTCCGATCCTCCTTCACTTCTTCCGGAATCTGATCGGGCATACCCGCCGCCGGGGTATCCTCCTCCGGAGAATAGGTAAAGACGCCTAACCGGTCAAACTCGCAGTCATCCACGAAACGCATCAGCTCCTCATGATCCTCCTGGGTTTCTCCCGGAAAGCCGGTAATCAGGGTCGTACGCAGACAGATATCCGGAATTTCCTCCCGGAGCCGTCCAATGATGTCTCGCAAATCCGACTGGGTGGTTCTTCTTCCCATACGCCTGAGAATCCGATCGGACGCATGCTGGATGGGCAGATCCAGATAATGACAGATCTTCGGCTCTTCCTTCATAACCCGTATCAGTTCTTCTGTAATCTCCTCCGGATAACAGTACAGCACACGAATCCACTGGATGCCGCCAATTTCAGCCAGCTTCTTTAAAAGCTCCGGCAGCTTCTTCTCACCGTAAATATCTTTTCCGTAAAGGGTCGTCTCCTGGGCCACCAGAATCAGTTCCTTGACGCCGCCCTCCGCAAGCTCCCGTGCCTCCTTTAAAAGCTGCTCCATGGGAACGCTGCGGTAGTTGCCGCGCACCTTCGGGATGATACAGTAGGTACAGTGCTTATCGCAGCCCTCTGCAATCTTCAGGTAAGCATAGTGGCCGCCGGTGGTCAGGGCTCTTGCACCCTCCTGTTCCGGCACCAGACGGTCAATGTCCTCAAAATGAAGCTCCTTCTGACCCTCCAGCACCTTCTCTACGGTTTCCACGATGGCGTCGTAGGTGGTGGTTCCGAGAACCGCGTCTACCTCCGGAATCTCGTCTACGATTTCCTGCTTGTAACGCTGAGCCAGACAGCCGGTCACAATCAGGGCCTTACAGCTGCCGGATTTGCGGTACTCCGCCATCTCCAGAATCGTGTTGATGCTTTCTTCCTTGGCGTCATTGATAAAGCAGCAGGTATTGATGACAATTACATCTGCCTCTGTCTCATCGTCGGTGAAGGAAAAGCCTTTTTTACCCAGAAGACCAATCATCACCTCAGAATCCACAAGATTTTTATCACAGCCAAGGGATACAAATAAAATTTTCATAAATCATTCTCTTTCATTATATTTATTATTTCTCATACTGCAAGAATATTGCAGCACAATTAACAAAAGCTTTACATTGCACGCTGACTAAGATACCTTTTCCCGCTGGGGCAGCTGCGCCAGCACAATTGCCGCGAACATCAGTACACACCCAAGCGCCTCGCGACCGCTCAGGGTCTGATGCAGAATCAAAAGTCCCGCCAGCACAGATACCACAGACTCCAGGCTCATAATCAGGGAGGCCACCGTCGGGTTCAGACCCTTCTGGCCCACGATCTGCAGGGTGTAGCCCACGCCGCTGGACAGAAGTCCCGCATAGAGAATGGACTGCCACGCCATCAGGATATCTGAGATATCCGGCTGCTCCAGCACCAACATTCCGATGCCTGCCACGATGCCGCAGACAAAGAACTGAATGCAGGACATCTTCACGCCGTCCACATAGGGCGTAAAATGGTCAATGATCAGAATATGCGCCGCAAACAGGAACGCGCAGATAAACACCAGAATATCTCCGGTTCCAATCCGCAGGCTCTCCGTAATACAGAGGAAGTAAAGGCCGCCCACGGCCAGAATTACGCCAATCCACACATTGATCCCACAGCGCTTTCCAAAAAATATCCCCGCAATGGGCACCAGCACGATGTAGCAGGCCGTGATAAAACCGGCCTTTCCCACGGTCGTAAACAGGATACCGTACTGCTGAAAGGCGCTGGCAAAGCAGAGGGCCAGACCGCAGAGAATACCGCCCCTTATCAGGATCTTCCGATTCTCCGGCTTCTTCTCCTCCAGCCGCGCTTCCTCACTCTTCTGACGGTCCATAAAGGCAATCACCGGCAGAAGCGCCGCCCCGCCGATAAAGGAACGGGTACATAAAAAGGTAAAGGGGCCCACATAATCCATACCGACGCTCTGCGCCACGAAAGCGGTTCCCCAGATCACTGCCGTCAGAAGCAACAGCAGTGAATGCTGAATCTGTGTCTTGTTCATCTTATCTTATCCTTCGTCAAAGCGCAGGGTGGACAGAATCATCTGCTCCGCCTGCCCGATTTTTTCATAATCTCCTACCGTGCAGTCCATCTGGACCGTATACAGGATATCATTATAGCGGAAAATATAAACGTCGCAGGTACGCTCCGTATCCGCCGTTCCCTCCGCATAGCTGACCCATACAGCCGGGTATTCCCCCTCGCCCACGGTCACATCCTCCACGGTACACTCCTCATCACTTTCCAGTACCACCTGGTCGGCAGCATCCTCGGTGGAAGCCGCATCGGATCGTTCCACCCGGACAAAGGCCGGAACGCCCTCCTCCAGCGCCTGAAAGGTCAGGCTGTCCGCTGATGCTTCTACCGAAAAGGTTTCCGCGTCGTAAGCCAGGGAGAAATCCCCGATGCCCCGGACTCTTGTATACAGAACTGTCTTCGGCTCCTCGCCTTCCATCACCGTTACTTCTTCCTGTCCCAGCACGGTTCCCGGCGCGGTCTCAAGGCCTAATTCAGCCTCCTTTTCTTCTTCTGTCTGGCTGATCTTCGGCTGTTCTACAACCTCCACATGCGGCACAGAAACCTCCGCGTCCTTTTTTCCACAGGCCGAAATCCCCATCGCTGCCAGGACGCAAAGTGTCAAAAACTTCACCTTACGCAAGCAGCTCACCCACTAACTTATTGACCAGAGAACCGTCTGCCTTGCCCTTTACCTTCGGCATCAGCTCCTTCATGATCTTGCCCTTGTCCCTGCCGGTGGGGTTCTCGATACCAAGACCCGCAATAACCTCCCGGATCACGGCACGGATAGCGTCCTCGCTCATTTCCTCCGGTGCGAACTCGGAAAGAACAGCCAGACGGGCCTTACACTGGTCAATGATATCGGTGCGGTCTGCGGGAGCCAGATCCATGGTCTCCTTAGTCTGCTTGATCTCCTTCTTTACCACCTCGAACTCTTCCTCCGGAGTCAGGTCCGCACGCTTATCAATGGCTTTATTCTTCAGTGCGGCAAGCAGCATGGACAGGGTTTCTTTTCTGTCTTTGTCCTTGTTCTTCATGGCCTTTACCATCTCGGCACGAATTTCATCAATTTTGCTCATTTCAATTTCCTCCTCGTTAAATATCTGTATCTGTACAAGCTCCATGATACAAAATAGGCGCAGATACGCTATTTACCATTGTAAGCGTATCCCGCCCATTTTTCAAGCCCAACTATGAAAAATTATCCTTGCTTAAATTCCACATGATTCCCGTCCGTAAGACAGACCACATTTCCATTGCTGGTCAGATAGACGTCGGTGCCCAGCCAGTTCAGGGTCCGCTTTATCTTACCGGAGATCCACCATTCATTTCTGCAGGTGACCACTGCGGCAACCGGCCTTACCGCTTCCAGAAAGGCAATCGTGTTCTTTTCCTTGATGCCATGATGGGGCATCTTCAGAACTGTATGATGCAGGTTCAGATCCGTCCGCTCCATCAGCTCGGTCAGGCGCTCCTGCTCGCTGTCTCCGGTGAAGAGAAAGCTCTGGGTGCCGTAGCGCAGACTGAGCACCAGCGACAGGTCGTTGTCATTTCCATCATAATCCTTCTCTTCCGGCGGATAGATGATAAAGGACGCCTTGCCCAGGCTGCGGCGTTCCACATCAGTGATGCGCATGGCTGTGATCCTATTACGGACAAGCGCCTCCCGATACTCCCGGAACTGCTTTTTCTCCACCGTATAATCCGGCTCCAGCACCCTCTTTACGTGCATAGCGTCCAGGATCTTGTCCGCACCGCCCACATGATCCTTGTCAAAATGGGTGATAATCAGGTAATCCAGGGTATCGATGCCGCGCTCCGCAAAATAATCCAGCAGCACATCCGCCTGGTCGTCGAAACTTGTATCAATGAGCATCCGGTAGCCGGACTGTTCCACCAGAATCGCGTCGCTCTTGCCCACATCGAAGAAAGTGACCTGCAGCTCGTCAGCCGACAGCTCCGATTCCGCCGCTTTTCCATTTCCGTCTGGTCCGTCCGGCTCGTGGTGATCGAAGCCCACCAGACACAGCACCAGCAGCAGAACCGTCAAAAGCAGGACGGTAACCGGCAGCCAGTCTCGTTCTCTTTTCTTCTTCAAGGCATGCATCTCTTTTCTTTTCAGGTTTTTTGTGTTATACTCTCGTTGCAGATTTTTATTCCATGGTTCAGACTCGCATTTTGTTTGGAATCCTGTCTGCGATAACTTATCTGCGATGAAAATGTAAGATTTATTATCATTATATCACAAATTTCACAACATTACGAAAGGAATTTATAATATTATGAAAAAAATCACAAGTTTCACCATCAATCACCTGCTGCTTCAGCCCGGCGTCTACGTATCCCGCAAGGATCCGGTGGGCGGCACGGTCGTCACTACCTTTGATCTGCGCCTCACCAGCCCCAACGAGGAGCCGGTCATGAACACCGCTGAGATGCACACCATTGAGCATCTGGCAGCCACCTTCTTACGCAACCATAAGGACTACGGCTCCAAAACGGTCTACTTCGGCCCCATGGGCTGCCGCACCGGTTTTTATCTGCTGCTGACCGGCGATTATGAGTCCAGGGATATCGTTCCGCTGATGATTGAAATGTGGGAGTTCATCCGGGATTTCGAGGGCGACGTGCCCGGAGCAAGCGCCCGTGACTGTGGCAACTACCTGGATATGAATCTGCCCATGGCGAAGTATCTGGCAAAGCGGTATCTGGAAAATGTGCTCTATGATATCAAAGAGGATCGACTGGTGTATCCGGAATAAACCAAACCTTAAAATAATGTATAAGAAAACGGACAGCGCTCTGGTTGTACCGACCTCCAATTGTTAGATTTCCAACTTTGAAGGTCACTTCATCTTCCACAGTGCTATCCGTTTTCTTTATTTTTGTTTTTATATCTTATGTTTTTAAGAATACTCTACAGATACACATTCCGCACTATCGGCATGAAATTTTTTTGATGTATATCTGTCTTATCATCCATTTACAGCAGCGCCCGCAGCTCCTCATGCAGCTTCCCGTTGGTCGCCACGATGCCGCCCGGTTCCACCGGATTTACTTCTGAGCCGTCATAGCGGGTAATTTTGCCGCCCGCCTCGGTGAGAATCAGCATTCCCGCCGCGAAATCCCAGGGCTGCAGTCTTGCCTCAAAGTAACCGCCGATACGTCCGGCCGCCGTGTAAGCCAGATCCATGGCCGCCGATCCTGTTCGCCGGATATCCTCGCATTTTTCAAACACTCGCTGGAAGCAGGCAAAATTCTGAGGCGCCAGCTCCTTCTGATAGGGCGCGGTTCCGATGGCGATGATGGTCTGTCCCAGATTCTCTGCCTCAGCCACATGAATAGGACGGCCATTGACGAAGCTGCCCTTGCCCTTCTCGGCATAGAACATCTCCTCCCGGAAGGGATCATAAATGACGCCCAGGATAATTTCACCCTTGCTGTAAAGTCCCAGCGACACCGTGCTGTGCTGATAATCATGCACCAGATTCGTCGTACCGTCGATGGGGTCCAGAATCCAGAAGGTGTCGCCCTTCATAGCGTGAAGCCCATCCTCCTCACCAAGGAATTCGACCTCCGGCGCAAGCTCGCCCAGCTTCTCCCGCAGGAAATTCTGGATGTTGGTATCCACCTGGGTCACATAATCCGCCAGGCCCTTTACCTTCACATGGCCCGCCATATCCCGGTTTTCCACAAACTGTCTGGTCTCACGGACCAGCTGCATCACTTCATTGATATCCACGCTCATCGTTTTCCTTTCTCCTGCTTTCCAAATTCTCTTAAAATCTCATGGAATTGGCTTCCACATTTTTCCATTTCCTTCAATACCACATCAATCTTCTGCCCGTCCAGGAACCAATTGTCCCGACTGATCTCCCGGGTCACTGTCGGGCAGACCAAGAACTCGGTTTCCGGGAAGCATACTTTATAATACAGCAGAGCCCGGCGTGCATGACAGGCCTGAGGACAGAGAATTGCCTTCTTGATGGAGAGACCAAGGCTTTCCGTCACCTTCCGGGAGTAAATGGCGTTTTCATAGGTATAAGTCGCCTCTTTCTCTTTCAGAATGGCCGTCTCCGGAACACCCTCCCGTATCAGAATATCATGCAGGAAATCCCATTCTGTCTGCGCCTCATAGCCGGGAATCCGGCATCGTCCCACCGGCTTGCTGAAGCGGCCCGAAGGAAGCACGCAGGGCGCATAGCCATCCAGATACAATTTCGCCGCCGTCACCGCAATACCGCCCTGATTGCCGCCAGGGATGAAAATGATATCGGCCCGCTCCGGCTCATTTTCCACAAAGATAAAATCCGTAATGTCTTCTACAAAACCCACGGTGCAGTACCCGTCCCTTCCGTTTTGTTCTGCATTTTAATGGTAACACAGCCGCCTTATTTTTTCAAAATACCGCTTTCCTGCACCCTTGCAATCGCCTTCTCAATCACCGGAACCGGATGCACCAGCGCCATCCGCACATAGCCCTCGCCCAAATCACCAAAGGCGCTGCCCGGGGTCACGATCATGCCGGTCTTCTCCATCAATTCCATCGTAAAAGCTGCGCTGTCCGTATAGCCTTCCGGCAGGGGAGCCCACACAAACATAGTACCCTGGCTGTCCGGCACGTTCCATCCGATGGAGCGAAGACCGCCGCAGAGAGCCTTATTTCTCCGCTCATACTCGGCGCACTGCTCCTTTACGGAATCCTGAGGACCGGTCAGGGCTGCCACCGCCGCCATCTGAATCGGCAGGAAGATACCGTAGTCGATCTGGGAGCGTACTTTGGAAAATTCCCGAATAATCTCACGATTACCTACCGCGAAGGACATGCGCATGCCGGTCATATTGTAGCTCTTGGACAGGGAGTAAAACTCGATGCCCACCTCCTTCGCGCCCGGATAGGACAGAAAGGACTTTCCTTCCCTTCCATCGTAAATGATATCGGAATAAGCATTATCATGCAGAATGATAATGTTGTACTTTTTCGCGAACGCAATCAGCTCTTCATAAAAAGCGTCATCCGCTACGGAGCAGACCGGATTGGACGGGTAAGATACGATCATAAACTTCGCTGCCCGCGCAGTCTCCGCCGGAATATCCTCGAATCTCGGCAGGAAATTATTTTCCGCATGGAGCGGATAAGTCTCGATCTTCGCACCCGCCAGCTGCGGTCCCAGGGAAAATACCGGATAACCCGGATTCGGGGCCAGCATGATATCGCCCGGATCGCACAGGGCCACAGCCACATGAGCCATACCCTCCTGGGAGCCGTACAATGTCATAATCTCATCTGCCTCCAGGCTCACGCCAAACCGGGTCTGATAGAAATCCTGCATGGCTTTGATAAGCTCCGGCCTATCCGTAATGGCGTATTTATAATTTTCCGAATCCTTGCAGGCCTCCACCATGGCGTCAATCACATGCTTCGGCGGCTGAAAATCCGGCGTACCGATGGAGAAATTATAGACCTCCATACCTTTCTCTGCCAGTTCGTTCTTTTTATGGGCCAGGGCTGCGAAGATACCTTCCTCTATCGCCTCTGCCCGTTTTGAAAATATAAAATTCATCGTCTTAAGTCCTCTCTGCTGCGCCGCGTATCCTGGCGCGTTTCTCTCATATTCTGGAAAGTCTCTGTCCATTCGGCCAGCGCTCAATCTTTCTTATTTTAATACAAACTTCCTGCTAATTCAATTCTTTTCTTGCTTTTCGTTCTCAGGTCTGATAGAGTATTATCAGTAACACACATTTACCAAATAAAAAGGAGAACAATCAAATGGCAGACAATAAATGCAGCACACCGGATTGCGGCGGCAACTGCGATACCTGTAACGGAGACATCACCGTAACCCTGACCCTGGACAATGACGAAACCGTAGAATGCGCCATCCTCACCATCTTCCCGGTGGACGGACGTGACTACATCGCCCTGCTTCCTCTGGATGAGAACGGCGAGAACGAGGACGGCGAGGTATATCTGTACCGTTACGACAACAGCACCGGAAGCCCGGTTTTGGACAATATCGAGTCCGATGAGGAGTACGACGCAGTGGCTGACATGTTCGATCAGATGCTGGACGCAGCCGAGTACGATGAGTTAGTTGAGGCTGACGGCGAGGATGTTGATTTCGACGAAATCAACTAAAGCTTATCTATTTCACTCAAATCAATAGACAGGCAGATAGACATTTCCACTTTTCAAAGCACAGAAAAAAGAGCCGAGAATATATGCCTCTCGGCTCTTCTTTCGTTCGCCTACTCTTCTAAAAGCTCTTCTACGAAACGTGATTGTTCTGCTTTCTTTCCATACAGCTTTCTCACCGAAAAAATATACAACAGCTCCTTTGCCCGGGTCATGGCCACATAGAACAGCCGCCGTTCTTCTTCCATATCTTCCTCGAAAAGCACCCGCTTGTGGGGCGTAATTCCCTCATTGGCGTCGATGATGAATACGATGCGGTATTCCAGACCCTTACTACTGTGCATGGTGGACAATATCACGCCATCGCTGCTCGCTTCCCGCTCCTTCGCCTGCTTCAGAAGCTCTGCCCGGATGGATGCGATATGGTTTTCCCACTCCTCCAGAGTTTTAAAACCGGAAGCCAGCTCCTTTAATTCATCGAGAATTCCAAAGAAATCCTCCGGTTTTCTTCCTTTGTAATCGGCATATTCCTTCAGATACTCCTCATAGCCGATGATATTTCGGATATAGTGTAGGGCCCCGGAAGGACTTAAATGTCCGCACATCTTCAAATCCTTCTCCAGCTTTTCGATCCGCTCGCAGACCCAGGGCTTATCGTCATACCAGGTAAGCAGCTCTTCCCAGGAAATCACTTCGCTGTCCAGACATTCCCGCCCCAGGTAGCGCTTCGGGCGGTTCATGACCTGCAAAAAGTCCTCGCGCTTCACCAGACTCTTTTTCATGTCCCGGGCCATGTGAAGATAAGCAAAAATATCCTTCACAATCCAGTGATCATAGAGGTTCGGCAGTGCGTCCCGCATCCGGAACGGAATTCCCTCGGAAATCAGTTCTTCCACCAGCTTCCGGGGCTGGGTATTGGTCCGGAACAGAATCGCGATATCCCGATAAGAACCTCCTTTTTCCCGGTAGGTCTTAATCTTATCAACGACGCACTCGTACTCCTCATCCTGATCCCGAAACTTATGGTGCAGAATCGGCGGTCCTTCCTGCTTGTTCGCCTGAATTTTCTTGGCAAAACGCTGCTTATTATTCTCGATAACCTTGCAGGCTCCTTCCACAATCAGGCGCGTACAGCGGTAGTTCGTATCCAGAAGCACCTGTTTTGCCGCCGGATAATCCTGTTTGAAGTGCAGCATAATCTCCGGCTTCGCGCCGCGGAAACGGTAGATGGACTGGTCGTCGTCGCCTACGATGAACAGGTTGTCCTCCGGCGCCGCCAGCATCCGCACAATGTCGTACTGCAGCTGATTGATATCCTGAAATTCATCCACCAGGATATACCGGAATTTCCGCTGCCAGGCCCCGAGAATGTCCTTTCGTTCCTTCAAAAGCTGGTAGCAGTAGACCAGCATATCGTCGAAATCGATTTTATTGCTGCGGCGCAGGCGGTTATCGTATTCGTTAAAAATAGCGGTAAAGCTTTTGGTATTGCAGGATGTGGACTTATATTCCTGCAGGTTCACCCGATCATTTTTCACCTTGCTGATTTCCGCCGCGATACTGCCGATGAGCTCTGATTCGTCATCCGGCTCCAGCTTCTGCTTATAGACTGCCTCCCGCAGAAACTGGTATTTTTCGGTCTCCCGGAGAATATTGTCGGCACGATAGCCATAGGCCAGCTTCAGGATCTGGAAAAAGACCGCATGAAAGGTACCAAAAGAAACAGCCGTATTCGCGCTGTTCGTCAGCCGCAGATACCGCTCCTTCATTTCCCTTGCCGCCGCTTTTGTAAAAGTAATCACCAGAATCTCTCCGGGTGGAATGTGACAGATTTCCGTCAGATACTGAACCCGTCTCGTAAGTACCATCGTCTTACCGGAACCGGGTCCCGCCAGAACCAGCATGGGGCCGTCACGGTGGGTGACGGCCTTCTGCTGTACTTCAGATAAAGAATTCAAATTTTATGCCTCCAGCTTTGCAATCGCTGCGCGCACACGCTTCAGAGTCTCCTCCTTGCCGATGACCTCCATGAGCTCGGTGGCTCCGCAGGGCGTCATCTGCCTGCCGGATACGGCGATTCGGATGGGCCAGAGCACATAGCCGTTCTTACAGCCCTTCTCCTCCACATATTTCAGAAGACGTGTATACAGTCCGTCGTTGCTGTAGTCCTCCTGCTCCTCCAGGATCGGAAGCAGCTCTTTTAAAACCTCCAGAGAAGACGAGGCGCTTGTCTTCATCTTTTTATGCGCATAAATCGCGGTGTCGTACTCGGGAACTGCCTCGAAGAAGTCTACCATATCCTCGATCTCCGGGAACACCTCGATACGGGTCTTTACCATAGCAGCGATCTTCTTCAGATCATAATCCTTGGTAATGACCTTCTTCAGATGCGGCAATGCCATCTCATAAAACTTATCAAAGTCCATAGCCTTGATGTACTCACCGTTCATCCATTTCAGCTTGGTGTAATCGAATACGGACGGTGCCTTGCTGATGTGGTGATAATCAAAAGCCTTAATCAACTCATCCAGAGAATAAATCTCCCGATCCTCATCCGGACTCCAGCCCAGCAGCGCTACGAAATTGATAATCGCCTCCGGCAGAAAGCCCTGCTCCAGCAGATCCTCGAAGGAAGAATGGCCGCAGCGCTTGGACAGCTTCTTATGCTCCTCGTCGGTAATCAGCGGGCAATGTACATAGACCGGCACTTCCCAGCCAAACGCCTCATAGAGGCGGTTGTATTTCGGAGAAGAGGACAGATACTCATTTCCACGGACTACGTGGGTGATTCCCATCAGATGGTCGTCTACCACATTCGCGAAGTTGTAAGTCGGATATCCGTCGGACTTGATCAGGATCATGTCGTCCAGCTCCGCATTGTCTACAGTGATATCGCCATAAATATCGTCATGGAAGGTGGTGGTTCCGGTGGTCGGATTATTCTGGCGGATAACAAATGGTACGCCCGCTGCCAGCTTCGCTTCTACCTCTTCCTTAGACAGATGTAGACAGTGCTTATCATATACAACAATCTCCTTACCCGCCACTTCGGTCTTCAGGGACTCCAGGCGCTCCTTGTCGCAGAAGCAGTAATAAGCCTCGCCTTTTTCAATCAGCTTTTTCGCGTACTCCATATAGATGCCTGCCGCCTGGCGCTCACTCTGCACATAGGGGCCCACGCCTCCGTCCTTGTCCGGACCCTCGTCATGCTCCAGGCCCGCTTCCTTCATGGTACGGTAAATGATATCGACCGCGCCCTCCACATAGCGCTCCTGGTCGGTATCCTCGATACGGAGCAGGAAATCTCCGTCCTCATGCTTGGCAATCAGATATGCGTACAGCGCCGTTCTTAAGTTACCTACATGCATTCTTCCGGTAGGACTCGGCGCAAATCTTGTTCTTACTTTACTCATTCTTCTTCACTCCCGTTATTCTTCTGAAATGGCCTTTCATTTCTTACTTCCGTAAAACAGGCCGCTCTGGAAATTATATACCAAAGCGGCCCGCTTTACAAGGGGAAAAGTTCCCCGTCTCTTTTATTTTCCAACTTTTTCATCCCACACCGGAACGGAGATACCTGCTACCTCTGAAGTAAACGGGGTTCCGTCGTGTTTCTCGAAATGACGCCATGCCCGCAACACGTATTTGAAGCCTATGTACTGAAGCGGCAGGTTGCAATATACCATCAAGATATTAGCAAAATCGCTCAGATCCCAGAGGGCTCCCAGATCCATACCCGCAATATTCGTGATAACGCCGAAGCTGATGACCACCAAACACAGGGCGCGGATCACATTGATGAAGGCCTTGTTGGCGGAAATACGGTTCGCGCACATCTCGGTGAAGGACATGAAGCCCATCAGGCAGGTGAAGGCGAACAGGCCAAAGCAAAGGCTTACCAGCAGGGTCACAAAGCCATAAGCCGCTCCGCTGCTTCCGGTCAGTGCACCACAAGATGCCAGGAACTTCTCCAGCTTTCCAAGTTCGAACCAGGCGTCTGCCTCTCCGGTCAGCCACATTCTTCCCATAATAACCACAAAACCGGTCAGGGTGCAGATAACGATGGTATCCAGAAATACACCCAGAGCCTGTACGCAGCCCTGATCGCAGGGATGATCTGTATCTGCCGCCGCTGCAGGCATGGTAATGGTTCCCTGGCCTGCTTCATTTGACATCAGGCCTCGTTTAATACCCTGACTCAGCGCGATGCCAAAGGCTCCGCCGAAAACTGCCGCCGGCTTGAAAGCCTGGGTAAAGATAGCTGCGAAGAACCAGGGAATCCGAGTGAAGTTGCAAAGTACCAGAACTACGACAGTCAGCACGTATACCACTGCCATAATCGGAACCAATACATCTGTTACCTTCGACACCTTCTTGATACCGCCAAAGCTGATAATAGCGGTCGCCACGATCAGCACTGCAAAGGACACCCAGTACAGTGCAGAATTGGTCGCAAAGGTCGTTCCTGTCACCACACCAGCGATGGCTCCCACTGCGGAAATGGTGTTGAAGCCCTGCGCAGGGAAGCAGAGGAACGCGTAAATGATGTAGAGCACGCTCAAGGCTACGCCCGCCCAGGCCGCATCCTTCAAAAGACGGCGTCCGTAGAACGGAAGGCCGCCCACATAGGCGTCGCCGCGCTTCTCCTTGAAAATCTGAGACATGGTAGACTCCACAAATGCGGTCGCCATGCCAAAGAACGCGGAAATCCACATCCAGAACAGTGCGCCCGGTCCTCCGATCGAAATCGCTCCGGTTACACCCAGGATATTGCCAGGGCCTACACGCATGGCCGTGGACAGCAGGAACGCCCCCAGGGAAGAGATGCCCATGGTCGTACTCTTGCTGTTTATCAGCACCTGAAGTCCGTACTTAAACTTGCGCACCTGTACGAAACGCAGCTTAAAGGTGAAATAGATGCCGGTTCCCACCAATAAAATAATGGCCAGACTGAAATTGCCCAGAACTGGGATAGACGCGTACCAGTCAAGGTTCGTTGGAAAATCCCAGAACCAGTTGGATACAATCTGGATTTTACCGCAGATTGCGTTCACTGCACTAAATAAAGCTTCCATAACAAAAACCCCCTCACATTTTTTCTCATTATAAAACAACACGAAGGGGTTTGTACAGTATTACTTTTCTCTTTTCAAGGTTTCATTCCGAAAACTTTGTGGTCAGCTCTCACGCAAGCACGGACTTTGACTCGTTGCCCGCGTAAAACAAGGGCGCAACTGACGCTGCGCCCTTATCGTATCCATATGATAGTCAAATCTGTAAAATCCGGACTTCTTAAAGTTGTGTGTGTGCATTAGATACTTCGCGAAGCCGCACTTATCAGATCTTTATAGCATGTGTTTACAAATATTATAAATAATTTCCTGAGAATTACATTCCCATCTGCTTTGCAACCTCTGCCGCAAAGTCCTCGTTCTTCTTCTCAAGTCCCTCGCCGGTCTCGAAACGAACGAACTTCTTGATGGTGATGTTTGCGTTGTTCTCTTTTGCTACCTGAGCTACATACTTCGCAACAGTCTGCTTTCCGTCCTCAGCCTTTACATATACCTGGTCAAGCAGGCAGATCTCTTTCAACTCTTTATTGATACGGCCCTGGATCATGCCCTGGATAACCTTCTCCGGCTTCTGGGACTCCTTCGGATCGTTCTGAATCTGAGCCATCAGGATAGCCTTTTCTTTTTCGATGTACTCCGGCTCTACCTCAGCGTCGCTGGTGTACAGCGGCTTCAGAGCTGCAGCCTGCATAGCTACGTTCTTAGCCATCTCACGGATAGCGTCGTTGATAACGTCTGTCTCAACGTCTACCAGAACGCCGATCTTTCCGCCTGCATGGATGTAGGAAGCTACGAAACCGTTCTCCTCCTCAACCTGAGCAAAACGACGGATGTTCATGTTCTCGCCGATAACAGCGATCTGGGAAGCAAGTGCCTCCTTTACAGTCAGAGTCGGGTCTTTCTCCCACTTCTCTGCCAGGAACTCATCAATATCTTTTGCAGTAGTCTTAACAGCCTGAGCTGCTACGTCTGCTACGTAGGACTGGAATTTCTCGTTCTTTGCAACGAAGTCAGTCTCAGCATTTACCTCTACAACAACAGCCTTGTGGTCGTCATTGATCAGGCAGGTATCTACAATACCCTCTGCTGCGATACGGCCAGCCTTCTTCTGTGCGCTTGCAAGGCCTTTCTCTCTCAGCCAGTCAACAGCTGCGTCCATATTTCCCTCGGTAGCTGTCAGGGCCTTCTTGCAGTCCATCATGCCAGCGCCGGTCATTTCTCTTAACTCTTTTACCATTCCTGCTGTGATTGCCATTTCTAATCCCTCCAAATTCGTTTGTGTAAGCCGCGTGTGCCGTAAAGCACACGCGGATAAAGTCACTTACTGTTCGCTCCGCTCACAGTAGCCGCTTCGTGATGCACAGAAATTACGCTTTCGCGCAATTTCGCGCTTGCACTTTCGACTTTTACTTAAGCCTCTGCGGTCTCCTCAGTCTCAGCTTCCTCTGCAACTTCCTCAGCTGCGCCCTGGTTAGCCTCAACAACAGCGTCTGCCATCTTGGAAACGATCAGCTTTACGGCTCTGATAGCGTCATCATTGCCCGGGATTACATAATCCAGCTCTTCCGGATCACAGTTGGTATCAGCGATTCCGATAAGCGGAATACCCAGTGTATGTGCTTCCTGTACGCAGATTCTTTCCTTCTTCGGGTCTACTACGAAGATAGCGTCCGGGATGCGCTTCATATCCTTGATACCGCCAAGGTTCTTCTCCAGCTTCTCCCACTCTTTCTTCAGTGCGATAACTTCCTTCTTCGGCAGTACATCAAAGGTTCCGTCCTCAGACATCTTCTCGATAGCCTTCAGACGAGCGATTCTGCTCTGGATGGTCTTGAAGTTGGTCAGCATACCGCCGAGCCAACGCTCATTTACGTAGAACATACCGCAACGCTCTGCCTCAACCTTGATAGCGTCCTGAGCCTGCTTCTTGGTTCCTACGAACAGGATGTTGCCACCCTCTGCCGCGATGTCAAATACTGCCTTGTAAGCCTCATCAACCTTTCCTACAGACTTCTGCAGGTCGATGATGTAGATGCCGTTACGCTCTGTGTAGATGTACGGAGCCATCTTGGGGTTCCAGCGTCTTGTCTGATGTCCGAAATGAACACCTGCTTCCAGTAACTGCTTCATAGAAATTACACTCATGTTTCTTTCCTCCATTTGGTTGTTCTTCCGCGAGTTTCTTCACCGTGAAATACCGGTTCATATGCAATCCAGGCACCTTTCCCGGTTCCGCCCGCGTGTTTTTTCACTAACTTTGAAAGTATAACATAAGAAAAGGGCTTTGACAAGCCCTTTTCCTTGACAAATTTGCAATTTTCAGCCTAATCTATCCGCTTTAATCTGCCAGCCAGTTGTACAACTCCTCATATTTCTTCGCAGAATTATTCCAGGAGAAGTCCACAGCCATGCCACGGTCAATAATCTTGTTCCACTCACGCTTCTTATCATAGTAGATATGCTCTGCGTAGCGGACAGTGTGCATCATCTCGTGGGCGTTGTAATTGGTGAAGCTGAAGCCGGTTCCCTTGCTCTCGTACTCGTTGTACGGCTCTACCGTATCCTTCAGGCCGCCGGTCTCGCGGACGATAGGCACGGTGCCATAGCGCAGGCTCATAAGCTGGCTCAAGCCGCAGGGCTCAAACTGGGACGGCATCAGGAAAGCGTCGCAGGATCCGTATACCTTGTGGGACATGGCCTCGGAATAGAAAATATTTGCCGAAACCTTGCCCTGGTACTTCCATGCGAAATGACGGAACATATTCTCATAACGCTCCTCACCGGTTCCCAGAACTACAAACTGTACCTCATCCTGACAGAGCTCGTCCATCACATAGGCAATCAGATCAAAGCCCTTCTGGTCTGTCAGGCGGGATACGATACCGATCATCATTTTCTTCGGATCCACATCAAGACCCAGCTCCTGCTGCAGGGCGGTCTTGTTCTTCACCTTCTCCTTACGGAAGTTTACAGCGTTATAATTATGAACCAGATATTTGTCGCTCTCCGGATTGTACTCGTTATAATCGATACCATTTACAATGCCACGCAGGGAGTTGGCACGGGCACGCATCAGGCCATCCAGGTGTTCTCCATAATATGGCATCTTAATTTCCTCGGCATAGGTATCGCTTACGGTGGTCACGGCATCCGCGTATACGATGCCTCCCTTCAGATAGTTAGCGTCGCCATAGGCTTCCAGCTTATCCGGCGTAAAATAAGATGCATTCAGACCGGTGATGTCCTTGACCGTCTTCATATCCCAGATTCCCTGGAACTTCAGGTTATGTATGGTCATAATAGTCTTAATTCCCCGGAAGAACGGGTTGTCCTGGAATGAGTCATTCAAATATACAGGAACCAGTCCGGTCTGCCAGTCATGACAATGGATGATGTCCGGACGGAAATCCAGGGACGGCAGTGCAGAGATCGCGGCCTTGGAAAAGAACGCGAACTTTTCGATATCCTCATAGATGTTGCCATAGGGTTTCGGTCCGGCGAAATAATATTCATTATCAATAAAGTAAAACTTCACGCCCTCATATTCCATCTCCAGGATGCCTACATACTGACTGCGCCATGCCAGGTTCATATAGAAATGGGTCACATACTTCATCTGATCCTTCCACTCCTGACGGATGCACATATACTTAGGAATCATTACCCGGATATCGTACTGCTCTTTGTCAAAATATTTCGGCAATGATCCTACTACGTCTGCCAGTCCTCCCGTCTTAATAAAAGGAACCGCTTCTGAAGCGACAAATAAGATCTTTTTCACTGCATTTCCTCCCAGCTCATTTTGGATTTTATTTATATCCATTATAACGCATTCGAAATGCATTTAAAAGTATAATTTGTGCAATTTTTACATTTAAGAGACCTTTCGCTTATTTTCCAGACGGATGCGATCGGAAATCAGGGCGATAAATTCTGAATTGGTGGGCTTTCCCTTACCGTTGCTGACCGTATAGCCAAACAGCTCGTCGATGGTATCCATTTTGCCGCGGCTCCAGGCCACTTCGATGGCATGTCGGATGGCGCGCTCTACCCGGCTTGGCGTGGTCTGATAATGCTTGGCGATGGTGGGATACAGTACCTTCGTCACAGAGCTCAGCATTTCCATATCCCTGACTGACATAATAATCGCGTCGCGCAGATACTGGTAACCCTTGATATGGGCCGGCACGCCGATTTCATGAATCATATTTGTAACATCGGTCTCCAGATCGTGCTCTCCGTACAGGCGCCCCGGCTCCTGTGCCTCACCGGAACAGACCGGGCGTTTCAGCTTTTCGCCGTGTTTCAGAAAGCTTCTGAGTCGTCCCAGCAGCATTTCATTGTTAAACGGTTTCATAATATAATAGCTTGCGCCCAAAGCAAAGGCATCCTCGGTCACGCTCTCCTGCCCGATTGCAGAAAGTACAATAATTGCCGGAAACTTTTTCAGACTCTTATCTTCCTTAAGTTTTTCCATAACGCCCAGTCCATCCATCTTCGGCATAATTAAATCCAGTAGCACCACGTCCGGCGTGTTTTTCCGAATCAGTTCCACGGCGTCTTCTCCATTTGCTGCCGTGCCAACCAGCTCCATCCCATTTTCCGTCTGTATCAGGGCATTCAACATTTCCAACATTCTTTCATTGTCGTCCGCAATTGCAATCGTCAGCCTTTCCATAAGATTCCCCCCATTTCTGTACTGTCTGTGACTTGTTTTGTGATATACCTATTATAACCATTTATTTCCTTTTTCCGCAATTCCAATCGTTCTGCATTTTCAGACAGACAGGGACAGATTTCGACAGGCTTTTTCTTTAACTGACATGGGAAAGCATTTCTTCCACGAAGATGCCGTATCCTTTTGTCGGATCGTTCACAAATACATGGGTTACCGCGCCAATCAGTTTCCCATTTTGGATAATCGGACTGCCGCTCATGCCCTGGATAATGCCGCCTGTCAGAGCCAGAAGCTCCGGATCTGTGACCCGTAAAATCATTCCCTTGTTCACGTCCGACGCGTTCCTTTTCACCTCCTCGATGGCAATGCGGTAATCCCTCATTTCCCCGTTGAGCCCGGAACGCACCCAGGCCTCTCCCTCTGTAATTTCCTGTTTATATCCCACCTCCACTGCTTCCCCGTCCAGCTTATCTCCCAGCCTCTCTGTTCCTTCCCCGAAAATCCCAGCCTCTGTATTTTCCTGAATCTGTCCGCAGATCAGGTTATTTCGATAACGGATAAGCCCGGCTACCTGCCCCGGATTACCTGGTTCTCCACGGTGGATTTCCGCCACGGTCGTGTCGTAGAGCTTTCCTTCGCTGATCTTCAGAAGCTCCCCGGTATCAGAATCATTGATACCGTGTCCCAGAGCGCCAAATTTTCCATTTTCTGTAAGAAATGTCAGCGTACCGATCCCCTGGGTATTGTCCCGTACCCAGATGCCAAGCCTGTAACCATTTTCTGTATCAGCGGCCTGCAGGCGGATTTCAAAAGTCCGGCCGGAACGTTCGATTCCCAGAACCAGTTTCTCACTTCCATTTTCTTCCACACTCTCTATCAGCTTTTCCTTTTCCCGTATCTCCACGCCGTTCACAGAACGGATATAATCTCCGGCCTGCACCAACCGGAAGGCCGGTTCATAATTCAAACCGTCGCGTCCGGTCACTTTCCCGGTTCCAATCACCATGACGCCATCGGTCTCCATATAGATGCCGATGGGAATACCACCGGGCGTTACCGTCGTCTTTGGCGTCACCTGCACGTTCGTTTCTTTCAGGGGAATCACCCCCAGATACCGATAGGAAATCCGGTAACTGCTTCCGTTTCGACTGTCGTAAGATGCTTTGGTGACACTCTCCTGAATCTGTGCCGCCACCGGGAAACCGGGTGTTTCCGGCCCTGCGCCGCCCTCCGTCTGGGTATAGGAGTCCGGTATCAGAGCCCGTTCCCGGAAATAATCATATACGCCAAGTACCAGCAGGCTTATTCCCAGCAAAACCAGAAGATATTTTCGGTATGTTTTTCTGCATATCATCTTTGCACTCTCCTCGCCGCGCTGCCTAAGATCAAAAAAGACAGAAACGCATGTCACGTTTCTGTCTTTAGTATGCAGAATCTCCGGTTATCTAGTCTGGGACTTTTTGTTACCTGCCAGTTCTTTCATTTCGGAGGCATTTTGGAAAACAGCGTCTGTAATCTCCGCGCCGCCCAGAATACGGGCCAGCTCTTCGACACTTTCTGCCTCAGTCAGACGCCGGATCTCGGTCCGTGTGCCGCCGTCCGCTACCTGTTTTTCGATACGGAAATGAGTGTCCGCCATGGCCGCGATCTGAGCCAGATGGGTGATGCAGATGACCTGTCTGCTCCTGCCAATCAGCATCATTTTCTCCGATACTTTCTGAGCGGTACGGCCACTGATTCCCACATCGATTTCGTCGAAAATCACAGTTTCAATCTGATCCTTATCAGCCAGTACAGTCTTAATCGCCAGCATGATACGGGACAGTTCACCGCCGGAAGCTATCTTTGCCAGCGGCCTTAAGGATTCACCCGGATTCGTGGAAATTACAAATTCCGCGTCGTCAAAGCCGCCCGACGTATAACCGGAAATGCGGTCAAACTCCAGTTCGAACTCCACATCCAGGAAATTCAGGTCAATCAAATGCCCCCGAATCTTTGCGCAGAGCACTTCGGCATAGCGTTTACGAATGACGCTCGCCTCCTCACAGAGACCCTCCAGCTCCCGCTCTTTTTCCGCAGTCTGCTTTTCCAGACGCGCCAGATAGGCGTCGTAGTCCTGCAGGGCCGCCAGGCGCTCCTGCTGCTTCTGACCGTATTCCAGTACCGCTTCCAGCGTTTTGCCATACTTGGATTTCAAATGGTTTAGCTGATTCAGGCGCTCTTCCACCTGCTCAAATTCTTCCCCTGCAAATTCCAGAGAGGACACATAATCAGAAAGCTCCCGGTTGAAATCATTTAACAGGCTGTCGATGTCTGAAAGCTGACCGGTCAGATCCCTCAGGTCTTCATCCAGGCTCTGGACGCCCTGCAGTTCCCGGAGCGCCCGGCCAATAGCCGTTCCGGCGCCTTCCGCTTCCTCGTAACCGGTCAGTCCGTAGGCGGTTCCAGCCGCCTCCATCAGCCGCTTCGCGCCGGTCATTTTCCGGTATCTCTGCTCCAGCTCCTCATCCTCGCCGATGCTCAGACCTGCGTCCTCAATCTCCTTTGTTTCAAATTCCAGAAGAGACAGCTCCCGCATGCGGCTCTCCTCGTCCATCCGGGCGTTCTTCTGTTCTTCTGTAAGTTTTTTCCATTCCGTGTAAGCCGCCGCCAGCTTTTCCTTTATGGGCTGCAGTTCTTCTTTGGCATATTCATCCAGAATCTCCAGATGCTTTTTCTTCTGCAATAAGGACTGGTGTTCGTGCTGGCCGTGTACGTCGATAAGAAGGGCCGCTGTCTCCCGAAGCTGATTTAAAGTGACAGTCTCGCCGTTGATTTTGTTGATGCTTTTGCCGTTCATGATTTTCCTGGACAGGATAATCTGCCCATCCTCGGGAATCACGTCCAGCTCCTTCAGGCGGTCTTTTAACCTCTCACTGGTAACGGAAAAGACCAGCTCCGCCAGACCAAAGTCCGCGCCCGGGCGCACCAGATCCTTAGCCACCTTGCCGCCCAGCGCCAGACCCACGGAACCGATGACGATGGATTTTCCCGCTCCGGTCTCACCGGTCAGGATATTCAGACCTTCCGTAAAATCAATCTCTGCCTCACGAATCAATGCCAGATTTTTTACATGCAGATGCTCTAACATACTTTTCCTCTCGCTAATCCCTGATTGCTTTTCTTAATTTTTCCATGACAATCATCGTATCGTCCACACTGCGTACTGCGCAGAAAATAGTATCGTCTCCGGCAATGCAGCCCACGATCTCCTGCCAGTGCAGGGCATCCAGCGCAGCTGCAGCTGCCATGGCCATGCCTGCCACTGTCTTGACCACCAGAATATTTTGAGCCATTTCCATGGACAGAAAGCTGTCACGCAAGATACCGATGTACTTGTCACCCATATGATCGCTGCTGCCGGGGACCACCACATATCGCTGCCGTCCGTTTACTGCCATCTTGGTCAGCTTCAGCTCCCGAATATCTCTGGACACCGTAGCCTGGGTGACCCGGAAGCCCGCGTCATTCAAACGGCTGGCCAGCTCCTCCTGCGTCTCGATGGCATACTCGTTGATCAGTTCAATGATTTTTGCATGCCGCTCTATCTTCATTTCGTCTTTCCTCCTAGTTGCCGCGCATTTTGTCACGCAGGACCTCCAGAAAGCTGACCCTGCTGATTTTCAATATGTTGACCGTCTTTTCCGACTTCTTTATCTCCACATAATCTCCTGTAGCCACCGGCACCTGCACCTCGCCGTCAAAGGTTACAAAGGATTCTTCTCTCTGGTTTCTCCTTCCGGCTCCGGTCCGCACCGTCACCCGGTCTCCGCCGGACAATACGATGCTTCGCGCAGTCAACGTATGGGGACAGATGGGCGTCACCACAATCATGCTGGCCATGGGCGATACGATGGGACCGCCCGCGGACAGGCTGTAACCGGTGGATCCGGTGGGAGTCGATACAATCATGCCGTCGGCGGAATACCGGTTCAACGGCTCCCCGTTGACGGAAATCTCGTAATCGATAATACGAAGCGCCCCTGCACGGTTCACAACGATGTCGTTCAGCGCCAGATTTTTCACCGGCTCTCTGCCCTCCCGGTATACGGTTCCCTCCAGAAGCATCCGGGGTTCAATGGTATAATTGTCGAGAATCAGACTGTCCAGGGCGTCCGGCACACCGGCTTTTTCGATCTCAGCCAGGAAACCCAGGGTTCCCAGATTTACGCCAAGCAAAGGAATCTTTCGATCCACGGTGTCCCGGGCTGCCTGGATCAGGGTTCCATCGCCGCCCAGCACCAATATGCATTCTGTTCCGGCCGGAATCAGGGAGGCGTCTGTGTAGCGATAATCTCCATTTTCTCCGGTTTCTTTTTCTTTCTGAAATTCCCTGACCGTACATTCACAGCCTCTGGCTCTCAGATAGTTGCAGATCTGACGGGTGGTTTCCAAATTTTTATCTTTTTCCACATTGGTAATCACATAAAATCGATTCATCAGTATCTCTTCCCGATTTGCTTATTTTACATCCAGTGTGCCATGGGCCTCGTCCACGATCCGCTCCGGCTCTACGCCCTCGGGCAGATGACTTTTCAGTTCTTCCCAGGTCGGAATCTCCTCTGCCGCTTCCCGGCCAGTCTTTTGCAGCCATACCAGGTATTCGATGTTTCCCTCCGGCCCCTTGATGGGGGAAAATTCCAGTGCCAGAATATCAAAGCCAATGGACCAGGCATAGGCCAGGACCATCTGAATCACTTCCAGATGGGTGCTCTTTTCCCGCACCACGCCCTTCTTGCCAACCTTCTCCCGGCCTGCCTCAAACTGGGGCTTAATCAGCGCCACCACCTGGCCGTTATCGCTTAAAAGCTCCCGCACCGGAAGCAGTACCTTCGTCAGAGAGATAAAGGCCACGTCGATGGAGGCAAACTGGGGACGCTCATCGATCTGATCAGGAGTCAGGTAACGGATATTGGTTTTCTCCATGCAGACCACACGCGGATCGCTTCGAAGCTTCCAGTCCAGCTGATTGGTTCCCACATCTACTGCGTACACCTTTACCGCGCCGTTCTGCAGCATGCAGTCGGTGAAGCCGCCGGTGGAAGATCCCACATCCATGCAGACCTTTCCTTCCAGACCCAGATCAAAATGGGCCACTGCCTTTTCAAGCTTCAGACCGCCCCGGCTCACATAGCGCAGCTTCTGTCCGTGAATTTCGATGGGTGCAGCCTCTTCGAACATGGACCCGGCCTTGTCCTCCCGCTGCCCTTTTACAAAGACCTTGCCTTCCATAATGATGGCCTTGGCCTGCTCTCTGGATTTTGCCAGGCCTCTGTTTACCAGAAGCACGTCCAGACGTACCTTCATATCATTCTCTCCTAAGCTTTATTCTCACGGCTTCACCTTTCAGCGAAGCCGCCTGTAAACTTTTTACATTCCACCCACATAAGCCGTGATCACACGTTTTACAATGGTTTCCGCGTCCAGTCCTACCTCTTTGTGCAATAGCGCCACATTGCCATGCTCCACATACTCATCCGGCAGGGCGATATTCAGAACCTTCATATCGAAGTCTCTGTCATTGACATACTCCAGCACATGATCGCCGAAGCCACCGTTCCTTACATTTTCTTCCAGTGTTACCAGAAGCTTATGCTGCTTCGCCACCTCTTCCAGCATCTGCTCGTCGATGGGCTTGACGAAACGGGCATTGATGAGCGTGCAGTTGTAACCGGTATCCTTTAAGGCATCCCGCACTTGCTCCGCCGTCTTCACCATACTGCCCACAGCCATCAGGGCGATATCCGCTTCCTCATAGATCCACTCGCTCCTGCCATAGGCAATGGGCGCGCGGAATTCCTGCAGGCCGTCGTAGGCTTCACCCCTGGGATAGCGCAGGGCGATGGGACCGTCATAGTTTACCGCGAACTTCATCATATCGGAAAGCTCCCATTTATTTTTCGGAGCCATAATGGTCATATTCGGAATACCGGACAGATAGGACAGATCAAAAATGCCCTGATGAGTCTCGCCGTCGCTGCCCACCAGTCCTGCCCGGTCAATGGCAAAAATTACATGCAGGTTCTGGATACAGACGTCATGCAGCACCTGATCGTAGGCGCGCTGCAGGAAAGAGGAATAAACCGCTACCACCGGCTTCAAGCCGCCTGCCGCCAGACCTGCCGCAAAGGTTACGGCGTGCTGCTCCGCGATTCCCACGTCGAAAAACCGATCCGGGAACATATTTTTAAAGCGCTTGAGACCGGTTCCGTCCGGCATGGCCGCCGTAATGGCCACCACCTTCTCGTCCCGATCGCCCAGCTTCCGCATCACTGTGGAAAAGATATCCGTATAATTGGCCTTGGACCGTCTGTTCTTGGGCAGGCCTGTCTCAATTACGAAAGGCTCCGCGCCGTGGAACCGGGACGGATGACGCTCCGCCGGCTCATAGCCCTTACCTTTTTTCGTACAGACGTGAATCAGCACCGCGTGATGCACTTTTTTTGCGTCGTTGAAGGTACGAATCAACTGGTCGATATTGTGGCCGTCCACCGGCCCCAGATAGGTGATACCCATGTCTTCAAAGAACATGCCCGGGATCACCAGCTGCTTCAGGCCGCTCTTGGTCTTCTTCAGCTGCCGCACAATGCCGTCGCCGTATACCGGTATTTTCTCCAGGGTATTCTGTAATCCTGCTTTAAAATTGTTATAGCCTTCGTTGGAACGCATACCGTTCAGGTACTGGCTCAAACCGCCCACGTTCTCCGCGATGGACATCTGGTTATCGTTCAGAATGATAATAAAATTGCTCTTTAACTGAGAGGCATTGTTCAAAGCCTCGAAAGCCATGCCGCCGGTCATGGAGCCGTCACCGATGACGGAAATGACGCTTTGATGACCGCCAGTCAGCTCCCGGGCCTTTACCAGACCAATGCCTGCTGAAATCGAGGTGGAGCTGTGACCGGTGTCGAAGCAGTCGCAGTTACTCTCCTTCCGCTTCGGAAATCCGCTCATGCCGCCATATTTCCGCAGGTCATCGAAGCCTGCCCTTCTTCCGGTCAGCAGCTTATGCGTATAGGACTGATGGCCCACATCCCAGACCACCTGATCCTCAGGGAAGTTAAATGCCAGATGCATGGCCATGGTCAGCTCCACCACGCCCAGATTCGAAGCCAGATGGCCGCCTGTCACACTGATTTTCTCGATCAGAAAATCCCGGATCTCCTGCGCCAGCGGCTCCCAGTCCTCTTTGTTCAGTTTTTTAATATCATTGACCTGATTGATCTGCTCCAGTAGCATATCCTCACCTCAGTTCTATTTTTCTCTTGTAATCAGCATTCGGATCAGTTCTTCCAGGAACGCGTTCTTATGCTCCAGGGAAGCCAGAGTGGAAAGAGCTCTCTCGGAAATCTCCTCCACATCCTTCTTTGCCTTATCAAGGCCTTCCAGCGTTACATAGGTAGTCTTGTTATTCTTATCGTCACTGTGGATCGGTTTTCCAAGCACCTCCAGCGTACTGGTTACATCCAGAATATCATCCTGGATCTGGAAAGCCAATCCCACATCGCCCGCCACGCGCTCCATGGCGGCCACTTCTTCATCAGAAGCGCCTGCCAGGACCGCGCCCACCATCATGGCCGCTTCAATCAGCGCGCTGGTCTTCAGCCGGTAGATAAAATCCAGTTTTTCTCTGGAGAGAGGCTGTCCCTCGGATTCCACATCCACCACCTGGCCGCCGATCATACCGTAGATGCCTGCCTTTCCGGACAGAATCTGTAAGGCCTTTGCGGTCCGCGGACTGGTTTCCATATCGAAAACTCCCGCCGCTGTCTCAAAAGCCAGATTCAGAAGTGCGTCACCTGCCAGGATACCCATGGCTTCGCCGTATACCGCGTGGGTCGTCTTCTTGCCGCGACGGTACTCGTCATTATCCATAGCCGGAAGATCATCATGTACCAGTGAATATGTATGAATCATTTCCATGGCTGCCATGAAGGGCTCCACGACCTTTCCCACGCCGCCGAACATCTGATAGGTCTCTTTCATCAGAAGGGGCCTGAGTCTCTTGCCGCCTGCCAGTACACTATAGTTCACCGCCTCCAGAACAGTCTTCTGGAACCCGGTCTCCTGCGGCAGATAAGTTGTAAGCAATTTTTCAATTTCTTCTGTCTTGGTACGAAGCTCTTCTTTAAAACTCATCCAGTTTGCCCTCCTCATTCATGACCAGCATTTTTTTCTCTACCTTATCCAGCTTTTCGCCGCAGGCCTTCAGAAGCTTCATGCCCTCGGCGTAAATCGCGAAGGATTCTTCCAGCGGCACGTCCCGATCCGCCAGCTTCTCAAGCATTCCGTCCAGCTCCGCGAAATTTTCTTCCAGTGTCGCTTCTTTTTTCTTCGTCGCCATACCGCTCTACCCTCTCTTTATCCTTTCACGGCCTTCTACTACCGCTGTGTATACACCGTCTGTCACATGGATTCGGAGCTGTTCGCCCTCTGCAGCCTCGTCAATTCCGGTTACAGCCTTTCCATTCGGCCCTTCCGTATAGGAATAACCCTGCTGCAGCTTCAGAAGCGGGGAAAGTCCGTGCAGACGCTCAATGTACAGATTCAGGCTATGCTTTCGATCTAACAGCTTGTCCTGCATGGCCTGCGTAAGACCGTTGGATAATTCAGACAAACGCATCCGCTTTTCCAGAAGCTGTGTCTCCGGATTGATACGCTGTACTCTGGTTTTCAACTCCGCCAGTCTTCTGTAATATTCTTCCATTCTGTGACCGAAGATATTCTCAAACTGCCTGCGATAGCCCTGCATCCGCTCCAACAGCTCCCGGATATCCGTCACAGCCAGTTCCGCCGCCGCTGAAGGCGTCGGCGCCCTGAGATCCGCCACATAATCGGCAATGGTCGTATCTGTCTCATGACCGACTGCTGAGATCACCGGCGTATTGCAATCAAAGATGGCCCGTGCCACCTTTTCCTCATTAAAGGCCCACAGATCCTCGATGGAACCGCCGCCACGGCCCACAATCAACACGTCCAGGCCCAACGCATCCAAGGCCTTGATACCTCGCACAATGCTGTCCGCCGCGCCCTCTCCCTGCACCTGAGCCGGGTAGAGAATAATCTGTACATAAGGGTTGCGCCGCAAGGCAATATTGCGGATATCCTGCACTGCAGCTCCTGTAGGCGCCGTCACCACACCCAACCGTTTCACATAGTAAGGAATCAGCTGCTTGTATTCCTGCGCGAACATGCCCATTTCCTCAAGCTCGTTTTTCAGCTTCTCGTAAGCCTCGTAAAGCTGGCCCACGCCGTCTTTGATAATCTCTCTGGCATAAAGCTGATAGCTGCCGCTGCGCTCGTAGACGCTGACACGCCCCAGTACAATGACCCTTTGTCCATCCTGCATAGGAAAGGCCAGACCTTTCCGGTCGCCCGCGAACATGACACATGCCACGGATCCGCTCTCATCCTTCAGAGAAAAGTAGATGTGCCCGGAACTGTGATATTTACAGTTGGACACCTCTCCCTTTACATAAATACGGTTCAGCATAAAATCCTGTGTAAACATATTCTTGATGTATGTGTTTACCTGCGCTACCGTATAGACATGCTTCATTCCGCTTTTCCTGTCTTTCCTATCTTACCTAAAATACCGTTCACAAAGGCCGGAGACTCGTCGCCGCCAAACTTTTTGGACAGCTCCACCGCCTCGTTGACTGCTACGCCCACGGGAACGTCCTCATCGTATTCCATCTCATACACAGCCAGACGTAAAATGGTCAGATCGGCCTTGCCCATACGGGATACCTTCCAACCTTCCGCCGTATCTTCCAGAGCCTTGTCGATCTCTGGCAGTTTTTCTATAATATGCGCATATTTCTTCTCAATATACTGCTGATCCTTCGGCTCCACCTCACCCAGGCTGTCGAAGAACATCCGGATCTGCTCCGGCATCTCCTCTGCGCTGTTAAACTCGATACGAAACAGCAGTTCAAAAATATGCTCTCTTAACTCTCGTCTTTTCATCTTGTCCTTTTTCCCTCTTAATCGTTTGAAAAGGGAGCCGCTGACTGCAGCCGCTCCCCTTCCTGTGCTACTTATTTATCCTCTTTTCCCATATTCACATTAACAATGCGGATATTGACCATGGCAACTTCCAGTCCTGTCATGTTCTCAATGGCGCTCTTCACACGATCCTGTACCTTCTCAGATACCTTCATGATGCTGTAGCCATACTCAATATTCAGAGCCAGATCCACGTCTACGCTGCGGTCTGTCACAAGAACCTTGACGCCCTTGGACAGGTTCTTGACGCCCAGCTTTCCGATCAGTTCGTTGGTGATATTGCCGGCCATGGAAGCCACGCCCTCTACCTCGGTAGCTGCCAACCCGGCTATGGTAGCGACTACCTCGTCCGCGATCTGAACTTCGCCCAGCTGACTGTCCTCATGTATCATATGAACGCCTCTTTTTTCTTCCTTTGACATATCCAAAACCTCCTGTTTTCTGTGTAAATCAGGTTATCCTGCTTACACGAAGCTTTTTTCTTACTTTCTCACACGACCTGGCAACAGATACGCCTCTCCTGCCATGCTTTTTATATTTTATCACACTTTACACGTTGTTGACAAGGGTTTCCCATGGTCTGTGGCCGTAATAATTACCGGCCAAACTCGGACAGGATCAGACCAGGATTTCGATCAAGCGTCATGCCCACGCTCCATGCGTTGGCCCAGATCAGCAACGGTCTGCCCTTCAGATCCTTGATCTTCTTCATATCAGAAGTGCCCACCAGCTTACTCATGTCGATATCTTCATTCTCAATCCAGCGGATATGCTCGTAGGGCAGCGGCTCCAGACGGATATCTACATTGTATTCATTTTCCAGGCGGTACTTCAGAACGTCGAACTGCAGAACGCCCACGACGCCCACGATAATCTCCTCCATACCGGTGTTGAACTCCTGGAAAATCTGGATAGCTCCCTCCTGGGCAATCTGTTCAATGCCCTTGACAAACTGCTTCCGCTTCATGGTATCAATCTGACGCACACGCGCGAAATGCTCCGGCGCAAAGGTCGGAATTCCTTCGTACTTAATCTGCCTGCCCGGCATACACAGGGTATCTCCGATGGAGAAAATACCCGGATCAAAAACGCCGATGATATCGCCTGCGTAAGCCTCGTCCACAATCTTCCGGTCCTGCGCCATGATCTGCTGAGGCTGGGACAGACGCTGCTTTCTGCCGCCCTGCACATGGTAAACCTCCATGCCGGCGGTAAACTTGCCGGAACAGATACGGATAAACGCGATACGGTCCCGGTGCGCCTTGTTCATATTTGCCTGGATCTTGAATACAAAAGCAGAAAACTCCTCTTCCATGGGATCAATCAGACCCACGTCTGCCTTACGGGGCAGCGGAGAAGTGGTCATCTGTAAAAAATGCTTCAGGAAAGTCTCCACGCCAAAGTTGGTCAGAGCCGATCCGAAGAATACCGGGGACAGCTTTCCCTGGCTCACCAGCTCTTGATCGAACTCCGCGCTGGCGCCGTCCAGAAGCTCGATGTCGTCCATGAGCTTTTCTTTCTGACCCGGATCCAGGATGCTGTCAATCTGTGGATCGTTGATGGACAAATCCAGCTCCTCACCTTCCTTGGTTCCCTTTTCAGTGTCGGAGAACAGCAGCACCTTCTCGGTGTTCCGGTCATAGACGCCCTTGAATGCCTTACCGGAGCCGATGGGCCAGTTTACCGGGCAGGTGGCAATACCAAGCTCATTCTCGATATCGTCCAGCAGTTCAAAGATATCCATCGCTTCCCGGTCCATCTTATTGATAAAGGTAAAAATAGGGATATGGCGCATGGCGCAGACCTTGAAAAGCTTCCGGGTCTGAGCCTCCACGCCCTTACTGCCGTCAATAACCATAACTGCGGAATCCGCAGCCATCAGGGTACGGTAGGTGTCCTCGGAGAAGTCCTGATGTCCCGGAGTATCCAGAATGTTGATACAATAGCCGTCGTAATTAAACTGTAATACCGACGAAGTAACAGAGATACCTCTCTCCTTTTCGATCTCCATCCAGTCGGAAACCGCGTGACGGGCTGTGGCCTTACCTTTGACGGAACCGGCCAGATTGATGGCTCCGCCGTAGAGCAGGAACTTCTCAGTCAGGGTCGTTTTACCTGCGTCGGGGTGGGAAATAATCGCGAAGGTTCTTCTTTTTTTAATTTCATCTACATAATTTGCCATAAATTCATTCATCCTTATCTTCTATGTGTATATGCCTGCGATTCAAAAGCCCATCCGGACACCTTTTCCGAAAATGGGCATAACTAATATCCAGTATACACATTTTCGGGACTTTTGCAAGGGGTTGATTTCTCTCTTCCATTTTTGTTCTATATGTGTTATAATCTTAACAATCAGGTGACTGCTCCGTGCCTGAACGATTCTACAATAGATGTATTTTATAACACAGGATGGTGACTCCTATGGAAAGCGAATTACAGAAAACCTTTCTCGATACCACAGATATTCCGGATATACAAACTTATTTTGTCAATCAGGCCTTTGAATTCCAAGAATTGATGATGATGTACAGCTGTGCCATCCGTGAGATGCGAACCAAGCTGGAGGTGCTGAATGACGAGCTGAGTGTCCATCATCAGCGCAACCCCATTGAATTTATCACCTCCAGGGTGAAGAAGCCTTTGAGTATCGTAGAGAAGCTGCACCGTTACGGCGTGCCCGTCAGCGTGGAGTCTGTAGAAAAGAATCTGAATGATGTGGCTGGCGTCCGCGTGATCTGTTCTTTTATCGACGACATTTATACCGTGGCGGATATGCTGCTGCGCCAGGATGATATTACTTTAATTAAGAAGAAGGATTACATTGAGCATCCCAAGGACAACGGCTATCGCAGCCTGCACCTGATCATCGAGATCCCGGTCTTCTTCTCCAATCAGAAGAAAAACATGCGGGTAGAGGTGCAGATCCGGACCATCGCCATGGACTTCTGGGCCAGCGTCGATCATCAGCTGAAGTACAAGCAGGATATCGAGGATATGGAAAATGTGGACGAGCTCTCGGCGGAGCTGAAGGACTGCGCTGATATCATTGCCCAGACCGACAGGCGGATGCAGGCCATCAAGGATAAGATATATCCCGGTAACGCCCTGCCTCAGACCAATATGGATAAGCTGAAAAAGCTGACGATTCCCCTGAACAACCGAGAAATTTAACTGTACAAAAATAAGACCGTCTCCTTCCAAAAAGGATTCGGTCTTATTTTATGTAAGGATTAATCTTCGAAATTACGGTTATGGCTGTAATGACCCGGATTCGGAACCGGAGCGATGGTGCTAACCCAACGGTTCGTGTAGTTGAAGAAGCCTGCTACAAAGGCTGCTTCCAGAATCTGATGATCATCCAGTCCTGCCTCACGGAGCTTATTCACCTGCTCCTGATCAATGTCGCGGGGATGCGCAGTTACGTACCATGCATACTCGCAAAGCGCGTAGTCCTCTTTGGACAGCTCATCCTTAGCGGAACGATAATTATAGGAAATCTTGTCTACCAGACGGGCATTCTTCCACATACCGCGGAGGTTATCGCCATGGGTGGTCAGGCAATAGCAGCAGCAGTTATAAGAAGATACGACTACGCCGATCATCTCCTTCTGCGCGTCTGTCAGATAGCAGGTGTCATTGTACAGGGAATTCTTGAAATTCAGGAATCCAATGTACTCCTTGGCGTTCAGGGGAAGAATCTTAAACAGATTGTTAATAAAGCCCCAGTTTTTCTCCATGACCTCCACATTTTTATTGAAGACAGCGTATTCCTCGTCTGTCATCTCCTCGCGATCCGGTTTCTGCAGTCTTGAAAGCTGCTCGTCAAATTCCAGCATAATAAAATTCCTCCTAGTTTAATCTTCGGGGCAGATTGCGAAGCATCTTGCAGGGAAGCCTGTACCATCCTTCAGCTTCGGGAACGCGCATACAATCATAGCTCCCACAGCCGGTACCTGATCCAGATTTCTCATAACCTCAATCTGGATGCGGTCAGTCTCCAGAATGTACTGCTCGCCCGGATACGGATACGCGTCCTCTCTGGTGGTCACGTAGCTGGGGTCGGTATCTGCCGGCTCATGTCCGATAGCGCCGATATTACGCTCCTCTACCAGCCACTTGATCGCGTCTACGCTCCAGCCCGGATAATGAGGATTGCCACTCTCGTCCGGATTGTCCAGATTGGACTTCTTATGCCAATCGGAACGGAATGCTACGAACGCGCCCTCCGGGATTCTGCCGTTCTCGCTCTCCCACTTTTCCAGATCTGCTACAGTCATGGTGAATTCGGCGTTCTCGGCACATTCCTTGGACTTGTCTACGACTACCAGAGGATATACCAGCTCTTTTACGGTAATCTTGCTCATGTCACGACCGTCGCCCCAGAAATGAAGCGGTACGTCTACATGGGTACCATACTGGCTGGCTACGCTGTACTGAATACATCTCATGGGAGCCATCATGTCGTCCGGGGTTCCCTCTCTGTAGTCGAAAAGAAGAGTTCCTTCCAGCGGCTTGAAGCCATACCAGTGCGGAGTTTCCGGGCTCAGCTCATGTGTCAGGTCTACCCATTTGTAACCTGTCCCTTTTACTTCTTTCACAAAATCCCACAATTTAAGGTTTGCCATAATATTATCCTCCTTTAACTAAAAAAAGTCAATACAAGACGCGCTTCTTCGGAGTCTCCATTGACTTTATTTTTCACTGTGCAACTTTGATTTGTTATAGTGACTTTATCATAAGATTGTTTTTTTGTCAATACCCTATTTCATATATAGGAATTATATGTATTATAGCTTTCGTACTTTCATATAACACAGTATTCCCTGTAGAGCAAAAAGAAGGCACCCACCAAAACTCTCCGGTGAGTGCCTTCTTACTTTATCTGTCGTTATTCGGCTTATATTTAGAACTTGCCAGCGTCTGCTGCTTCCTGTACAGCTACTGCAACTGCAACAGTCATACCAACCATCGGATTGTTACCGGCACCGATGAGACCCATCATCTCTACGTGAGCCGGTACGGAAGAAGATCCTGCGAACTGAGCGTCAGAATGCATACGTCCAAGAGTATCTGTCATACCGTAGGAAGCAGGACCTGCTGCCATGTTGTCCGGGTGAAGTGTACGTCCTGTACCACCACCGGAAGCAACTGAGAAGTATTTCTTACCCTGCTCGATACATTCTTTTTTGTATGTACCTG
>OLRS01000808.1_pt1 | contig 34526 bp, 36 predicted proteins | sample 1673171 | NCBI WGS metagenome assembly OLRS01 (sample SAMEA3136762, study PRJEB25190) | human gut metagenome | biome: human gut; feature: human-associated habitat; material: faeces | place: Austria | collected 2013
GTCGACGACGAGGAGCTGCTGGATCTGGTCGAGATGGAGATCCGTGAGCTGCTGAGCGAGTATGACTTCCCCGGCGACGACACCCCCATCATCCGTGGCTCCGCTCTGAAGGCTCTGGAGTCCACCTCCAAGGATCCTGATGCACCCGAGTATGCTTGCATCAAGGAGCTGATGGACGCTGTTGACACCTATATCCCCAACCCCGATCGTGAGGAGGACAAGCCTTTCCTGATGCCCATCGAGGATGTCATGACCATTTCTGGCCGTGGTACCGTTGCAACCGGTCGTGTTGAGCGCGGTATTGCTAAGGTTGGCGACGCTATGGAGATCGTCGGCATTAAGCCCGATCGTCTGAGCACCACCATCACTGGCCTGGAGATGTTCCGTAAGTCTCTGGACTTCGCTGAGGCTGGCGATAACATCGGCGCTCTGCTGCGTGGTGTTGACCGTACCCAGATCGAGCGTGGCCAGGTTCTGGCTAAGCCCGGCACTGTGCACCCCCACAAGGTCTTCGAGTCTCAGGTCTACGTTCTGACCAAGGACGAAGGCGGCCGTCACACCCCCTTCTTCTCCAACTATCGTCCTCAGTTCTACTTCCGTACCACTGACGTGACCGGCATCATCACCCTGCCCGAAGGCACCGAGATGTGCATGCCCGGCGATAACGTCATGATGCACGTTGAGCTGCTGACCCCTGTTGCTATGGAAGAGGGCCTGCGTTTCGCTATCCGTGAGGGTGGCCGTACTGTTGGTTCCGGCGTTGTTGGCAAGATCATTGAGTGATTTTGTCCTTGAACGTAAGTTCCAAGGCTAACTAGCAATTTATAAAGACCTTCCCGTTCCGGAGAGCGGGAAGGTCTTTTTGTTTTGTTTATGGCAGTTGTAAGCGGTTCAGTTTCAAAGCTCTTTTACCGTGTCAGGGTGTTGTAGTAGTCTGCAAAGGCGTGCAGAAAGGCGGTCAATTCCTCCTCTGTGGTAAGGTGGCTCAGGCTGATGCGCCACGAGGAAAGGGCATTGCGCCGGTCCTGACTGACTGCCAGCACTGCCCGGGAGGGTAGTCCGTCGGACGAACAGGCGGATTTGACCGAGACACACACCCCGCGTGCGTCCAGCTCCCGCTGGAACACGGTGCCCTTTACACCCTGCACGCTCAGGTTCAGGATATGCGGCACAGCGTTTGCGGGGCTGTTGACGCGCACTTTTGGATAGCGGGAAAGCTCCGCACGCAGCCGGTCGTTCAGGCTGCGCACGGCTGCGGCGCGGGCGGGCAGCTCCGCAGTAGCCTTTTCCAAGGCCAGCGCCAGCGAGCAGGCAAGAGCTACGGTAGGTGTGCCGCTGCGGTAGGGGGTAGTGCTCTCTCCGCCGTGGATGATGGGCGGCAGTGCCAGCCCCAGCCGCTTTACCAGCACACCGATGCCGTTGAGCCCGTAAAACTTATGGGCTGTCAGGCTCATGGTGTCCATGCCTTCAAACTGTACAGGAATTTTCCCCACAGCCTGTGTGGCGTCCACATGAAAATGGCAGTTGGGATACGCCTTTAAAAGCTCTGCAATCTCCGCAATGGGCTGCACTACGCCCAGCTCGCTGTCCACGGCGGTCACAGCCACCAGAACGGTGTCCGGGCGCAGTCGCTTTTTCAGGTCTGCAAGGTCTACCGTGCCGTCTGGCAGGATGTCCAGCAGCTCCACCTCATACCCCTGCTTTTGCAGCGCCTCCAGACTGCCGCTGACGGACGAATGCTCCAGCGGGGTAGAGAGGATGTGCCTGCCCGCTGCACCTCCCAGCGCCGCTAGCCCCTTTACAGCAAGGTTGTTGGCTTCGCTTGCGCCGGAGGTGTAGATGATGCCCGCAGGCGGTGCGCCCAGACAGCGGGCGATGCTGCGGGTCGCCTCGTTTATAGCAGCTTTTGCGGCAGTGCCTGCCTGATGGTGGGCGTTGGCATTGCCCGGGTAGCGCCGCTCTGCTTCACAGAAGCATCGCAGCACTTCCTCGTCCACAGGGGTATTGGCAGAATAATCCAGATAAAGCATAGAACCTCCTGCAATATCAACACATCGGTATGATAGGAAATAAGAACAGGCTCTATTATAGGCGATTCTGCCGCAAAGCGCAACCCCCGCAGCTTACGGCACGGCGCAACAGGCAAGAAAAAGCTGTCAACACCTTGCTGGAAAGCCCAAAATCTGCTATACTTATCAAAAAGGCTGCGGCGTTGCCGTGCCCTTGCCGGAGCGGTTCCGGTTGTTGGAAGGAACACAAAAAGAAGGGGAGGAGCACAATGTTCAAGCGTGAGCGACTGCATAGCGGCTTCTTTCTCATTTTTGTGCGAAGGTCTTGTTCCTGAAATTCAGAGGCACTGCTGTTTCAACGGCAATGCCTCTTTTTTTGGGAATAACAGTACAGGAGGTTTTCTATGAGCGAAAAGATCGATTACTCCAAAGGCGTATACGACGCCAAAAAGCTGGGCACAGGCCGGATGTTCATTCTGGGTGTGCAGCACATGTTTGCCATGTTCGGCGCAACGGTTCTGGTGCCGCTGCTCACCGGCCTGAGCGTTTCCACCACTTTGCTGTGTGCCGGTCTGGGCACCCTGCTGTTCCACCTTATCACCAAAAAGAAGGTCCCGGCATTCCTCGGCTCCTCCTTTGCGTATCTGGGCGGCTTTTCCATCGTGGCTCCCATGCTGGCTGATGCCGATGGCAACCTGACCGTTGCCAACACCAAGATGCTGCCCTATGCCTGCGCTGCCATTGCATTCTCGGGTTTGGTCTATCTGGTGGCCAGCCTGCTGATCTCCACCTTTGGCATCCGCCGCATCATGAAGTTCTTCCCGCCGGTGGTCACTGGCCCCATCATCATCTCCATCGGCCTGATCCTTGCACCCTCTGCCATCACCAACTGCCAGTCCAACTGGCTGCTGGCTTTCGTGGCACTGGGCACTGTCATCGTGTGCAACATCTGGGGCAAGGGCATGGTCAAGATCCTGCCCATCCTCATCGGCGTGCTGGTCTCCTACGCTGTGGCTCTGGTCACCGGCGCAGTGGACTTCCAGAAGATCTCCGAAGCCGCTTGGCTGGGCATCCCCCTGCACAAGGAGGCTATGGGTCTGTTCGCCATTGACGGCAGCCCGGAGTTCATCAGTGCGCTGTTCACCATCATCCCCATTGCACTGGCTACCATGATGGAACACGTTGGCGATATTGCCGCCATCAGCGCCACCGTCGGCCACAACTATATCAATGACCCCGGCCTGAACCGCACCCTGATGGGCGATGGTCTGGCCACTACCATGGCTGGTCTGCTGGGCGGCCCCGCCAACACCACCTACGGCGAGAACACCGGCGTGCTGGCACTGAGCAAGATCTACGACCCGCTGGTCATCCGCATTGCAGCTGTGCTGGCCATCATCCTGAGCTTCAGCCCCAAGTTTGAGGCCGTCATCAACACCATTCCCACCGGCATCATCGGCGGTATCAGCTTTGTGCTGTACGGCATGATCTCTGCCATCGGCGTGCGCAACGTGGTGGAGAACCGCGTGGACTTCACCAACAGCCGTAACCTGATCGTTGCCGCCGTCATTCTGGTGTGTGCACTGGGCTTCAACTCTGTAGGCGGCGTTGGCTTTACCGTTGGCAGCGTCACCATCAACCTGTCCGGTCTGGCTGTGGCTGCTATCGCAGGCATTCTGCTCAACGCCATTCTGCCCGGCAACGACTACGAATTTGACGCCACTGCCGGTACCGATGCTGCTACCAGCGGCAACCTGCAGGTCTGATTCCGGTAATGCGCCCAGTTTTCTGCAGTGGAATTTGGACATTCTGCCAGATTTTAATAAGTAGGAATAATTCTTAAAAATATACTTGACTAACTAGGAATTATTCGCTATAATAGAGCCATGGAAAGGGAAGTGCACAAAGCACAAAACTTCTTTCCATGGCTCTTTCTATACCCGGCAGCGCGGCTGCCCAGCATAGAAACAACAGGCGGGTGGTTTCCGTCCTGTATCATTTTTAACAGATCGAATGGAGGTAAATTCTTATGAAGAAATACGTTTGCACCGTTTGTGGTTATATCGCTGAGGGTGAGATCCCCGCTCAGTGCCCCGTTTGCAAGGCTCCCGCTTCCGCTTTTGTGGAGAAGAAGGGCAACACCTACGTCACCGAGCACGTTGTTGGCATCGGCAAGGCAGAGGGCGTGCCGCAGGAGATCGTTGATGGTCTGCGCGCTAACTTCGAGGGCGAGTGCAGCGAGGTCGGTATGTATCTGGCTATGGCTCGCGTGGCAGAGCGTGAGGGCTACCCCGAGATCGCCGAGGCCTACAAGCGTTATGCTTACGAGGAAGCTGACCACGCATCCCGCTTTGCAGAGCTGCTGGGCGAGGTCGTGACCGACAGCACCAAGAAGAACCTGATGATGCGTGCCGAGGCCGAGTGCGGTGCCTGCGCCGGTAAGATGGATCTGGCCAAGAAGGCTAAGGCGCTGAATCTGGATGCCATCCACGACACCGTCCACGAGATGGCAAAGGATGAAGCCCGTCACGGCCGCGGCTTCGAGGGCCTGCTGAAGCGCTACTTCAACACCGAAGTCTGATAAGGGTTCCCCAGTTATCTATGCTGCCCGCTGCAAGGACATTCCGCCTTGCAGCGGGCTTTTTTGACGTTTCAGGCTTAAAAAGCGGCGCAGAAACTCCGCAGATTTCCCCCTACATAACGCAATAATTAAGCTGTTTACAGAATAAATGTTCAAATCTGTTCTTGCCTGTTTTTAATGGTCGAGAACAGATTTTTTTATTTGGTGGGCAAACTGTGGGCAAAACTCGCTGATTTGTTCAGTTCTGACCTCCTTTTTTGCTTTTGCCCACATAAAGTCCGAAAGTTGGCTTGTGGCCTAGAAAAATCGGCTATAAATATAATTCTCGATGTGGGCAGACTATTTGACTGTTATCTGTAAAGATGCCATTTCCGGTAACGCCCTCCCGCTTGCAAATATAAAATAATTTTTCCTCTGAAGATACGCAAAGCGAACGCGGCGTACATTCAAAATCGTCCTACTTCCAAAAAAGGCAGCTGCGCAGAAATTTACGCAGCTGCCTTTTGCCTTTGCAAGGGCTGTACCTTACTGAATGCCGGTAACCGGATAATCCTGTGCTTCCACGGCCTTCTTCAGCACCTCATCCTCTACTTCAGCGTTCAGGGTGACGATGGCAGTACCGGCTTCGTGGCTGACAACAGCCTTGTCCACCTGCGGCAGAGCCTCCAGCGCTTTCTTGACGCGGGCTTCACAGTGGGGGCACATCATGCCTTCTACGGTCAGGGTCTTTTTCATAGCGGTCTCCTCCTTTTGATTGGATGCAGTTGTATCTTCCTCCGCTGCGGGCTGCACAAGGGCAGCGGGCAGGGCAGGGACGTGTTTGGGCGGGTGGTCACGCTTTGCGCTGTGCAGGTCAAACAGGTTCAGCCGCAAGGCGTTGCTCACCACGCAGAAGCTGGAAAGGCTCATGGCAGCTGCGCCGAACATGGGGTTCAGCGTCAGCCCCAAGGGAATGAACACACCGGCTGCCAGCGGGATGCCGATGATGTTGTAGATAAATGCCCAGAACAGGTTTTCGTGGATGTTGCGCAGGGCAGCACGGCTCAGCCGGATGGCGGCGGGCACGTCCGAAAGCTTGGAGTTCATCAGCACTACGTCCGCAGCGTCAATGGCTACGTCCGTGCCTGCGCCGATGGCAATGCCGGTGTCGGCGCGGGTCAGGGCAGGGGCGTCGTTGATGCCGTCACCTACCATGGCTACCTTGCCGTACTTTTGCAGCTGCCGGATGACAGCCTCTTTGCCCTCCGGCAGCACCCCGGCAATCACCTCGTCCACACCGGCCTGCCGGCCAATGGCTTCGGCGGTGCGCTGGTTGTCACCGGTCAGCATCACCACACGGATGCCCATGTTCCGCAGCTCCCGGATGGCCTGCGGGCTGTCCTCCTTGATGGTGTCTGCAACCGCGATAACGCCCAGCAGACGGTGAGCGCCGCCAAAGAAGAGGGGAGTTTTACCCTGTGCAGCCAGCGCAGCAGCCTGCGTTTGCAGCGCAGCGGGGATAGCAACCTTTGCACCGATAAAGGCAGCATTGCCGCCAAAGATCTCCTTGCCCTCCAGCTTGGCGGTAAGGCCGTTGCCCGGCAGGGCGGTAAAATCGGTAACAGAGGGCAGCTCCAGCTGCTTTTCCTCCGCATAGGCCAGCACTGCCCGCGCCAGCGGGTGCTCGCTGCGGCCCTCCAGCGCGGCGGCCAGCGTGAGCAGCTCGGTTTCGGTCACGTCCGCAGCGGGCAGAAGGTCGGTGACAGTGGGCTCGCCGCAGGTGATAGTGCCGGTCTTGTCCAGCGCTACGATGCGGGTACGGCCAGCTTCTTCCAGCGCCGCAGCGGTCTTGAACAGGATGCCGTTCTTCGCACCAAGGCCGTTGCCCACCATAATAGCCACCGGCGTTGCCAGACCCAGCGCACAGGGGCAGCTGATGACCAGCACCGAGATGCCCCGCGCCAGCGCGTAGCCCACATCCCGCCCCAGCAGCAGCCAGACAAGGGTGGTGACCACCGCAATGCTGATGACCGCAGGCACGAAAAAGCCGGATACGGTATCGGCGATCTTTGCAATGGGGGCTTTGGTGGCGGCGGCATCGCTGACCATGCGGATGATCTGCGCCAGCGTGGTGTCCTCGCCCACGCGGGTAGCGCGGCACTGCAAATAGCCGGACTGATTGGTGGTGGCGGCGCTTACCTTATCGCCCACGGCCTTGTCCACCGGGACGCTCTCGCCGGTCAGGGCACTCTCGTTCACGGCGCTGCTGCCCTCCAGCACAATGCCGTCCACCGGGATGTTCTCGCCCGGGCGCACCACAAAGATGTCCTCTTTCTGCACCTGTTCAATGGGTACGGTCACCTCGGCACCGTCCTGCAGCAGGGTGGCAGTTTTGGGGGCAAGCTTCATCAGGCTCTTGAGCGCATCGGTGGTCTTGCCCTTAGAGCGTGCTTCCAGCATTTTGCCTACCGTGATGAGGGTCAGGATCATGGCGGCAGACTCAAAATAGAACTCCATCATGTAGTGCATGACCAGTTCCTCGTTGCCGTGCAGCTGTGCATCGGTCATGGCAAACAGGGCGTAGGTGCTCCACACAAAGCTTGCCATCGAGCCCATAGCCACCAGTGTATCCATGTTGGGGGAGCGGTGCACCAGCCCTTTGAAGCCGTTGATGAAAAATTTCTGGTTAATCACCATCACGATGCCCGCCAGCAGCAGCTGTACCAGCCCCATGGCAATGTGGTTGCCGTCAAACCAGCGGGGCAGCGGCCAGCCCCACATCATGTGTCCCATGGAAAAGTACATCAGCACCAGCAAAAAGCCCAGCGAGGCGATAAGCCGCCGTTTCAGCTTGGGCGTTTCGTGGTCAGCCAGCGCGTCCAGCTCTGCGCTGGTGCTGGCGGCTGCGGCAGCCTTTTTGGGGCTTGCACCGTAACCGGCCTGCTCCACGGCGCGGATAATGGCGGCATCCTCTGCGGTGCCCTCCACGCCCATGGAGTTTGTCAGCAGGCTTACCGAACAGCCGGTGACGCCCGGCACACTCTTTACGGCCTTTTCTACCCGAGCAGAGCAGGCCGCGCAGCTCATGCCGGTAACATTGAATTGTTCCATTGCTATTTCTCCTTGTGGTCAGTTTGCCCGGCGGGCGGTCATTTCATCAGCTTGGGCAGCAGCCGGAGCAGTTCTTCCAGCTTTTCGTCGCTGCCGGCACGCAGGTCGTCCGCCACGCAGCTGCCGATGTGCTGCGCCAGCAATTCCCGGGAAAAGCTGTTCAGCGCCGCATTGGCTGCGGCCACCTGTACCAGAATGTCCACGCAGTAGGCTTCCTTTTCCAGCATCCCGCGGATGCCGCGTACCTGCCCTTCAATGCGGTTCAGGCGGTTGAGCAGGGCCTTGTATTCCTCCGGGCTGCGCTCTTTGTGGCGGCAGCAGCAGGGGACAGCAGCATCTGCCGCAGCGTCCGCTTCCGGCGCATTATCGCAGCAACAACAGTGCTTTTGGTTCTCTTCCATCTCGGAATCGCTCCCTTCATAAACCCCCATGGGGTATATTTTGCTTGCAACAGCAGTATAGCACACAATATCCGACAATTCAAGTAGGAAATGAAATATAAATGGTGCTGCAAACAAAAAATGGTTCAGAAACGCCGCAGGTGTTTCTGAACCATAAATTTAAAAGTAAAATTCCGCTGCACATAAGAAAACGAGGGAAGCCCCGCAGGCTTTCCCTCGTTGTAAGCTCTTACTTTACTTCCAGAATGCGCGGTGCAAACAAGCTCCACATCTTGCCCCACCAGTACCAGTCGTGGGAAACGTCACCGCCCCAGACCTCCAGATGTGCGGGCATTCCCTGATCCTTCAGCAGGTCGGCCAGTGCCTGCGTGTCGTCCAGTGCGTCGCCCTCGTAGGCACCCTGACCGGCGCAGAGGATCAGGCAGTTCTCTTCTGCCTTGGTCAATGCCAGCTTGTTGGCAATGCCGCTTTCCTGCAGATAGGCAAGGGGAGAGCAACGCAGCACCATGTCGTCGCTGTCGGTGCCCCAGAAGCGGGTCAGGTCGTAGATGCCGCCCATGCCCACAGCACCTGCAAACAGGGCGGGACGGCGCAGACGGCAGTGGACGGCGTGGTAAGCGCCCAGATCCACACCGGCAGTCCAGATCCGAGTACCCTTTTTGGCGTTGTTCAGGGTCAGAATGCGGGGAGCCAGCTCAGCGGTCAGGTAGACGAAATACTTTTCCTGCAGCTCGGCGCGGCGGCGCTGGGGCAGATCGCCATTCAAAAGACCCTCGCCGTCCACGGCATCTGCGCAGAACAGCTGCACCTTGCCCTCGTTCAGCAGCTGGGCAATGGCATCGGGCATCCCGTTGTTCTCCCAGTCGTAAAAACGGCCGCCGCGGGCGGGCAGTGCCAGCACCGGCACACCGGCATTGCCGTACACCTTAAACTCCATCTCACGGCCAAGAACCGTGCTCCACTCTTTGTAATAGGTACCCTGGATCATAAATCAAGCACTCCTTATTTTATCATTCACCGGCCCGGGCACAGTCGCTGCGCACCGGTGCCGGATTTGGAAGCTATAATCAGACAAACTGGTTGCGCTGCGGGTCGTAATCGTAGCCCACAGCGTGCAGCTTTGCGCACAGACCGGCCTTGTCGGCCTCCAGATCCTCGCACAGCGCATCGAGATCTTTATACTGATCCCGCAGTTTCAGGTTCACCACGCTCAGCAGCATGATGGGATCAACAGGCAAAGACATTTTATTCCACTCCTTGCGGCAAATAAAAAAGCCGGCCACTCGACAAAGTGACCGGCCACATACACCAAATTAGACAGCGCGGGTAACTTTGCCAGCGCGCAGGCAACGGGAGCATGCGTAGACATACTTGGGAGAGCCCTCCACGACCGCCTTGACACGACGGACATTCGGCTTCCAGGTACGGTTGGAACGGCGATGAGAGTGAGAGACCTTGATACCAAAGGTAACACCCTTGCCGCAGCATTCACACTTAGCCATGGTAATTGCACCTCCTACAGTGAAGTATGGAATCAAAATAATCAGCTTAACTATTTTACCAGAGATGCAGAGAAAAAGCAAGCCTTTTTTTAAATTTCCTGCAGCTTTTTGTATTCCCGGCGCAGTGGGTCTTGTGCAGGGCGCAAAAAAATAGTATTATAAAGGAAGAAATTCATTTTGACAGGAGATTTACATGACCGCACAGGCAACCTATTATATCATCCGCGCACTGGTGGCGCTGGTGGCCATCCCGTTCCACGAAGCCGGCCATGCGCTGGCAGCATGGCTGCTGGGCGATGCCACCGCCAAACGCGAGGGGCGGCTTTCGCTGAATCCCTTTGCCCACTTTGACCTGCTGGGCACCTTATGCATGGTGTTTGCGGGCGTGGGCTGGGCAAAGCCTGTGTCCACCAATCCCCGCAACTTCAAAAACCCCAAGTGGGGCATGGCGCTTACGGCGCTGGCAGGCCCTGTGGCAAACCTTGTGCTGGCTTACCTTGGCATGGTGGCATGGAAGGTGATGTACTACTGGGCACCGGTCAATAATGCCACCATCTACATTGCCATGTTTTTGCGGTATCTGGTGCTGATGAACGTGAGCCTTGCGGTGTTCAACCTGATCCCCGTGCCGCCGCTGGACGGCAGCCGCATTTTGCTGGTGGTGCTGCCGCAGCGCATCTATTTTGGCCTGATGCGGTACGAAAAATATATCATGATCGTTATGCTGGCGGCGGTTTGGGGCGGCTTTCTGGATGTGCCGCTGTACTACCTGAACAACGCGGTGTGGTCGCTTTTGGGTGCGGGCACCGGGTATATCGATAAAATCGCCTACGCCGTTTACGCAAGCAGCCTTGGGGCGGTGATCTGAGTGGCAGAGGAATTGACCTTCCATTTAGAAGATTTTGACGGCCCGCTGGAATTATTGCTGGCGCTGGTGGCCAAGCATAAGATGGATCTGCACAACATCCCCATTTTGCAGCTCATCGACCAGTACACCCGCACCGTGGAGCAGGCCGACCCGGACCCCGAGACCGCCAGTGCCTTCATTGAGATGGCGGCGCATCTGGTGGAGATGAAAAGCTTTCTGCTGCTGCCCCGCAGCGAAGAGGGCGAGCGCATGAAGCAGGAACTTACCGGTCAGCTCATCGAGTACGACCAGTGCCGCCGCATGGCGGCTCTGCTGCGCGCAAAAGGGGAGACCGCCCCGGTATTCGTGCGCCGTCCCATGGAGATGGAGTTGGACAACACCTACGCGCTGCACCACGCCCCGCAGATACTGGCCGACTACTGGCAGGCACTGGCAGGCCGCACTAAAACCCGCCGCGTGCCCACCCAGCAGCAGTTCGAGCCGCTGGTCACCGCGCCCATGGTATCGGTCACCAGCCGGGTGGTATACATCCTGCGCCGGATGCTGGGCGGCACCGTGGCAAAAATGGAGCAGCTGTTTTCCCGCAGCCAGAACCGCAGCACCAACGTAGCTACCTTTCTGGCGCTGCTGGAGCTGGTGCGCGGCGGACGCATCGCGCTGGATGACCGGGGAGAACTGACCATGCGCCGCACCCGCCCGGAACGCAATAAGGAGAACCCATGAACCAAAAACAAATCCTTGCCGCCGTAGAGGCCATGCTTTTTGCCTGCGGCGATCCCATAGGTGCCGATAAGCTGGCACAGGCAGTGCAGCTGCCCCAGTCCAGCGTGGATGCTGCGCTGGAGACCCTGCACACCCGCTATCAGCGGGAGGACAGCGGCCTGTGTCTGCTGCATCTGAATACCCGGTGGCAGCTGGCCACCAAGACCCAGTGGGCAGACTGTGTGCGCCGCGTGCTGGACAGCCGCCGCGCCGTACCGCTTGGCTCTGCGGCCATGGAGACTTTGACCGTCATCGCCTATAACCAGCCGGTGTCCCGCGCCTTTATTGAGCAGGTGCGCGGCGTAGATTCCTCCTCCAGCGTGTCCGGTCTGCTGGAAAAGGGGCTGATCGAAGAAGCCGGACGTCTGGACCTGCCGGGTCGTCCGGTCAGCTTCCGCACCACCGATACATTTTTGCGTGTGTTCGGTCTGTCCAGTCTGGCAGACCTGCCGCCGGTGCACAGCGATGCACCGGCAGATGATCCGACCGAAAGTGAGGGCTGACCCATGGGCATGGTTCTTTCCGCAGTGGGCGCTTGTCTGCTGTTCATCATCAAGGTGGTGGGCATCCTGCTGCTGATCATTCTGGTGCTGGCGGCGCTGTTGCTGCTGTGCCCTTTCTGCGCAGATGTCTGCTGGCAAAACGATACGCTTACCGTAAAAGCCGGGGCACTGGGCATTACCTTCCCGGTGTTCCAATACCCAAAGCCCGAACCTTCCGCCCAGTCGGAAGAACCAAAGGGCTTTACCGGCAGGCTGAAAGCAAAATTCCGCGCATGGCGTGCAGAGCGCAAGCACAAAAAGGCTGAAAAAAAGGCTGCGCAGCCCGCAAAGCCTAAAGCTGAAAAGCCGCCCCGCCAAAAGGCAAAGATCACGCTGGATGTGATCTGCACCATGCTGCGGGGTGTGGGCACGCTGTTGCGGGCAGTGTTTGGCACCATCCGTTTTACAAAGATCTCGGTCTGCCTTGGCGTGCGCGGCGACGACCCCGCCGCAGCTGCCCGCAATTACGGCAAGCTGCAGGCATGGCTGTACCCGACCCTTGGCGTGTTGGATCACTGTTTCTTTCTGGAATTTGACCAGCTGCGCGTTCTGCCGGACTTCGGCAGCGCCCAGCCCACTGTGCAGGATAGAGTGTCCTTCCGGGTCAGTGCGCAGGCGCTGTTCATCGTCATTGCCGCTGTGCGGGTGCTGTACGAGTTCTGGCGTAAAAAAGTATTGGACATATTCCTATAAAGTGTGGTACACTAAATCTATATCAGAATGCTTTCCGGCGGGCTGTTGCCTGCACGGATGAATAAAGGAGAGTTGTTTTATGGCAGAGCATCCTATTCAGGGTCTGATGAACGTTACGATGGAAAAGATCCACCAGATGGTGGACTCCAACACCATTATCGGCAAGCCCATCACCACCGAGGATGGCATCACCATTCTGCCGGTGTCCAAGGTGAGCTTCGGCTTCGCTTCCGGCGGTACCGATTTTAACGGCAAGAACGCTGCCAACAAGGATCTGTTCGGCGGCGGCTCCGGTGCCGGTGTCAACATCCAGCCGGTGGCATTTCTGGTCATCAAGGATGGCTGTGTGCGTACCATCCAGCTGTCGGATAGCTCCAACAGCATTGATCGTGCCCTGACCATGCTGCCCGAGCTGGTGGAAAAGCTCACCACGCTGGTCAAAAAGGACGATAAGGCACCCGCAGAGGAGCCCAAGGCAGAGTAACCCTTTATACAAATCAAGCCGCAGCCGCAGACCTTTTGGTCTGCGGTTTATATAGCCGCGCACCGTGCCCTGCAAAAGCAGGGGAGCGGTGCGCGTTTTGAGCGCCGTGAGGCGCACAAGGAGTAATATTATGGCAGAAGAACGTATTCAAAAGATCATGGCCGAGCAGGGTCTGTGCTCCCGCCGCGCCGCCGAGCAGATCATTGCCGAGGGCCGCGTCAAGGTGAACGGCCACCCGGTAAAGGTGGGCGACAAGATGGACCCCAACCGTGACGTGCTCCATGTGGATGACGAGCGCATCTACATCCAGAAAAACCAGCAGCTGTATTATCTGGCGCTGTACAAGCCCCGTGGATATGTGACCACCGCCAGCGATGAACTGGGCCGCAAGACCGTGATGGACCTAGTCAGCGACATCCCCGCCCGCCTGTACCCGGTGGGGCGTCTGGACAAGGACAGCGAGGGCCTGCTGCTGATGACCAACGACGGTGCCTTTGCGCAGGCCGTTACCCATCCGTCCGGCGGCATCTCCAAGCTGTACCGCGTTACCGTGCAGCCCCGCGCCGATGAGGCCACCATCCTCAAGCTGAGCAGCGGCGTTGTGCTGGATGACGGCACCAAGACCATGCCCTGTGCCATCAATGTGGTCACCGATGAGCCCGGCCGCACCGTGATGGAAATGACCCTGAAAGAGGGCAAGAACCGCGAGATCCGCCGGATGTGCGAGAGCGTGGGTCTTGAGGTGGTGCGCCTGAAGCGCAACGCTGAGGGTGTGGTCAAACTGGGTATGCTCAAGCCCGGCACCTACCGCGAGCTGACCAAGGCCGAGGTGAACGGTCTGCGCGCCGCAGCCGTCAAGGGCCGTGCACAGACCCGCAGTGCTGCCCAGCAGTCCAAGGCTGCCGAGCGCCGTCCCCGCGGCCCTGTGGGTAAAAACGCACCCCGGAAGCAGAAGTAAGGAGTTATCGGATCATGGAACGAGAAACTCTGAAATCCCGTCTTGGCTTTATTTTGCTTTCCGCAGGCTGCGCCATCGGCATCGGCAATGTGTGGAAGTTCCCGTATATCGCCGGTCAGGGCGGCGGCGGTGCTTTTGTACTGTTCTACCTGATCTTTCTGGTCATTCTGGGTCTGCCCATCATGACCATGGAGTTTGCCGTGGGACGCGCCTCCCGCAAAAGCCCGGTGCGCGCCTATCAGGCGCTGGAAAAGCCGGGGCAGAAGTGGCACATCCACGGCTACTTCACCCTCATCGGCTGCTACCTGCTGATGATGTTCTACACCACCGTAGCGGGCTGGATGCTGCACTATTTCTACATGACCGCCGTCGGCAAACTGGCAGGGCTCAACGCCGAGCAGGTAGCTGGTAAGTTTACCGAAATGCTGGCCAGCCCCGCCACCATGACCTTCTGGATGGTATTCGTGGTGGTGGTAGGCATTCTGGTGTGCGCCAAGGGTCTGCAAAGTGGTCTGGAGCGTGTGACCAAGGGCATGATGATTGCCCTGCTCCTCATTATGGTGGTGCTGGCTGTCAACAGCCTGTTCATGCCCGGGGCAAAGGAAGGGCTATCTTTCTTCCTTGTGCCGGACTTTGACCGGATGCAGGAAGTGGGCGTGGTCAACACGCTGGTCTCCGCTATGAATCAGGCGTTCTTCACCCTCAGCCTTGGCATCGGTGCCATGTCCATCTTCGGCAGCTATATCGGCAAGGAGCACTCCCTGCTGGGCGAGTCTGTCCGCATCGTGGTGCTGGATACCTTCGTAGCTATCACCGCTGGTCTGATCATTTTCCCGGCCTGCTTTACCTACCATGTGGACCAGACCAGCGGTCCCAGCCTGATCTTTATCACCCTGCCCAACATCTTTGCTAATATGTCCATGGGTCGGCTGTGGGGCAGCCTGTTCTTTTTGTTCATGGCCTTTGCAGCCATGTCCACCGTGCTGGCAGTGTTCGAAAATATCATCTGTTGCGGCATGGAACTGACCGGTTGCAGCCGCAAAAAGTCCAGTCTGGTGAACCTTGTGCTCATCATCCTGCTGTCCATGCCCTGTGTGCTGGGCTATAACCTGTGGGCATGGGATGGCTTTGCGGTGTTCGGCGGCGCTGTGCTGGATGTGGAGGATTTTCTGGTCAGCAACCTGTTCCTGCCGCTGGGCAGCTTGGTATATCTGCTGTTCTGTGTCACCCGCTACGGCTGGGGCTGGCAGAACTACAAAAAAGAGGTCAACACCGGCGAGGGGCTCAAGGTGCAGGACTGGATGCGCGGCTACCTGACCTATGTGCTGCCGCTTATCGTAGTGTTCATCTTTGCGTTTGGACTCTACGACAAATTCCTAGCATAAGACGTCTGCTCTGTCTTTGATTGACGAACGGGCGGAACAAGTGTAATATAAAAGCATATAGGGTGCTTCTCCCGGCGGGGGACACTGCTATATGCTTTTTTGTATTCAGAAGGAGGAAATACCCCCATGCACATTCTGGTCTGTGACGATGATGCGGTCTTTGCTGCGCAGATGGACGAATACATCTCGGAATGGTTCCGCGCCCGGGAAATTCAGGTGCAGAGCACTGTCTGCACAAGCGGCGAGCAGCTGTTGGCTACCCCAGAGCTGGAACGCTACCAGCTGGCATTTCTGGATGTAGACCTAAAAACCACCGACGGCATTGCGCTGGGGCGCAAGCTGCGGCAGGTCGCCCCGGATATCGTGCTGGTGTACATCTCGGCGTATCTGGAATTTGCCCCGCAGGGCTACACGGTCAATGCCTATCGCTATCTGCTCAAGCGGGATATTGCCGCCCAGCTGCCCAGCTGTCTGGAGGATATCTTTGCCGGCATGACCGACCCTAAAAAGACGCTGGAGGTGCGCCACAACCGTACCACCAGCGAGATACCTCTCGACCAGATCTATTATCTGGAAAGTGATCTGCGGCAGATCAACGTCTACGGCGATATCCCGCACCAGCCTATCTGCACCTTTTACGGCAAGATCGCTGATTTGCCCGCCATGCTGTACGAAAACGGTTTTTTGCAGGTAGGGCGCAGCGATGTGGTCAATCTGCAATATGTGCGCTCCATCCGCAACTATAAGGTGGAGCTGCGCAGCGGGGTAGAACTGAACGCAAGCCGACAGGATTTTCCGGCTATCCGCAGCGCATGGCTGGAATGGAAGGGGCAGTTCGGCGATGAATGAAGAATTCTGGCGCTGGTATATGTACGGCCACTGGGTTTGCCTGACCCAATGGCTCGGCTTTATCATGGTGGAATATGCTTACCTTGGCAAGGGCAGGGTAAAGCACCCTCTGGTGTGGTCCGGTGTTATAACCATGCTTACGATGACCCTTTCGGTCGTGCACAACTATGGCTTTTTTACGCCGATGGCAGTGGCTCTCACACTTCTTTTTCTGTTCATCACCGTCATGCTATTTGGCGGCACGCCGGGGCAAAAGTTTACCGCCTGCCTGATCAACGGTACCATGTGCCTGTTGGTCGAAAACAGTATGCGGTATGTCATATCGTGGATCCTGAAGTGTGAACTGCAGCAGGTCATCCAACGCGCAGACTGTCTGATCATCATAGCGGTGGCAAATATGGTGGTGGGCGCAGCTGTGGCCTTTTTGGTAGGCAAGTGGCGCAGGCGCAATGCGCTGGAGCCCTTGCAGGCGCTGACCATGAGCTTTTTCCCGGGTGTGGTCGTGGTGCTGAACATCCTGCTCATGCTCACAGATAACAACAAAAGAGCTACCATGGCCACAATGGGGATGACAGTGGGGCTTACGGTGGCTGTCATGGTGCATCTGTGTATCGTGGCGATGTTCAATGATCAGGTCATGCAGCGTCGAAGCCTGTATTTTCAGGCCGAGCTGGAGCAGCAGCGGGCCTCGGCTCTGCTGGATTCCTACACCGCCCAGCGCCGTCTGACCCACGAGTTCACCAACCATATCAGTGCGCTGCGTGCCTTGCTGGAACAGGGAGATGTGGCTGGTGCGCAGGACTATATTGCCGGTGTGGATAAGGCTGTGGCAGCCAGCACCACCATTATGGATACTCACAACCCGCTGCTGGATTCCATCCTGACCCGCAAATACGAGGAAGCCACCCGGCAGGGCGTAAGCGTGTATTTTGACCTTTGTGATTTGCGGAATTTTCCCTTAAGCGGGGTGGATATGGTCACCGTGCTGGCAAATCTGCTGGATAACGCCATCTGTGCCGCAGCGTAGGCGTACCCACCGGAGGTGTATGTGCGGGTGCGCAAAACGGGGGAGGAATACCTTCTCTCGGTGCGCAACCGGGTTCAACGGGATGTGGAGCTGCCGCCGGATGGGCAGCTGCCCCGCACCACCCGCAAGGAGCCCGGCCACGGTATGGGGCTTTCCAACGTGCGGGATGTTCTGCTGCGCCATGGTGCGGAGTATACCCTGAGCTGCCGGGACAATTGGTTCCGCTTTACCTGTGCGGTGCCCACCGACAATTCATGACATCTGCACCGTCAGAATATGACAGTTTTTGTGCAACACAAGCGTAACTCTGCTATACTAAAGCCAGTAAAGGAAGCCTTCCGTGCGGACATTGTCACGTTGCGGTGAGGAGGGTAACACCCTTCTTTTTAAGAGCTTTGTTGCTGGATGGAAAAACAGTCTGCGGTGCGTGTAAGCGGGCTGTCTACCTTTGCTTTTTGGGTTGCGCAGAGATGCGCAGACCTCTGCTGACGGAACTTTCTGCGGCGGGCCTTTTGGGGGTTGCAGTCGATAAAGTTACTCGATGCGTCGCAATTCCGACTCTGCCTGCTGTATGGGAATGGCGTAGGCAGGTCGGGGTATCGTGCGCTGCAAAGAGTTCCGTCAGCTCTCTTTTGTGCAAAAAAGGACTGCTCTACATGGGTTTTGCCCAGTATAGCAGTCCTTTTTGTATACTCGACCCTCTCAGTCATCGCCGCGCTCTGCCGATTTCCTCAAAGAAAAACTTTGACTCTATAAGCCAACGGATGAAAAAGCTTTCGATGATGGGACGCTTTCTTGGTGCAGCGGTTTGCTCGGGGAATTCTCTGCTGGTTAGTAGGGAATTTACCCGCCGCGCGACTGTTTCCGTAGGAAACGAGCGCGGCAGCTGCCGTTTTCCTTTGCGTCCCTCCTGTGAAAAAGCAGCTCAGCCAAGCCCGCAGGCTTGGCTGAGCTGCAAAATTAAAATGCAATTCCTTGAACTATGCGCAGAGCGAAGCGGAGCGCATTTGAAATCGTTTTGCTTCGGGCAAAAATGCAGTTACTCCGGCTTTACCTGCAGCTCCTGCTCGCAGTAGATGCAGCGGTACTTGCCGTTGGAGCTCAGCTCAAAGATCTGGTCGCACTCCTCTTCAATGCTGGAGATGCAGCGGGGGTTCTTGCACCGCACGATGTTCACCAGACGCTTGGGCGGCTTAGGCTGCTCCTTGCGGACAGCCTTGCCGTTTTCAATAATGGTCACGCTGATGTTCGGGTCCAGATAAGCCAGCACATCCAGGTTCAGCCACGAAGCGTCGCCCTCCACCTTGATGATGTCCTTGCGGCCGCTGGCCGTCTTTTTGCTGCGGGCGTTCTGGATCAGCGCCACACTGGCAGTGCGGTTGCCCGCAATGCCCAGCAGATCCATCAGACCAACAGCAGTGCCTGCCTTGATGTGGTCGATGACAATACCGTTCTGAATCTCGTCAATATTCAACATATCAGTTCTCCTCCTTCGGTGCTTTGGGGTCTGCAAGCCCCAGCAGGGTCATGATCAGTGCCATGCGGACGTAAACGCCGTTCTGCACCTGTTCAAAATAAGCGGCGCGCGGGTCGTCGTCCACATCCAGCGCAATCTCGTTCACGCGGGGCAGGGGATGCAGCACCGCCATGGTGGGCTTGGCCTGCGCCATCTTTTCGCGGGTCAGCACATAGCTGTTCTTCAGGCGGATATAGTCCTCCTCGTTGAAGAAGCGCTCCTTCTGCACGCGGGTCATATACAGGATATCCAGCTCCGGCATGGATTCCTCCAGACTGCGGGTCTCCTTGTAGGGGATGCCGTTGGCCTCCAGCACGTCGTTAATGATATAATCCGGCACCCGCAGTTCTTCCGGGCTGATCAGCACAAAGCGCACATTCTTGCAGCGCGCCATGGTCTTGAGCAGGGAGTGGACGGTGCGGCCGAACTTCAGATCACCGCACAAACCGATGGTCAGATCATCCAGCCTGCCCATGCGGCGGCGGATGGTCATCAGGTCGGTCAGGGTCTGGGTGGGGTGCTGGTGGCCGCCATCACCGGCGTTGATCACCGGAATGCGGGAGTAGCGGGAAGCACGCAGCGGTGCGCCCTCCTTGGGGTGGCGCATGGCAACGATATCGGCATAGCAGGACACCACCCGGATGGTGTCGGCCACGCTCTCGCCCTTGGAGGCGCTGGACACGTTCTCGCTGGGGAAGCCCAGTACATGGCCGCCTAAGTTCAGCATGGCCGCTTCAAAGGACAGCCGGGTGCGGGTGGAGGGCTCGTAGAACAAGGTAGCCAGCTTTTTGTGGTTGGCTACCTCCTGATAGGCGGCGGGGTCGGCGCAGATACGGTCGGCAAGATCAAGCAGCTGTGTGATCTCCTGCTGGGTAAGATCCAAAGGATCGATCAGATGACGCATAGATAGGATACCTCCGTTTAAAGCAGTTTGCGTAAAATGGAAAAATCAAAAAAGTTCGTGTAGTAGCTCAGCGAGCGCATCACCGGCTTACACAAACGATTGAAACATACTTCGTCCAGCAGCAGCATGGCCTCGCCCGGGGCAAGCCGCATGGCTGCGCGGATGGCTTCATCGCCGCAGCTGGCCTTCAGGTGCGCCACGTTGGAAGAGATCTGCTGGTGGCACTCCTGCTCTAAGATCTCAAAGATGTCGCCGGTCAGGTCGATGCGGGTGTAGTCCCGGTTGCCGAACAGGCTGCGGGGCAGGTAGTCGATGGAATAGATCACCGGAGTGGTGTCGGCAAGAATGCGCTTTTTGATGCAGATCACCTCGTCACCGACTTCCAGCGCCAGCGCGTGCGCCATCTCCTCGCCTGCACGAAGAAGCATCACCTGAATGCCGTCGGCATGGGGGTAGCTGCCAAAGCTGCGGATCAAAGGGTAGTACTCCAGCTTCTGGTCCAAGCGGCTGCGCAGCCCCAGCACAGCGCGGTTCACCACCGTGCCAATGCCGCGCACCCGTTCCACATAACCGGCGCGCTCCATCTCGCTCAGCGCGTCACGGATCACGGTGCGGCTCACCCCCAGCTCGGTGGCAAGGTCTACCTCGGCGGGCAGACGGTCGGCTTGGGCATAGCGCCCGTTGGACAGCTCCTCCAGCAGGCTTGCAACAACGCGGTCGCTGATCACAGCGCCGCCCAAGCGGCTGGACGATGCCAGTGCGGGATCTTTCATGGATGGTTCCTCCGTTTCCGGGCGGCAAGCCGCCCCGAACTTCATACAAACGGGCAGGGAGGATTCCTCCACAGCCCCTTCTCTCCTATTATAGCATAATTTGACATTTAGAAAAGCGTCATTTATACTGGAATCTGCTGAAAAGTACGATTTTATTTTGGAGGGCATAGTACAGATGGACTATTTTCTGCAAAAAGTATGCGGCAAGCCCGCCCGGCAGGCTGTTACCCTGCGGCGCTGCACCCCTGCCGAAGCACCGGCGGTGTTCGCGCTGCAAAACGAAGTGCGCGCCGCCATGCCGCACCCGGAGCAGTTCGCGCCGGACACACTGGAAAACATTACCGCTTATCTGCGCACCGGGATATGTATCGGCGCGTGGCAGCAGGGGCGGCTGGGCGCGTACCTCATCCTGCGCCTGTGCGGGCAGAGCGATGAAAACTACGCCGCCTTTCTGGGTGTGCCGCAAAGCCAGTGGCAGCACTGGGCAAACGCAGACAGCGCAGTAGTGCACCCGGACTGGCGGGGCAACGGCCTGCAGCGCGCCATGCTGGAAGCAGCCCTGCCGCTGCTGCCGCCGCAGATCACCCATCTGGGCGCTACCATCAGCCCGGATAACAGCTACAGCCTGCGCAACGCACAGGCCGGCGGCTTCGTCATCCGCTGCCGCCGGGAGATGTACGGCGGCTACGACCGCTATCTGCTGGAAAAGCAGCTGTAACTCCATGCAGTTTTGGTGTACAACCTTTTCGAAATGTGTTATACTATACGGTATGAATAACAGCGAAGGAAACAGGTGAAACCATGGCAGCATCTCTCGGGCAGGAATTCTGCACCCTGCGTGATACTTACATTGAAAAGCAATTCGGCCGCCTGAACGATATGCAGCGGCAGGCTGTGTTTACCACAGATGGCCCGCTGCTCATCCTTGCCGGTGCCGGCAGCGGCAAGACCACTGTGCTGGTCAACCGTATCGCCAACCTCATCCGGTTCGGCTCGGCGCACGGCTCCAAAGAAACGCCCCGCCCGGTGACCGAGGAGGACGTCAAAGCTTTGCGCACCGCCATCATGACCGGTACCGATGCCCCCAGCTGGCTGGACGGGATGCTGCGCCGCAACGCGGTGCGCAGCTGGAACGTGATGGCCATTACCTTTACCAACAAGGCGGCAGGGGAACTGAAGGAACGTCTGCGCCGGATGCTGGGCAGCGAGGAAGGGGACGAGGTGTTCGCCTCTACCTTCCACTCGGCCTGTGTGCGCATCCTGCGCCGCTGGGCGGAGGAGATCGGCTACCCCCGCAGCTTTACCATCTACGACACCGACGATGCCCAGCGCGTGATGAAAACGGTGTATAAAGAACTGAGTATCGATGATAAATTCCTGCCCATCAAGGCCGCCATCAACCAGATGAGCCGCTGGAAGGATCAGCTGGTCAGCCCGGAACAGGCGCTTGCAGACCACGCCAGAGACGTGAAGAGCACCCAGACCGCCCGCATCTACGCAGCCTACGAGAAAAAGCTGAAAGAGGCCGGTGCGTTCGATTTTGACGATCTGATTTATCAGACCGTGCAGCTGCTGGTCGACCACCCGGACGTGCGGGAATTCTACCAGAACAAGTACCGCTACCTGCTGGTGGACGAGTATCAGGACACCAGCGTGGCGCAGTTCCGTCTGGTCAGCCTGCTCACCGGGCCGGAGCGCAACATCTGCGTGGTGGGCGATGACGACCAGAGCATCTACCGTTTCCGCGGCGCTACCATTGAAAATATCCTCAACTTTGAAAAGCTCTACCCCGGCACTAAGACGATTCGTCTGGAGCAGAACTACCGCTCCACCTCCAATATCCTTAACGCAGCCAACTGCGTCATCCAGCACAACACCGAGCGCAAGGGTAAGACCCTGTGGACGGACAACGGCGAGGGCGATAAGGTGCAGGTGTATACCGCCGAGAACGAGCAGGACGAGGCCAGCCATATCGCGGACGTCATTGGTCAGCACCTGAAAGCGGGCGGGAATCTGGCAGACCATGCCATCCTCTACCGCATGAACGCCCAGTCTGCCCCTATTGAAAGCTATTTCACCCGCGCGGGCATCCCGCATAAGATCGTGGGCGGGCAGCGCTTCAACGACCGCAAGGAGGTCAAGGACATCCACTCCTATATGTCCATCGTGGCCAACCCCCGGGACGATGTGCGGCTGCGCCGCATCATCAACGAGCCCGCCCGCAAGATCGGTGCCACCACCGTTGACGTCATTGCAGACCTTGCCGGGCAGCAGGGGGTCAGTATGCTGGATGTCATCAGCCATGCAGACCAGTACGCCAAGCTCTCCCGCGCGGTCATGCCGCTGCTCAAGTTCTGGCAGATCTACCAGCGCCTGCAGGATTCCCTTGCCACCCGCACGCTGGATGAGTTCGCTTCCGATGTCATTGAACTGACCGGCTACAAGGCCATGCTGGAAGCAGACGCCGCTAAGGGGCACGAGGATGCCGCCGACCGTCTGCAGAACTTGGGTCAGTTGGTGAACAACGTCAAAAACTACTGCGACCAGCACGGCGAGGAAGCCACACTGGAAGGCTATCTGGAGGATATCGCCCTTATCAGTGATATCGACAGCTACAACGAAAGCAGCGATCAGGTGGTACTGATGACCATCCACTCTGCCAAGGGCTTGGAGTTCCCTTATGTGTTCCTCATCGGCATGGAGGAGGGCGTTTTCCCCAGCGAGATGAGCAAGTACTCCGAAGCAGATCTGGAAGAGGAGCGCCGTCTTGCTTACGTCGGTATCACCCGCGCCAAAAAGGAGCTGTACATCTCCAACAGCGTCACCCGGATGCTGTACGGCCGCACCCAGCGCAACGAGCCCAGCCGCTTTCTGCGGGAGATCGAGCCGGAATATATCGAGGAGACCCGCAGCCCGGTGCTGGAACAGCGTTCCCACATGGGCGGTTGGGGCAGTAGTTACAGCGATACCGTGCCCGGCGGGGCATCCGGTTACTCCGGCCCCTCCGGTTACAGCCGCAGCAGCTACGGCGGCGGTTATGGCTCGGGTTACAGCTCGGGCAACCGCAGCGGCTACCTGAACCGGGAATATAACGCCGGTGAAAGCCGTGGCTTTGGCTCCTCTTACGGCGGAAGAAGTACCGTTTCCTCCGGTTTTGGCAGTCACTATGGCAACAGCTCCACTCAGCCGACTACCAGAAACGGCGGATTTGGTTCTGGATATTCCAGCGGAAATGCGACGAAAAATACTGTAAAGCAAACAGCCTTTACAGCAAATTCTGCCGTAAAATCGGTGGCTTTCGACGCAAAGCACTATGAACCGGGCGACATCGTGGAGCACAAGGTGTTCGGCCGCGGCACGGTGCTGAAGGTAAAGCCTGCTGCCGGGGATCAGATCGTGGAGATCAACTTTGAAAAAGTGGGCATCAAGAAAACGATGGCCAATTTTGCGCCCCTGACCAAGATTACGGAGGAAGAATGACCCTATGATGACTGTTCGTTTGATCGCCCACACCCCGGAACCGGAAAAGGTGGTGGCGGCTGCCGCAAAGCTCTGTTACTCCGACGCCCATATCACCGACCTTCTGGACGGGTTGGACGAGGAAAAAACTGCAAAATTTCTGACCATGCTCAGTGACCTTGGTCACGCAAGCCCCATCGAGCACGCCAGCTTTACCTTTGGCATCGAGGGGGTCAGCCGCACCCTGCTTGCCCAAATCACCCGGCACCGCATCGCGTCCTTCAGCGTGCAGAGCCAGCGCTATGTGCGTCTGGATGATTTCCGCTATGTGACGCCCCCGGAGATCGAGGCCATCCCGGAAGCAAAAGCCGCTTTCCTTGCCAGCATGGAAGAGGACGCCCAGCGTTATCTTGACCTCGCTCATAAGCTGGAGGAGGGGCACACCGCCCGCCTGATGGCCGAGGGGATGCCGGAAAAGCAGGCACGCGCCAAGGCCTCCAAGCAGGCCAACGAGGACGCCCGCTTTGTGCTGCCCAATGCCTGCGAGACCAAAATGGTAGTCACCATGAACGCCCGCAGCCTGATGAACTTCTTCCAGCTGCGCTGCTGCAACCGCGCCCAGTGGGAGATTAGGGAACTGGCTGAAAAGATGTTCACGCTGGTTTACCCGGTGGCACCCCATATCTTTGCCAAGGCCGGCCCTGCCTGCCTGTGCGGCGCCTGCCCGGAGGGCAAGATGTGCTGCGGCAAAACCGCTGAGGTGCGCGCAAAATATGCTGCCATTAAAGAAGGTGCCGTCGTATGAGCAAGGGCAAACTGATCGTGCTGGAAGGGCTGGACGGCAGCGGCAAAGCCACACAGGCAAAGCTCTTGGCAGAGCATCTTGCTGCGCAGGGTGTACCGGTGCAGAAGATCACCTTCCCGGATTATGCCAGCGATTCCAGCGCACTGGTCAAGATGTATCTGGCAGGGCAGTTCGGCCAGCACCCGGATGATGTAAACGCCTACGCGGCCTCCAGCTTTTACGCGGTGGACCGCTATGCCAGCTATAAAACCAGCTGGGGCAGCTTTTATGAGCAGGGCGGTGTGATTATCGCCGATCGCTACACCACCTCCAATGCGGTGCACCAGTGCTCGAAGCTTCCGCAGAAGCAGTGGGAGGAATATCTGCACTGGCTGTTCGATTACGAGTTCCGTCTGCTGGGTCTGCCCGCACCGGACAGGGTCATCTATTTACAGGTAGACCCGGCGGTCAGCCAGCGGCTGATGACCCAGCGCTACCACGGCGACGAAAGCAAAAAGGACGTGCACGAAAAGGATACCGCCTATCTGGCGCGCAGCCGCGCCGCTGCCGAGTTCTGCGCCCGGCATCTGGGCTGGGACACCGTGCACTGCACCAGCGGGGACGCCATGCGCAGCATTGAAGAGATCCAGCAAGAGGTACAGCAGCTTGCCCGGAAAACACTGGGCTGAACGATAAAATATGATAAGAGGGGGCATCCTGAACGATGTATCGTCTGATGCAGCCGTCCGACGAGGCGGCAGTGCTGGCTTTGTGGCAGAGCCAGCATCATGATACCGAAGATTTTGCAAAAATGGTACTGGAACGTTTTGCCGGTGTGCAGAACATTTATGTGGCCGATGAAAACGACACCATCGTGGCGGCTGCGCTGGCTGTGCCGGTCACCCTGCAGGGCCGCACGGGCAATTACCTGTGCCTGTGCGGCGAGGGCAGTCTGTTGCTGGCGGGTCTGCTGGATACCCTGTGCGCCCAGCAAAAGCTGCGGGGCGCAGGCTTTACGGTGGCAGTCCCGGCAGATGCAGCACAGGCCGCTTTGCTACAGGATAAGGGCTTTGCGCAGGCCTTTGCGCTGCGCTGCCTGCCCCGCGAGGTAAGCCGCAACTTGTGGAGTCAGGCAGAATTTGACACGGTTACGGCCAAAAAGCTGTGCGAGCTGCGGGAACAGTTCTGGAAGGATACCGTGCAGCTGAGCCCGGAGCGCATGGCGGTGGTGTTGCAGGAGCTGTACGCCCGGGGCGCTACCATCGTGTCCAACGAACATGGCTACGGCATCTACTTCCGCAAGGAGGACACCCTGTATTTTGTGGAGATGATGGCCGACAGCGACCGCGCCGCCGAGATCCTGATGGAAGCCGCCCGCGAGAAGGAAGTCATCGTGGAAAAGGCAGTCATCACGGTAGGCGCTGCCCAGCCGCTGTTTCTGGGCGAGGGCACTCGGCAGGAATACGGCATGATCCGCTTTGACGCAGAGCCTTTTGACGTGAGCGAAAGTTATCTGCGTCTGATGCTGGAAAACTAAAAAAAGGAAGGTGCGTATGGCACACAACGATACACACGCAGCCCGCAAAAAGGGCGGCGCAGGTAAAATTCTGCTGGTGGTGCTTCTGCTGCTTCTACTGGCCGCGGGCGCAACGGTGCTGTTTGCCCGCAGCGAGATCCACGGCAGCAGTAAGCCCGGCACGGCGGTCACCGTAAGCATTCAGCAGGGCAGCGGCGTAGCCACGATCGCCAACAAGCTGAAGGACGCAGGCGTCATCCGCTCTGCCTACCTGTTCCGCTGGTATGTGGGGGAAAAGGGTGCTGCCGCAAAGCTGCAATACGGCGATTTTGAGCTGACCACTGGCAGCTCCTACGATGCACTCATCAGCACCCTTTCCCAGTACGCCAAGGCAGAAACAGTGCGGGTGACTATCCCGGAGGGTACAACGGCTATTGCTATTGCCCAGAAGATGGAAGCCGCTGGTCTGTGCACCGCCGAGGAGTTTTTGAAGGAAGCCAACGAGGGCGATTTCAGCGCATATACCTTTTGGCAGTATGTCCCGGAGGATAAAGATGCTCCAAACCGCTTCATGAAGTGTGAGGGCTATCTTTTCCCTGAGACCTACGAGTTTTTGAAGGGTGATACGGTGCACAACTATGTGGCTACCTTCTACGCCCAGTTCGATGCACAATTTACCAAGGAAATGTACGCAGCGCTCAAAAAGCAGGACATGACCCTGCCGGAGCTTGTCACCCTTGCCTCCTTTGTGCAGGAGGAAGCGGGCAACAGTCAGGACTCCAACGTGGCGCAGGTGTTCCGCAACCGTCTGGCGGAGGGCTCGCCATACCCCCGGCTGCAAAGCAACACCTCCAGCCATATCCAGAGCGATGCCGACAATAACTATCTCTGGAACTGGGTCGCGCCCTACTACGGCGGCTGGGACGATATCCCGGAAAATATCCTTGCAGCCTACGACACTTACAGCTGCACCGGCCTGCCCGCTGGCCCCATCTCGAACCCCGGCCTTGCCGCCATCAAAGCGGCGCTGGAGCCGCAGCCCGACGAGGAAGCCAAGGACGCTTACTTCTTTGTGACCGACCTCAAGGGCAATTACTACTACGCCCACACGCTGGCAGAGCATAACGCAAACTGCAAAACTGCCGCAGCTGTGAACAAAAGCCTGAAAAACTGAGGAAAGGCCGCTGCACTAAAAAACACGGTGCAGCGGCCCCTTTCCCGTTAAAAACTGTGATACATAAGAGAGGAACCTACAAATGTTACAGATCCCGGAACTGCTTGCCCCGGCGGGCGATGCGGAACGTCTGCGTTATGCCATCAACTACGGTGCCGATGCCGTTTACTGCGGCCTGCCGGAGTTTGGTATGCGCTCTGCCCCGGCTAATTTCACCCCGGAGCAGCTGACGGAAAGCGTCATCTACGCCCATGCCCGCGGCCGCAAGGTCTACCTGACCATGAACACCCTGCCCACCAACGAGGAAGCCGACCGTCTGCCGGAGGCTATCAAGGAAGCCGCCAAGGCCGGTGTGGATGCCTTTATCGTGGCAGACCTTGGTGTGCTGGATGCCTGCAAAACCTTTGCCCCGGACATTGATGTGCATCTTTCCACCCAGACCGGCATCACCAACTGGGCAGCCGCCCGCGCCGCCTACAAAATGGGCGCAAAGCGCGTGGTGCTGGCCCGGGAGATGACCTTGCAGGATATTGCCATCCTGCGCGATAAGACCCCGCCGGAGCTGGAGATCGAGGCCTTTGTGCACGGTGCGATGTGCATGAGCGTGTCCGGCCGGTGCCTGCTGTCCAACTACATGGCCGGACGTGACGCCAACCGTGGCCAGTGCGCCCAGCCCTGCCGCTGGAAGTATTACCTGAGCGAGGAGACCCGCCCCGGCCAGCTGTACGAGATCGGCGAAAACGAGAACGGCAGCTACATCCTTAACGCCAACGATCTGTGCACCGCACCCTTCATCGACCTGATCTGCAAGGCGGGCGTGGACAGCCTGAAGATCGAAGGCCGCGCCAAGACCTTCTACTATGTGGCCAGCGTTACCGCCGCCTACCGCAAGGCGCTGGATGCCTACCTGGCTGACCCGGCAAACGATAACTTTGAACTGCCGCCGGAGGTGTACGCAGAGCTTACCCGCACCAGCCACCGGCACTACTCTCCTGGCTTCTATTTTGGCCGCGAGCAGGCCAAGCAGGCCACCGACAGCGCCACCTACATCCGCGAGTGGGAGTTCGTGGGTACGGTGGACAGCTGGGAAAACGGCATCGCCCATTGCCAGCAGCGCGGCAAATGGAGCCTTGGAGATACGCTGGAGGCACTGTGCCCGGACGGACGCAGTATCCCGCTTACCCCGGAATGGATCGAAAACGAAGCAGGGGAGCGGGTGGAAAGCACCCCTCACGCCATGGAAAAATACACCATGCCCACCCCGGAACTGCCGCCCATGAGCCTGCTGCGCCGCAAAACAGTGTAACAGCGTGACAAAAAGGAAGGAAAACGCCGTGAAGAACAATAACACTTCTGGCCGCTACGCCCTTCTGGACGAGCTGCGCGGGCTGGATTTAGTTAGCATGATGCTCTATCACGGCTGCTGGGATCTGGTCAATCTCTTCGGCATTCAGGCAGACTGGTATTATGGCTTGCCCGGGCATCTGTGGCAGCAGAGCATCTGCTGGGTGTTTATTCTATTGTCCGGCTTCTGTGTGCAGCTGGGGCATCATACCCTGCGCCGGGGCGCACAGGTGTTCGGGGCAGGGGCGCTTGTCATGGCAGTCACGCTGCTTTTTATGCCGGAGGACAGAGTTATCTTTGGTGTGCTGACCCTGCTGGGCAGCGCTATGCTGCTGACCGGCCTTTTGGAAAAGCCACTGCGGCGCATTCCGCCCGCAGCAGGGTTTGCTATCTCCGCAGTGCTGTTCGCCCTGACCCGCAATGTTTCGGCAGGTTATTTGGGTTTTGGCAGCCTGCGTCTCTGGCTGCCGCAGACACTGTATGCAAACTATGTCACAGCGTACTTTGGCTTTTATCCGTGGTGGTTCTATTCTACGGATTATTTTGCCCTTCTGCCGTGGCTGTTTCTGTTCTGGGCGGGGTACTTTCTCTACGGCGTTGTAGGGCGGCAGTGCATGGAGCCCTTGCACCGCTCGGTCTGCCCGTCGCTGGGCTGGCTTGGACGGCACTCGCTGCTGCTGTATCTGTTGCACCAGCCGGTCATCTACGGGGTGCTGTTGGTGGTTTTCCGCGTATTAGGTGGCTGAAACACACGCTTCATGCACTTTTGAGCAAGGCGGCATTGTTGCACCGTGCAAACATTGCGCGAATGCCTTGACAAGCGGGGCAGGGCTGTGGTATCCTGTTGATGGTTAGAAAATACTAACTACAAAAATGCGTCATGAAATATGGACGCATTTTCACAGAACATGAAGTTATTCTAAACTAACTGCGCAGAGAAAGAGGTAGAGTTTTATGAGCAAAGTAGCAATCGTATTCTGGAGCGCAACCGGCAACACCGAGACCATGGCAAACTGCATCGCCGAGGGCGCAGGCGCCAACGGCACCATCGTGTCCTGCGCCGAGATGATCCCCGCAAAGCTGGCAGAGTTTGACGTGGTGGCCTTTGGCTGCCCGGCTATGGGTGCAGAGCAGCTGGAGGAGAGCGAGTTCGAGCCTATGTTTGCTGCACTGGAAGGCTCTCTGAACGGCAAAAAGATCGCACTGTTCGGCTCCTACGGCTGGGGCGATGGCCAGTGGATGCGCGACTGGACACAGCGCGCACAGGACGACGGCGCACAGCTGTTCAGCGAGGAAGGGCTCATCTGCAACGAAACCCCCGATGATGACGTGCAGGCTGCCTGCCGTAAGCTGGGCGCAGATCTGGCGGCATGGTGAGCTTTACGAGAGGAAAACTCTCTTGACAAAAATGGTTTGCTGCGCTAAACTATAACTTGCCGTGTTTCGGCATTTTTATAGAAGCGAAAGTTAGAATGTGCTAACTTTTAGAAGCGCAGCAGCCGTTATGCAGAGTATCGTAAAAATGCAGAATTTACGGCAGGAGAAAACGGACGAAATATCCGTCAACTCCTGCCGTTTTTGGTAAAGGCGGTGTATATGGAAATGGCTGTGGCACTTGGCGTTACAGTAGGCTTTGCGTTTTTGCGCAGTGCAGTACGCCGTGCTGCGCGCCGGTCAGGCCGTAAAAGAGAATAAGAATGATCAGGAGGAACGGACCCGATGCAGCAGACCCCCAAAAACTTGGATAAAAAGCGTGCAGATGAAAAACTGCTTGTCAGCGAGATGATCGCACTCTACTGCCGCAAACAGCATGACACTCCCAAAGGCACTTTATGCCCGGAGTGCCGACAGCTGCACGATTATGCGCTTGCGCGCATTGAAAAGTGTCCGTTTATGGAAACAAAGACCTTCTGTTCCGCCTGCAAGGTCCATTGCTATAAACCGGAAATGCGGGAGAAAATTCGTGCGGTCATGCGCTGGGCGGGTCCGCGTATGCTGCCGGTGCACCCGGTATTGTCCATCAGGCATGTGGCGGTCACGCTCAAGTCCAAGAGGGAAGCCAAAAAGGCAAACGGATAAAACCCATGTATAAACCCTTGCTCCACAGGGCAACCTATGGACAAAGAGGTGATAAGCATGGAAAACATCGGCGTGACCTGTGATGTCTGCGCGTGCTGCCACAATGTGGACGGCTGCAAATGTGATCTGCCGCAGATCAAGGTGACGGAGCAGTGCAGCTGCACCACCCAGCAGGTGGAGACCCCGCACTACTGCCAGAGCTACGAGGAAAAGTAAGTTCCCACCAACGCAAAGCAGCCCCTGCCGGAAAGATCTTTCCGGCAGGGGCTGCTGCATTTATTGGATCAATGCTCAGCGCAGCGTCACATTGCAGGTGGCAAGGCTGCGGATCAGCGTACCGACGCTGTCCTTCATCTGGATACCGGCAAAGCCCAGCGCAAAGGCGGCCTGCACGTTTTCCAGCCTGTCATCGATAAATACGCACTCGCTGGCCTTCAGCTGATACTTCTTCAGCAAAGCTTTGTAGATCTGCGGGTCGGGCTTGTTCACCTGTACCTCACAGGAGGCTACGCCGCCGTCAAACTGAGCCAGCACGCCGCGCTCGGTCAGCAATTCCAGCACATCCTGCGGAATGTTGCTCAGGTAATACACGCAATAGCCGTGGCTCTTCAGCCGCCGCACCAGTTCCAGCATCCGCAGACGCGGGCGCAGAATGTGCATCCAGTCGTCCAGAACGCCCTGCACCTCAAAGGCGCAACCCTCGGCATGGGCGTGCTCCAGCATACGCTGGTTGCCGTCATAGCGGGAAAGCTTGCCCGCGTCCAGCAGCTGCCACTCCTCGCTGCCAAAGGTCAAATCGTAGACCTTCTCCTCCATTTCGGCGTTGCATAGCCGGTCTACAAGGTACGCCTTGGGGTCAAAATCCACCAGCACACCGCCGATATCAAAAATAATGCTTTTATACATAACTGCTGCCTCGCTTGTATTGGATGTTTTTCTCAGATATTTTCCATAGTATACCACAACCGGGCGGGTGCTTTCCACCCCTTTGGCATAGAAAATGCCGCCCCGGCGTATGCTGTGGCAGAAAGGGGAGAGTGCCGTGACGATCCGGGAACTGTGCGAGAAAGAGGTCGTTCAGCTGGAGCAGGGGGTGTGCCTTGGCCGCGCGGATGATCTGGAACTTGACCCCGCAACGGCGCAGCTGCAAAGCCTGATCTTACTGGGCAGACCGCGGCTTTTTGGTCTGCTGGGTCGGGACGAGAGTCTGACCATCCCTTGGAGGGAGATCGAGACCATCGGCACGGACGCCATTCTGGTGCATACCGCCGTGCCAAAAGCACCGGCAGCACCGCACGGCTTCTGGCAGCAGCTGCGTGCAAAGCTGGGTCTGTGAAAAATAGGGGAATATTTTGAAAAATAAAACCGTAATTTTTGTAAAATCATGAATGGACATTTTCAGCAAAGTGACTATAATAAGCACGAAAGGCTTGTGCAAATAGCACAGCCACTCTGGAAATAGGGTTCGGGACGTGGAAAGGGATATCGACTATGAAAACATCCAAACCGCTGTTGACCCTGCGGATGCTCTTCCCGGCGGCAGTTTCTCTTATCGTGCTGCTGCTGGGCGAGTGGATCGCGCGTGGGTCGCTGACCGCTGATACCTTTATCAGCTTTATTTTCCCCCATTTCGGGGCATACCTGCTGGCATGGCTGCTGCTGTTTCTGGTGTGGGAACTGCTGGACTGGGTGCTGCGCATCCCGCCGCTTGCTACGCTGGGCATGGCTGTTCTGGGCTGCGCACCCTGCGCAGTAAACTTTTACACCATGCAGCTGCGGGGTGAGCCCTTTCTGCCGTGGGATCTGATGCAGGTGTCCGAAGCTGCCGGTGTGGCCTCTGCTGCCGGGCTCAAGTTGCAGACCAGCATGGTGGTCTCCATTGTGTTGGTGTTGGTACTGACGGTGGCAAGCTTCTTTATTTACCGTGGACGGCTGCGTCAGCGCTGGCTGCCAAGGCTTGCGGGCACCGGTGCTTCGGCGGCGGCGCTGTGTCTGCTGATCTTCGGCGTTTACTTACAGCCCGCAGTCACGCAGGTTTTGGGCATCACGCCGGATGCATGGATGCAGGACCGCTACTATCGTTACTACGGTGTACTTACCGGTTTTATGACCAACCTCACCAATCTGGAGATCGACAAGCCCGAGGGCTACTCGGAGCAGGCGGTGGACGATATTCTGGATAACGTGGCCGAGAGTGAGAAATTCTCCACCGGCCCCATGTATGCAGGCAGCTATGCCGCCACCACCCCCAAGGAGGAGCAGGCAAAGCAGCCTACCATTATTTATGTGATGGACGAGTCCTACTGGGATGTTTCGGAGTTAGAGCAGTACGGCATCACCTTTGATACCGATGTATCGCAGAATCTTCATGCTCTGCAGCAGACCAGCGCCTACGGCAGAGCCTACAGCCCCAGCTTTGGCGGCGGCACCTGTGATGTGGAATTTGAAGCCCTGACCGGCTACTCGGTGTCCTTCCTGCCCAGCGGCAGCAAGCCCTACCAGCAGCACGTCACAAAGCCCATGTTCGCCCTGCCCAATTACCTCAAGCTCAAGGGCTATCAGACCGCTGCGGTGCACTGCTTCTGGGCAAAATACTGGAGCCGCGATAAGGCGTATCCCAACCTCGGTTTCAGTGATTTTATCAGTCTGGAGGATATGCACGGCGTGACCAAGGTGCGCAAGCACTACTGGACCAGCGGCCTTGTGACCGATGACTCCATGGCCGACCAGATCATTCAGCAGTACGAAAAGATGAGCACTTCCTCTGATAAGCCCATCTTCCTGCACGCGGTCACCATGCAGAACCATACCAATTATAATAGAGACAACTACCCGGACGACGAGCGGGTGCACGTCGTATCCCATCCGGTGGGGCTCAAGAGCAGCACCGTGGGTGCGCTGGAAGATTTCGCTACCGGCATCCGGGATGCAGACGCGATGCTGGGTAAGCTGACGGCGTATTTTTCTCAGGTGGACGAGCCGGTCATTCTGGTGTTCTGGGGCGACCATTATAACCCCATCGATTCCAACTACGATGTCTACACCACCACCGGTTATGCAAGCGGCTCCAGCACCGACCCCCGTCTGCACCAGACCACGCTGCTGATGTGGTCGAATTACAGCCAGCAGCAGGTGGATCTTGGCACCATTGCCGCCTACGATATCTCTCCGGTGATGATGGAACTGTTCGGGCTGGAGCAGCCGCTGTACTTCCAGTTCCTCAACCGGCAGCTGCGGGTCGCCAGCCGCAGCTGCACCCGCGGCACTACCATGAACTTGGACGGCACCACCACCCAGCAGCCCACGGAGTTCCAGCAGCGCTGGACAAACGAGCACTGGATGCTGCAATACGACCTGATGTTTGGCAAGGGATACGCCCTCAACCGCATGGGTGTTGCAGGCCTGAGCGGGATGAACACGGGCAAATAAGAGAAAAAGTGAGCATTTCTTTATACAAAACAGAGAAAACTACTTGCAACCGCATTCTTTTTGTGTTATTATAACAAAGCATTACACACGCATCACTATGCCCTTTTGTGCCCTTTTGGGTTGAGGGCAGTCCGCCGGTACCCGATGTACTGTGCAGATCACGGTGTGCGGAGGCAAAACAATATCTGGAGGTATTTTATTATGGCAGTCGTTTCTATGAAGCAGCTTCTCGAGGCAGGTGTGCACTTCGGTCACCAGACCCGCCGCTGGAACCCCAAGATGAAGAAGTATATCTTCACCGAGCGCAACGGCATCTATATCATCGATCTGCAGAAGACCGTGAAGAAGCTGGACGAGGCTTACAACTACGTGAAGGAAGTTGCAGCTGAGGGCGGCG
>OLRS01000811.1_pt1 | contig 34378 bp, 29 predicted proteins | sample 1673171 | NCBI WGS metagenome assembly OLRS01 (sample SAMEA3136762, study PRJEB25190) | human gut metagenome | biome: human gut; feature: human-associated habitat; material: faeces | place: Austria | collected 2013
TTGATTTTAACATATCACTTAATAATTGAAGGCATCCTTTAGTTGTATTTAAAGCATCAAAATACATTTCTTTATCTTCTTGCATATCTTTATTATAAGCAAGAGGAAGACCTTTCATAGTTGTTAAAAATCCCATAAGGGCACCATAAACACGTCCTGTTTTCCCTCTGATCAATTCGCAAATATCAGGGTTTTTCTTTTGTGGCATGATTGAAGAACCGGTTGAGAATGTATCATCTAAATCAATAAATTGATATTCATTTGTATTCCAAATAATCATTTCTTCAGATAAACGTGACATATGCATCATCATCGTAGACATTGCACTTAAAAGTTCGATTAAATAATCACGATCAGAAACGCCATCAATACTATTTAAACAAGGTCCTTTAAAACCTAAAATTTCAGCACTGTATTCTCTATCTAAGGGATAAGTTGTTCCAGCAAGAGCCCCAGAACCTAATGGACAATAATCCATTCTTTCATAAATATCATGTAAACGTGATTGATCACGCTTAAACATTTCAAAATAAGCTCCCATATGATGTGCAAGAGTGATCGGCTGTGCTTTCTGAAGATGTGTAAATCCCGGCATGTAAGTTTCGACATTCTCTTTCATCAGTTTCAGAAGAACTTCCAGAATCTCTTTCAAGAGTCCGTCAAGCTCAATAATCTCATCTCTTGTATAAAGTCTCATATCCAGTGCAACCTGGTCGTTTCTGCTTCTTCCTGTATGCAGCTTCTTTCCTGCATCCCCGATCCGGTCGATCAGGTTTGCCTCAACAAAGCTGTGAATATCTTCATATTTATCTGTAATCTCAAGTGTTCCGTTTTCCACATCCTCACGGATCCCGTTCAGTCCGTCAATAATCTGCTTCTTCTCATCCTCAGTCAGAATTCCCTGCTTTGCAAGCATTGTCACATGTGCAATACTTCCTCGGATATCCTGCTCATAGAATCTCTTGTCGAAAGAGATGGATGCGTTAAAATTATAAACCAGCTGATCTGTCTCTTTTGTAAAACGACCGCCCCATAACTGTGCCATCTGTCTTTCCCCTTTTCTATTATATCGTATTTGCCCATTAGTTTATCACACTAAAGTGTCAAATGTCTACTATAAACTTGCAAAATATACCTGATTTCGACGAATTCTGTAGATTTTTTCTTATTTTCTGCTATTTTGATTGCTTCTTCCGTCATTTCACACACATTTTTCTGCCTGACGCGCTTTATAGGAGAACTCACATCCACAATAATCCTGACGGTAAAGACCATAGATCCCAGACAGTTCGATGGATCTCTTATATCCGTTCTTCTTCTTGAAATCAGAAAGCAGATACTGTACACCATATTCTTCACCGACACGTTGTCCGATTTCATTCAACTTCTGCGCATTCTTCATCGGACTTATGCTAAGTGTTGTTGTAAAATAGTCGAATTCTCCGGCTACTGCAATTTCTGCGGATTCCTTCAGACGAAGTTCATAGCATCCCATGCATCTGGAACCGCCCTCTTTCACTTCTTCCAGTCCTTTTGCCATCTCATAGAACCGGTCGCGGTCATATTTACCGGCTAAAAATGATACCGGATACCGGAAATGCATCTCTTCAATCAATTTCTGTTGTTCCAGGATGCGCTTTGTGTATTCACTTTCCGGATAAATATTGGGATTATAATAGAAGACAGTGATTTTAAAATACTGTGATAAATACTCTAATACATAACTACTGCACGGTGCGCAGCAACTATGTAGTAAAAGAGTTGGTACTTTTTCTTCCTTTTCCAGTCTTGTCAGAAGCTTCTCCAGTTCTTTCTGATAGTTTATTTTCTGTAAGTTCATTTTCATCATTCTCCTGTATCTTTGTTCCAGATCAATCATTCCTTTTTTCTAAAACGCCTGACATGTTCATTGATTCACTCTCAGGATTATTTTTACATATCATAACATTAACTACTACTGAAATGGAGTCTTCAATGAATTCTCTTCTGGAACTTCATAACATATATTATTCTTATCACACATTGGACGCAGAAACAAGGGCTTTATCTGATCTTTCCTTTTCCGTGCAACCTGGAACCTTCACAGCAGTTGTCGGTCCTTCCGGATGCGGCAAATCTACACTTCTTTCCCTGATCTGTGGATTGATGAAGCCAGATGCAGGAGAAATCCTGTTAAATGGTATCCCTCTCAAGGAAAATTCCCCCCTGATTGGCTATATGCTCCAACACGATCATTTACTGGACTGGCGCAGTATTTACCGGAATGTCACCCTCGGTCCGGAAATCTGCGGCACACTAAATACTGCAACCAAAAAACGTGCGTATGAGCTTCTCGAACAATATGGTTTAAAACAATTTGCTTCTGCACGTCCCTCCCAGCTTTCCGGAGGAATGCGCCAGCGTGCCGCCCTGATTCGGACTCTGCTGCCTGATCCGCAACTCTTACTGCTTGATGAGCCCTTTTCCGCTCTGGATTATCAGACCAGGCTGACCGTCAGCGACGACATCGGCCAGATTATCCGACAGAGTGGAAAGACCGCACTTCTTGTCACTCATGATCTATCGGAAGCAGTCAGCCTTTCCGACCGGGTCATTGTCCTCACCAACCGTCCTGCCAAAGTCCGTTGCGAAATTCCGATTTTCTTTAAATTAGAACAAGACACACCTTTAAATCGGCGGAATGCACCTGAATTCAAACACTACTTTAATCAAATCTGGAAGGAGCTAAACCATGACAACTGAGCATCTTCGTTTTCTCAAAAAATTCCGCAGACGCCGACGGATGGTCGTCTTTCTGCGGATTCTGATTCTTTTCTTATTCCTGTTACAATGGGAAATCTGTGCCGATACCGGAGTTGTTGATTCCTTTATCTTCAGCAGCCCTTCCCGTATCATAACCTGTTTTCTGAAAATGACAGAGGATGGTTCTGTCTTTCACCATATTGGAATCACCCTGTATGAGACACTTGTCAGCTTTCTTCTGGTCACACTTACCAGCATTCTGATTGCAATCCTCCTCTGGTGTTTCCATGGACTTTCCGAAATTCTTGACCCTTACATGGTTGTCCTAAATAGCCTGCCAAAATCTGCCTTGGCGCCCTTACTTATTGTCTGGCTGGGTGCCAATACCACAACCATTGTTGTTGCCGGAATGTCCGTTGCAATTTTCGGAAGTATCCTGAACCTCTACACCAGTTTTTCTACGATCGACCAGGAAAAAATTCGTCTGATCTACACACTACATGGAAAACGCAGGCATGCGCTGACCAAGGTGGTTCTTCCTGGTTCCATTCCGGCAATCATCAGTAATATGAAAGTCAATATTGGACTTTGTCTTGTCGGAGTTATCATCGGTGAATTTCTAGCCGCAAGAAGCGGACTTGGATACCTGATCATCTATTCCAGCCAGGTATTTAAACTTGACTGGCTTCTGATGAGTATCTGCATTCTATGTATCATTGCAGTGCTGTTGTATGCGATAATCAGTCTGATAGAAAAGTGGTATCTGAAAAAGACGGGGTGACAGTATTGATCTGTCATCCCGTCTTTTTCATTATTCAAAACTTCCTGTCGGTCCGGTAACAAGAATCAACAAATGCTGTATCACTGTACTTCTTTTATTATCTTCCGAATCACATTGACATCTTCTTCTAATTCATCCGCAATCTGCTCAAGTGGTTTTTGCTTCTGCAGCTTTCTCTTTACTTTTTCCTTTAACAGATCATCCCTTCCCTGCTGGATTCCTTGCTGCATTCCTCGCTTCATTCCATCTCTTACGCCATCGTCATACATTTCTTGAATTGCTTCACACATATTGATTATCTCCTCCTCATTCTCGGTCTCACCTGGTATCTGTTTCATATTTAAAAATGCCTTCATCGCCTGACTTGTCTCATGGTCAACCTTTTGAAAGAATTTCTTATTTTCATTAACATAATTTCTTAATCCATCCTTATCTTTTCTATATTTTAGCATAGTTAGTATCACTTGTAAATCCTCAGGCAATATTACATTCTCTCCACCATAAATCACGCCATTAAATAAATTTGCGAATCGATTTTTTTCACTTAGCCAGATATTGACATTAACATCTGCTTTTCCCATAGACAGTTCCTCCCTGGTTTTTATTCTTTTGTTTTTAAATCATCAAAAATGGAATCTCATGCTGATATAGCCTTGAATATGAGATATTGTCATCTCTTCGATAACATGTTCAGACAAATGAATTATAGAAATATATGTCTGAGATTTTGATGTGGATTAACTATAGCAAAATAAACTGCTACTGTCAATGATAAAAATCGACCTGGATCCATAGGAATCAAAATAACAATTCACATATCCAGGCCATTCACTATTTATTTATTTTTTAGAAATATTCTCCCTGAAAATGCTATGTGCGCTCTCTCATAAAACTCGCACTCAACCGGGCAGATTGGGCGATATAATGGATCAGCTACTACGATCTGAGCGTTTTTCAAGGCGTTTTCCATCTCTTCTTCACCAGACACTTTTAAATCCTGACTTCCAATCAGTCCATCCGTTTCCTCTAATGGACAAAGAACCTTTGTTTTATAGTGATATTCTTTTTCAATTAAAGCTGCAAGAGATGTTGTTGTAACCGGTTCTCCGATCAACGTAATTATTTTTTCAGAATTTCCGGTTCCCTGTAAATTTTCTTTTCCCCGATCTTCTAAAGCAGGAAGCCGGATGCGTTTTTCCAAAGCTTCACTGATTCTCTCTGCATATTCTTTATACGGTGTCCCGATCACATAAGGCGTTCCATATTTCTCTTTCAATGCCCTCGCCGCCCGAAGCCCGACAGATGATACGACAAGATTTACTTCTGCATTTCCTGCATTGGAAAGGTTTTCTAAAGTATCTCCCATCGCCCATGTGGAAATGATTTTCCATCCATACTGTTCAAGATTCTTTTTCAACTCTTCTACTTTTGAAATCGGGCCAAAATCAAGAGGAGTTATTCCAAGCAGGTTTACTATCCGTTTGACATAGTTTTCTCTCGTTTCTTTTTCTGTAACAAATCTTTTTGCAATTTCTTCGAATGCGATTCCTGCTCCATATACATAATCATGCATTCCATTTGTCGGCACTGCAAAGGATGGTATTCCTGTTTCAATTTCCAGCACTTTCGCCAGTGCCGGAAAATCGGTTCCATTCATAAATGGAATCGGTGAACTGACAAGTGCGATAAATTTCGGATGAAATTCACGTGCTGCTTCTTTGATATCTGATAAAAATTTTTCGTCATTTCCCATGACCGCATCAATCTCTGTCAGACCTGAAATAAAAATCAGGCTATCCTGATCGTACCAGCGAATTTCATCATGTGTATTATAGGTAGAATTGCAGCCGGATGGATCGTGCATCACGACCATGCCTCCCAACTCATAAAGTGCAGAACAGACACCTGATACATCTGAAGTATAAATCGGTATGATTCGATATGATTGTCTCATATGCAGCTTGTGCACCCCCATCCTTTTCTTACGATCATTGTTTTCGGATCTTTTTCATTCAAAAATGCTTCTTCCATAAGTTCCGCTGTCCTTCGGATTCCGTCAAATCCTTGCAGGCTGGCTCCCTGAACCAGATTTACAAAGTAATGACTTCCTGTAGACCACGCTGCTTTCTGACCGATTGCAAGTGTCTTTTCCAAAGGATGCGCTTCATGCAGTACACGCATCTTTGCATGAACTGTCGCACGAAGTTCCAGTTTTGGTGCATTTATTTTCAGCCATTCAAATACTTCTTTTTCTTCCGGACTTATACTGTCCAGAAAAACAGTCTTTACGTTAAATCCATGTATCAGCAAAAGCCTAGCCAGTCCAAGCGGACGCGGATGGAAAGTATAATCAATCGTAATTGGAGCATTTCCAATAATTTGTTTTGCATGATTTAACGCTTCTTCGCAAAGTGCGATTTTCTTTTCCATCCATTCACTTAGAATCTGCTTTCCTTCCACGCCCAAAGAATTCCACAGAGTCTCTTCTTCGCTTCTGATTTCTTCATAATCAAAACTAAGTGGCAGATAAAGAAATGCTCTTCTTAATCTTTCTGCCAGTGTTTCAATCCCGTACTTTCCAGATGGATAACAACAGAGAAATGTTCCCGCATTTCCCAATTCTTCGTACTCTTCCCATGTGCTGCAATCTTGCAATTCTCTGACTTTATATCCTGCTATAGCTAGCAATTCCTTTAAATCACAGCTTAGATCTAACGCAAAGTCACTCCCCAATATGGAAATCTGTTTTGTATCCATTTTATTCCGATTAGGATTCAGTGGTTCATACATTGCTTTTCGAAGCTTTTGATCCGGTGTTGGTCCATGTTTTTGCATAATTGGATCCATATAGCATCTCAAAAATCTGATTTCTGGAAATCGTTGCTCCAGTTCCCTGTAAATCCGCTCCAGATCGCATCCGAGAAAATGATGAAGGCATACTGTAAACAGAAGAACTGCCTTCGGCATTTTCTGTCCCGTCTTTTCCTCGCGTTCTTTTAGTTTTCTTAAAATATCTGCCGTTCCTTCAATCGTCACATCTTCCAGATTTCCGCTTAACAGATTCTGCTCCTCTACAATCACAAAGGAAAATCTGTCTTCTTCACACATCTCTGCTGCAGTAAGCACAACGCCCCGCATACAGTTGTCCGCACAGACATAAATCTGATGTGCTTCCGGAATCAGCATTCCGGTATGAACGATATTCCAACAGCCATGTGCCGGTGAATTAAATTCCAGCCCTTGTGGGAACGGAATTGGATAGGATGCGTCTTTTATGCTGACAACCGCATCTTTCTCACTGATCGGCCAGGCTGATTCTCCAACTTTTCTAAGCATTTGACACCTCTTGTTTTTCTCTCACTTTCATCAGGATTGCTTTGGCAAGTATACGATATTCTTCTGCCATTTCACTTTCCGGAAATGCTTCAAGAACGGTCTTTTTCTGTTCTTCTGCCTGCTGAACAAGATCACTTCTTGTCAAAGTTCCTACAATACTTGTATGAAAATCTTCCGCCAGTTCTTCTACTTTCTCCTCCTCACGCAGGACATTTCTTCGATTCAGGATCAGCCCTCCCAGTGTGGCATATCCGCGATTCTTAAAGTTTTCTACCGCCATAGCAATATTCGCACCTGCATGAATCGCCATATTTTCTCCAGATGTAACAATAAAGATCTTGTCTGCATACCCATTTCGCATCGGCATAGAAAATCCACCACAGACAACGTCTCCGAGCACATCATAAAGCACTACATCCGGCTGGTATTTCTCATATGCACCTGTCTCTTCGAGTTTTTCCAGTGCAGTTATGATTCCGCGTCCTGCGCACCCAAGTCCAGGTGTCGGGCCGCCTGCTTCTACACAGACAATTCCTTTGTATCCAATTTTCACAATATCTTCCAGTTTCAGGTTCTGTTTCTTTTCCTGATACATATGAAGTACGGTTGGAACTTCTTCTCCATGTCGGAGCAGAATCGTTGAATCTGCCTTTGGGTCACATCCAATCTGAAGAACCTTTAATCCCTGCTCAGCCAGTGCTGCTGCCACATTGGAGACTGTCGTCGACTTTCCGATTCCACCTTTTCCATATACTGCAATTTTAATCATTCTGTGCCTCCGCTTTTGTAATGATGTTTGAATAGGCAGTCTTCGCTGACACACCGTTTAATCTTCCAATCTTTCCGGAAAGGCTGCTGATCATATCCTGCGGTGCATCAATTGCAATACTGATGATATTAATTCCCTTTTCCCTGTATGGAATCCCCATACGCCCGATAATATAATTTCCGGCTTCATGAAGAAGATCATTCAGTGTAACGATCGCTTCCGGATTTTCCACAATTATGGAGATTACTGCTACTCTTGTATCCATTTCGATTCCTTTCTCCGCATTTTGTTATATCGCTCTCTTCCGTTCCTCATGCCACAGCTCAATTCCGCTTGCGCTCCATTTCGCTGTATCGCTCTCTTCCGTTCCTCATGCTACAGCTCAATTCCGCTCACGCTTCATTTCGCTGTATGGCGTTCGCCATATGGAGAAAGCTGTCTCTTCTTGCTTATGCAAGCTAGCTTGCAGCGCATGAAGAGACAACTTTCTCCGCATTTCAGAACTGGTTTAGCATATTCTAGGCAACAACTCTCCGCCCGGCTGTGGGAGGAGGGACTGGGTTCCGATTTCTGTCATACGGATAACTTTTCCTGGGTTTTCTTCTGTGATTGTTCCGATGATTGCTGCATTTTGAGAGTATGGACACTGGTGAAGTGTCTCTACGATCTTTTCTGCCTGTTCTGCCGGAGCAATGATCACCATTGTTCCTTCACAGGCAAGATAAAGTGGTTCAAGTCCAAGCATTCCACAGACTCCCTGCACCTCGGTAGCTACCGGGATTTTTGCTGCATCAATCTGTACTCCAACCTGACTCTGTCCTGCAATCTCGTATAATACAGTTCCGACACCGCCTCTTGTCGCATCGCGGATCACATGAAGTTCATGTGTCGTGTCCATAACAGCCTCCACAGTCTTCCAAAGTGGAGCGCAATCACTCTTCACATCTGCCTCGATTCCGAAATCTTCTCTCGCAAGAAGGATCGTGCATCCATGTCGGCCGATATCTCCGGTTACGATAACTGCATCTCCTGGCTTCGCAAGTTCTCCGCCAACCTGTACGCCATCTTCAATTTGTCCCATTCCGGTTGTTGTGATAAAGACTCCGTCTACCTGTCCTTTTCCGGCGACCTTGGTGTCTCCTGATACGATGCGAACACCTGCTTCTTTCGCTGTTTTAGCCATTGCCTCCGCAATCTGCTCCAGTTTCTCCATTGGGAATCCTTCTTCAATCACAAATGCACAAGTCAGATATAATGCTTTTGCCCCCATACAGGCCAGGTCATTTACTGTTCCGCAGATAGACAGTTTTCCAATATTTCCTCCCGGGAAAAATGCCGGAGATACGATAAATCCATCTGTTGACACTGCCATTTTCCCAACCGGCGGATTTAATACGGCTGCATCATCTGCTGTCAGATCCGGATTTGCAAAATGTGCTGCAAATACTTTATCGATCAGTTCTGAAGTCTGTTTTCCGCCTGCTCCGTGTGCCATTGTAACTGTCTGGCTTTCTATTTTTTCGCTCATATTATTTCCTCTTTTTCTGTCACTGTTCACAGTAACCATTTCTATTTTCTTCTATACTCCGTACATGAAATAAGCGGAACACGCACCTTCATTTGAAACCATGCATGCTCCTACCGGATGCTGCGGTGTACAGACTTTTCCAAATACTTTGCAATCTGATGGCTTACATTTTCCCTGTAAAACATCTCCACAACGGCAAGCCGGATTTGCTCTTCCTTCCATTTCCGGAATCTGATATTTCACTCTTGCATCAAACATTTCCCACTCTTTACGAAGCTTCATTCCGGAATCTGGAATCACTCCAAGACCACGCCATTCACTGTCACAGGATTCCATCAGTTCATCTACAAGACGCTGTGCCTCTTTGCTTCCTTCTGCTGTTACTACTCTTGGATAGCAGTTTACAAAAAATGGTTTTCCTTCCTGGTAGCGTTTCAATGAAACAGCCAATGCTGTCAGCAGTTCTTTCGCAGTAAATCCTGCTACAACTCCACTGACTCCCTCCTTTGTCAGAGATTCACACAATGCCGTTCCGGTAATTGCATTTACATGTCCCGGATAAAGAAACACATCTGCACTTCCTTTTAATGCTTCATAAGCTCCCGGCATCGTCTTATTTGCCGTCAGGATAGAATAATTCTCTAGTTGTTCTTCTTTCGCTTTCTTTACTGATAAGCAAGAAGAAGGTGTTGTTGTCTCAAAACCAACGGACAGGAACACGACTTGTTCCTCCGGATGTAACCTCGCATATTTTTCTGCATCTGCCGGTGAATAAACAATCTGGATCTTTGCGCCCTTTTCTCTCACTCCCGCAAGACTCATCTTTGTTCCCGGTACACGGACAAGATCGCCAAAAGTACAGACTGTCACACCTGCTTGAAGTGCAAGCCACACTGCCTCATCAATAAACCCAACCGGTGTCACACAGACCGGACATCCAGGTCCTGAGATCAGTTCCACCTGCTTTGGAAGTAATTTGCGGATTCCAAGGCGAAAGATCTCATGTGTATGTGTTCCGCACACTTCCATAATGCGAACCGGTGGTCCATCATACTGCTCGATGATTTCCCTCGCTGTTTTTCTTTGTTTCTCATTTCTTTCAGATGTTTGATTTTTTGTTATATCCTGCATCATCATTTATTCTTTTCACCTCACTGTTCACTGCTCTATAGCAGTTCTTCCATAAGCTGATCGGTCTCTTCGTCATCTTCTTCTGTGATCTTTGCAATTGCGACTCCGGCGTGCACCATCACGTAATCGCCCGGCTCCAGATCTTCTAATAACTCTGAAGACACTTCCCTTTTCGCACCACCTGCATCTACCACTGCAGTTCCGTCACTGATGCGAACCACTTTAGCTGATAATCCTACACACATTTTTCTTATTCCTTTCTTTTTTAACTCTATAAAATCGGAGCTTCCTCTACACCCTCATGATTCATTCCATAAAATGCCTGACCCAGTGCAACCCCTCCGTCATTCGGCGGAATCATCTGATGTGTCAGCACATGAAAACCATTTGCAATTAATCCGTCTTCCGTCAGACGAAGCAGTAATCCATTCTGAAATACACCGCCACTAAGTGCGGCTGTCCGGCATCCGGTTTTCTCTGCAGCATGGATACATGCTGTGACAATCTGCTCTGCAAGTCCTTTATGAAATTCATAAGCTGCCTTTTCTATTAAGTCCTGATCAAATGTATCTTCTGCCACTGCATTTTCGCCAATATTGCTAACCACTTCGACTGCTGCCCTCACCAGTCGACTTGTCAGAAGAAGTTCTCTTCCGTCGTCTGCTGATTCAGTTAAACACTTCTGCCTGCCTAAGACATTTATTTTCTTCTCACCTGATCTTTTTTCATAAGCTTCTGCTGCGAATTCCAATGCCATGGAGGCTTCTCCTTCAAAAGAAGATTTCTTTCGAATTCCAAGTATCGCACTGATTCCATCAAATAATCTTCCTGCACTGGTTGACTCTACCGCATTGATCTTTCTCTCAAGCATCGCAAGCTGAACTTTCGCTTCTTTTTCCTCGCAAAGACCAAGTTTCTGAATGATCTGCATCGCCTCATCTTTTGATTCAGATATTTGCCAGATTAAAGAAACTGCGATACGCCATCCTTCTTTTGCTGATAGGTCGCCTCCAGCCTGTAAAAATGGTTCAATACTTCCGATTCTCCGGAATCCGTCAAGATCTGCCAGAAGTATTTCTCCGCCCCATATGGTTCCGTCCGTTCCATAGCCGGTTCCGTCAAAAGATACTCCGATCACCTGTTTCATCCAGTCATTCTCTGCCATACAGGATAAGATGTGTGCATAATGATGCTGCACTTTCAAAACAGGAAGTCCCAGTTCTTCCGCAACCACCGTCGAATTATATTTGGGATGCATATCGCAGACGACAACGCTTGGTTCCACTTCTAACAATGTTTCCATCCGCTGTATTGTCTCTTTCAATGCATTTACCGTTCTTAAATCTTCTAAGTCCCCCACATAAGCCGAAGGATAAAATCTACTATCCACACCGATACAGAATGTATTTTTCAATTCTCCACCGACAGCTAATACCTGTCCCTTCCATTTTCCTGACGTCTGGACCGGAAGTGGCGCATATCCCCTTGATCTGCGAATCATATATGGTCTGTTTTTATAGAAATCCATCACGGAATCATCTGCTCTCACACGAATTTTTCGATTGTGAGACAAGATGCAGTCACAAAATTCCGAAAGCTCTTCGAGTGCTTCCTCATCCGATCTGCAGATTGGCGCACCGGATACATTTCCACTGGTCATTACGAGAAAGTCCGGCATCTTGATTCCATCCGGATATTGAAATAGAAGTAACTGCACCGGCGCATATGGAAGCATCACTCCTACTTTTGGATTGCCCGGTGCGACAGATGAACACAGCTGCTTCGTTTCTATCTCTTTCCTCACCAAAAGAAGAATCGGCTTCTGATGTCCAGTGAGAATTTCTTCCTGCTCCTTACTCAACTCACAGACACTTTGCACTACCTCAAGATTTCTTGCCATCACTGCAAACGGTTTCGCCGGGCGGCGTTTTCTCTTTCTTAACAGTTCCACTGCTGCCTCATTTGATGCATCGCAGCAAAGATGAAATCCTCCGATTCCCTTCACTGCTACAATTCCACCCTCGGAAATCACTCTTCTTGCTTCCGTAATTGCATCAGAACCTTTCCTGTCTATCGTTCTATCAGAAGTTTTGATCAAATAAACTTCCGGTCCGCACGCATTACAACAAACCGGCTGCGCATCGTATCTTCTGCTTTCCGGATTGTAATATTCTGCCTCACATTCCGGACACATCGGAAATTCTTTCATACTCGTACGCTCTCTGTCATATGGAAGAGCATCCAGAATCGTAAGCCGCGGACCACAACACGTACAATTAATAAACGGATGTAAGTATCTGCGATCCTTGGGATCATACAATTCTTCCTTACATTCCTCACAGATTGCAATATCCGGAGAAATAAAGATCTCTCCTTTTGTCTTCTCGCTTTCTATAATAGAAAAGTCCGGATATTTTTCCTTTGTATCCAGTATTTCTTCTGAAACCTTAAGAATTGCTGCACGTTTTGGCGGACAGGTACGAACTTTCTCAATAAACAGATTCACTGCCGTCTCGCTTCCCTGTGCAAAGATTTCAACATAAGGTCCACGGTTACTGACGCTTCCCCTGATTTTACAGGAATCTGCATGTCGGCTGACGGTCGGACGGAATCCTACGCCCTGTACAATTCCATAGACACGGATTTTCTTCGTTATCTCCTTTTCCATAGACTTTTTCCTCCCGTTATGACTCCTGCAGTTTTCCTGAAACTGCAAAATGCCGTACATTAACAAATGTTCCTTTGAATCCCGATACCAGGCCTCTCATATTTTCATCTGCAAAGACAATGTCATAGTTCCCATTTTGAACAAGCTTACAATAATCCTTCTCTTCTTTCAGTGAAAGATCTCCTTCTTCTGAAATCTCTGATTTCATCATAAACCAGCTTGCCACCGTAACTTCTGTATTCTGTTCATCACTTCTTGTACGAATTTCCTGTCTGATGGCATTTGCGATCACCTGCTGATGAATGATCAGTATCTTTTTCCCAGCATAATCAAGTTCAGGTATCAATTCATCTACAAATGGATATCCCACTTCATACGGTGTGCCAAATTCTTTTTCCAGATATTTTGCTGTCTCAAGTGCCGCCGGTGCTACAACCAGATTCTTATCTGCTGAGCCTGCTGTCTTTACTTTATCAATACCTGCTCTCATTCCATAGCAAATATAATGTGTATTCTCATTTTCTGATTTCCTGAACTTCTCTTCTATATTCAGGTCACTGACATCATGTGGCGTCAGACCGAGAACTCCGATTTTCATCTTTTTAGAAGAATCGTCTTCTTCTGAAGCTTCCTTCTGTGATGCTACCTCTTTTCCTGCAAATGTCTTGAATAAAGTCAGCCATGCCTTCTCTTCTCCCACATCATACAGTTCCATTCCGTTCGTATCTACAGTCAGAATCGGAAGATTTGTCTTCTTCTCGCACATTCTCTGTAATGCTCTATAATCCGTTGCGATCACCGCCGGAACCGGAGTGCCGATCACTGCTGCAAAATTTGCATCAACCTTCTCTGTTGCATCCGTAAGTTTCGCAACAAGCCTGTCATCTCTTCCAAGGATTGCATCCATGTCACGCAAGCCCGCACTGAAAATCGCACTACGCTCCCCAAACCAGCGCGGTTCATCGAATCCGCATACATTTCCTGTACAGCCTCCCGCATCACAGATGACAAGAATTCCTCCCAGTTCATAGAAAACGGACACTGCACCTGACTGATCCGGTGCAAATAGAGTCAGTCCTTTCCAAAGGCCACGTACATAAATGTCTTCTTTTTTGTCCACTTCCTCTTTGAACAGCGCTTCTTGACTCTGCTCTGCAATTGCTTCTTGTGATTTAGAACCGATCACTTCCACCTGTTTCTGCAAAACATTACCTTCTGCCTGTTCTGTCACAGCCAGTTCCAGCGCCTCAAACAGTCTTCTCACGCCTGCATATCCGAAAGGCTGTTTCTCCTCATTCCAATGGATTCCTTTTGTGTTCGGATGATAATAACAGGCATCCTTTCCGATTGTCAGTGTCACGCCACTTTCCGCTGGATCGTAATAGAGCATCGTCGGTTCCATATTGGAAAAAATCTTTGTCTGCGGACTTAACTTTTTCAACTGTCTGATATAAATAAAGTTCTCCCCAGTAATCGTTCCGTAGATTTCTGCTACTTTAAATCCATATTTCACCAATGCTAATGATAATTCAAACGGATCCGCATTTGCACATTCCCCAACAGCAAATACCGGGTCCGGACAGACTTTACGAAAACTTTCAATTGCTTCCTGTGCCTGTTTTTTCTGTTCCTCTGCATGAAATTCTATTCCAAGTGCTGCGCCAAATGCCTGATACTGGCTTCCAATTTTATCAATCTGATAAAGTCTGCGCAGTTCGATAAACGGAATCTTTAATCTATCATGAAAATCCTCTGCTGCAAATCGTGCCTCCGGGTGAAGAACAATATTAAAATTTGCCTCAGACATTTTCTTATATTCTTCAAAATCTTCACATCTCGAAATCTCATGAATCGTTTTCACACCTGCCTCTTGAAGCAGTGTATATAATTCACAGTCATCTACGAGTGGTGAAAAGTATCCGAGCAGATTTACTACATTTCCTTTTTTATGTCCTGGTTCAAGAAGTGAATACAGAGACTGTCTCACATGAACCATTGGTGGCTTTCGTCCCTCTCGTGTCAATGCATACATATAACATGGACGCACCGGAAGTCCGGCTTTTTCTTCCGCTTTTCTACAGACACGTTCCATATCTGTTCCAAGAAGGGCATCCACACAGGTAATACAGATCATCACAACGGATGGTTTCTTCTCAAGACTTTCACAGATTGATGCAACTGCTTTCGGGATCTTCTTTAGATGACGCCCTGTTACAATATCAGTCTCATCCATGCAAAGATAAAAGAAACGGTTATTATATTCTTTCATTGAACTGATCATGGACGTATTTCTTCCACAACACCCCGGTGCCACGATCAGCATGATCGATCCCGGCACTGCAAGTCCTGCTCTTTTCACTCCGAACCCTTCTGCCCCCGGAGAGTTAAAGGCAAGCGTAGCCGGCGAACTATAGATTAAATGTTCCCCTGACTGAAACTGTTTCGGAAGATTATCCTTTCCTCTTTGTTCCAGTTCTTCCGCTGTACAAAAATATGCTTTCTTCATATATTTTCCCTCGACTTATATTTCATCTCACACGTTCTGTTTCATCCTCTAACAGCTTTTCTGCCAGTTCAAAGAATCTCTTACTGATCTCAGAATCTGCGTCGCCTTCGATCACAGTCTTTCCCTGATCTTCCCAGCGTATGATCTCATCACTTCTCGGAATCTCACCAACAATAGGAATCTTTTTTTCTTCTGCAAATGCCTGTACCTTCTCCGTTTCATTTTCCACATTTCTATGATTCAGGATCAATCCAAAGATTCTTGCATAACTGCGATCTTCAAAGTTACGCACTGCGCTGGAAATATTGTTAGCCGCATACAATGCCATCTTTTCTCCGGATGTAACAATCACAACCTTCTCTGCATATCCTTCCCGGATCGGTGCTGCGAATCCGCCACAGACAACATCCCCAAGCACATCATACAGAACAACATCCGGTTTGTATGTCTCAAACAGCCGCAAGTCTTCTAATAACTGAAATGTCGCTATGATCCCGCGTCCTGCACATCCTAGTCCCGGTGTTGGTCCACCTGTCTCGATACAGAGCACACCACCGAATCCTTCCTTTGCGATCTGTTCTAATTCTTCCGGCTCCTCATCCTCTTCTCTCATATAATTCATTACCGGACGCAATGGCTCGCCACCTAACAGATTGATCGTTGAATCTGCTTTCGGATCACATCCGATCTGGATTACGCGCTTCCCCATAGCGGCAAATGCTGCTGCCAGATTTGATGTAATCGTGGACTTTCCAATCCCACCTTTTCCGTAAATTGCTACCTTTAACATATTGCTGATCCTCCCATTTTATTTCCCTGGTAAAGAGAAAGACCCTTCTTCCCCAACGGAAAAAGAGTCTGTTAAAATCACAAAATATTTTTTTGTCTAAACGCTTCTTTACAACTATTCCCGCTCGGTATCTCTTACTTCCTTGCCGTCAGAGTCTATATTCTATTCAAAATCCATGTCTTTATTGCTATGAGATATCTCTCTGCTGCATTCAGATTGAAACGTATTCTTTCCGTTTGGAACAGTTGTAAATCTCTTGCAAAACCATTAGTTAAATTATAACTTATCACTAATAGAATAGCAATGAATTTCTAGTTATTTCAGCGTTTTTCATTTCACAATATTGTTATTAATTTATCCAACAAATTTACTCCAATATCCCTGCACAAAGATAAATAATACGATCAATGGCAGAATATAGGATACATAGAATCTTGCCCAACCCGGGAACTTGATTCCACTTCCTGCATTCGCTTCTTTCTGGAACTTATCCCAGCCCCAACCATAGCGGCTTGTACAGAACAGAAGGTAGATCAGGCTTCCGATCGGAAGCAGGTTATTACTTACAATAAAGTCCTCAAGATCCTGAATACTGCTTCCTGCTCCCAGAGGCATGAAGCCGCTCCATATGTTGAATCCAAAAATACATGGAAGGGAAAGTACAATAATCGCGATCAGATTTCCCACAACTGCCTTTGTTCTTGAACAATTCGTTAAATCCATCACAAATGCGATCAGATTTTCAAACACGGCAATGATCGTAGAGCATGCTGCGAAAAACATACAAAGGAAGAAAATTGTTCCCCAGATTCTCCCTGCACTCATTGCATTGAAAATGTTCGGAAGTGTGATAAAGATCAGACTCGGACCACTGTCCGGCTGGACATTAAATGCAAAGCAGGCCGGAAAAATAATAAATCCAGCGATCAATGCAACTAATGTATCCAGAACTGTTACGCAGACTGCTTCTCCTGTCAGAGTTCTTTCTTTTCCGATATAACTTCCAAAGATCGCAATCGCACCGATTCCAAGACTTAATGTAAAGAATGCCTGTCCCATCGCTGCGAAAATAACTTCTTTCAATCCTGCTTCTGCTGCTTTCTTAAAATCAGGAAGAAGATAGAACTCCAGTCCTTTCTCTGCTCCCGGCAATGTCACGGAACGCACTGCAAGAATGATCATCAACACGAAAAGGAGGATCATCATTTTCTTTGTGATCTGCTCCACACCTTTCTGAAGTCCCATACAGACGATTCCAAAGCACAGCACAACAACAAGGATCATACAGATTGTCATTGTAACAGGCTGTCCAAGAAGTGATGTAAATACTCCGGTCACACCATCCGCATCAAGTCCTTTAAACTCTCCGATTGCCATCTTTCCTGTATATAGAAGAAGCCATCCGCCGATTGTTGTGTAGAACATCATTAAAAGATAGTTTCCACCGATTCCAAACCATTTATACCAGTGCCACTTTGTTCCCAGTGGTTCCAGACGGTCAAAGGATAGTGCAATACTTGCCTGACTTCCACGACCCACTGCGAATTCCATTACCATGATTGGCAATCCCAACAGAACAAGAAACAGCAGATAGATCAGAACAAATGCTGCTCCTCCATACTTTCCTGTAATATACGGAAAACGCCAAACATTTCCCAAGCCAATGGCACATCCCGCTGAGATCAGGATAAATCCCAGACGTGAGCCAAATTTCTCTCGTTTCATTTCTTAGTTGTCCTCTCTTCCTTCTTTAGTGTCATAAAATGCTGTAACTGAACTTACAACCATTCGATAAGCCATCTCTGCTGCATATTCCGGTGTTTCCTTTTCGCCTGTTTCCAACCATGTTTTCACAAAACCGAGACAACCGTTCAGGCAATAAGAATAAAAATATTTCATTTCACCTGTTTTCTCCGGTACAAGAGCTGCAAGTGACTCCCGGCTCTTTTCCTCTAAAAGCTGCTCTAACTTATGTACAAAACCAATATCCCCATGTGGTCCTACAAGCGCACTTGCAATCTGACGATTTTCATCAAGCACATGAAATAAATCCTGAATAAAATAGTAAACGGTATCTTTTCCCGGATCAATTGGATGTTCACGGATTGCGCGCTGCATCTCTTCCATCATTTCATTTTCAACTTCTGCAAGCAGCCCCGGTATATCAGAATAATGCAGATAAAAGGTAGAACGATTGATATCCACCGCATCTACCAATTCTTTTACCGTAATCTCTCTGATACTCTTCTCCCTCATCAATTGAGCAAGACCTGTTTTAAGCTGACTTTTTGTCTTTCTGACTCTGCGATCTGTCTTCTTCTGCATCTTCTCTTCCCCCCTTTATAACTTACAGTACTACTGACCAATAACTCTCTACTCTGTTTCTATGACTTAAATGAATGATTTTGTTACTGTTCACTCCCGTGTGAACAGTAACATGATTTTCTTCACCCGCTAGACATTTTTCAATCTTTCGTCTATTATTAGACATATCCAGTGTTGATTAATGGTTGTAAATTAGTTTCTACATTAATATAATACTTTTTGACATGAAAATCAACATTGTATCTATTACTAGAAATATTTTTAAGAAAAGGAGTTTTATCCATGAGAAACGCATTTCGGATTTTTCGCCGCGATATGAAACGCCTGCTCCGTAATCCGGCAGCAATACTTGTTTTGATCGGAGTATCTATTCTCCCCTCACTCTACGCATGGTTTAATATTGCAGCAAATATCGATCCTTATGCCAATACTTCCGGCATCAAGGTAGCAGTAGCAAATCTGGACACCGATGCCACACATGATGATCTGACGATCAATGCCGGCAGCCAGATTATTGACCAACTAAAGGAAAACGACCAGTTAGGATGGACATTTGTCTCCAAAGATGCTGCTATTGAAGGAGTCAAATCCGGTGAATATTATGCAGCTATCATTATTCCGCAAGATTTTAGCAAATCCCTGCTAAGTGTCCTGTCCGGAAAGATTGAAACTCCGGAACTTGAATACTATATCAATGAAAAACTCAATGCAATTGCGCCAAAGATCACCAGTTCAGGTGCAAGCACGATCCAGACACAGGTTAATAACACCTTTTCCTCTGTTGCATCTGAGACAATTGCTGAGATTTTAAAGGATTCTGTATTCAACATTTCCGACTCTGTTGATTCAACAAATGCAGAGATTAATGATCTGCTTACAAAAGCAAATAATAATATCAAAGAATACGAACAGCTTCTAGAAAAATTCAGTAAAGACTCATCCAATACCTCAAAGCTGATAGAGAATGCAAAAGATGCATCTACATCTTTAGGAGATGTAGCAACATCCGGAGCAAATGCATTGTCCAGTGCTGACTCTGTCATGAATACGACACGTTCTTCTGCCGGAGATTTTTCTTCCGCACTTTCTAAGTCCCTCTCTGACGGAGAACTTTTACTTGGTCAGGCAAGCAGCTCAGCATCCACAGGACTGACAGAACTTGCTACCGCAGCCGGAAAGATCAACACTTCTGTCAGTGATGCGCTTGGTTATGCAAACTCAGTCAATGAACTGAATGCAGATATTCTTAAAAAAATGCAGGAACTTGCCAATAAGTTTCCGGGAACGATCGGAGATCAGATCAATGCACAGATTTCTGCCCTGCAAACTCAGAACCAGTCAAATCAGGAATTGATCAATAGTCTTCAGACTGGAAATAATGGAATCAAAGATGCGATTGATACAACAACTGCAACACAAGAACAGCTTACTTCTCTGACAAAAGAAAGTATCAATAACCTGCACACTTTCCGTTCTACATTTGATCAGAATATTCTTCCACTGCTCGGTCAGACACTGGATACATTTTCCACACTGACCGGTCAGGTAGAAGGAATGCTAAACGGAGTACCGGCTACTTCTAAGCAGATCAATGATATGCTCGACCAGTTAGAGAGTGGGTTGTCAAATACAACTGCTCTCCTTGACAGTACGAAGGAATCTTTAAGTGCCGTAAGCGACAAACTAAGTACAATTCAGACGGATCTGAATGCACTGACAGGCTCTGCTACATACCAAAAACTGCTCTCTCTTGAAGGCATTGATGCAGAATCTATCTCATCATTTATGTCCTCTCCTGTGGAAATTAAAACGGAGACTTATTATGCCGTAGATAATTACGGTTCTTCTATGACACCGTTCTACTCTAATCTTGCAATCTGGGTCGGCGGTATCGTACTGATCGCAATCTTTAAGATGGAAGTGGACAAAGACGAATCTATGCGCGGTTACGGACAGACAACATTATACTTTGGACGCTGGCTCTTATACATGGCAGTTGGTCTTGTTCAGGGATTTATCGTCTGCCTCGGTGATACACTCCTTCCGGGAGTCCAATGCAATCATCCGGCACAATTCATCCTAACAGGAATGGTTTGCTCTTTCGTCTATGTAAATATTATTTATGCACTGTCACTTACATTTAAGCATATTGGTAAAGCGCTCTGTGTTATTCTCGTAATCCTGCAGATTCCTGGTTCTTCCGGAACCTACCCGATTGAGATGACACCAGCCTTTTTCCAGAAACTGCATCCACTCCTTCCATTTACATATGGTGTGAATGCTATGCGTGAAGCAATTGCCGGTTTCTACGGTTCTAACTTCCGCAACGATCTTCTGATCCTGCTCCTGTGCTACGTGCCGATCTCTCTGCTTATTGGACTTGGACTGCGCCCGGCTCTTTCCGGACTGAACCATCTGTTCGACAAGAAACTGGCAGAGACAGAATTTATGATGTGCGAACCTCACGAAGCAGAACTTAGCAGAAGTACACAGCTCTCCATGCTCTTACAGGCATCTCTTTCCATCGAAGACCTTCGCCTTGTAACAGCTGAACGGGCACAGAAATTTGAAAACAATTACCGTAAGATGATTCGTATCGGCTTCCTTGCCATTGCGATCATCCCTCTGATCTTCCTGATCCTGATGTTCAGTCTCGAATCAAAGATTGTATTCCTGACTTTATGGATCATTTCCATCATTGCGATCTCAGTATGGTTGATCGTTGTAGAATACATTCATACAAAATTAGAAGAACAGAAAGAACTTGCCGGTATGTCTTACGAAGAAATGCTTGAAAACTTCCGTGGAAAGGAGGCGGAATAATTTGAAAAATATTTTTTTAATCCTAAAAAATGATCTGATGAAGATCCAGAAAAATGTCATCGCAATGATCGTTATTATGGGAATCACTGTAATTCCGACTCTTTATGCATGGTTTAACATTTCCGCAAGCTGGGATCCTTACGGAAATACAGGTGCGCTGAAACTTGCAGTTGCAAGTGATGACAAAGGGTATGAAAGTGATCTTATTGCTGTAAAGATTAACATGGGAGATCAGATCCTCTCTTCTCTGCATAAAAATTCTCAGTTCAACTGGGTTTTTACTGATTCAAAAGATGCTCAAAAAGGTGTAAAATCCGGAGAATATTATGCTGCGATCGTAATCCCTGAAGACTTTAGCCAAAAAATGATGAGTGTCTTCTCTTCTGAAGCTGAACATCCGGATCTGACTTATTATGAAAATGAAAAAGAAAATGCGATTGCTCCGATCATTACCGGAAAAGGCGCAACGGCTGTCCAGAAACAAATTAATCAGACATTCATTGAGACAATTGCCCAGACCGCACTTGATGCATTTCAGACGGTAGATTCAATCGCAAAGAAGACAGATGATGATTCTCTGATCAACAATATGAGTAGTAATTTGAATCAGATGGGATCTGATCTTGGAACTGTTGCTGCAACTGTTCAGTCCTTCTCAGACATGACAAACTCTGCAGTTACAATGCTGAACACAACAACAGAATTTCTTCAGGAAACCGGTTCCGGCACAAAAACCAGCCTCAATTCCTTAAAGAATTCTGATTCCGGAATTGATTCATTAACTGCTGCCCTGTCCGGAACTACAAGCACGATTTCTGACGCATTAGCACAGAATGCAAGCTTCTACACCGCTGTCTCTGATACTATTGACAAGGCTTTAAGTTCCTACAACTCAGATGCACAGGCGGCAACAAATGCATTGTCTTCCGTAAGTAGCCGCGTACAGAATGTCATTGACGGGTATAATCAGCTTTCTGCTGCATTATCTGCTATTGCAGACGCCTCCTCAGATTATCCTGAGATTCAGAATGCGATCAATGGAATCAATCAACAGATTCAGCTGGCAATTGAACGACAGACTGCACTCCGTGATAAAATTAACGGTGCTGCAACTTCAATTACTACAGCAACTGCAAATGCCACTACATTAAAGAGTGAACTTGATAGTCTGATCAGCGAAGCAACCTCTTCCGTCAAGGCAGTTGAGACAACTTACGAACAAAATGTAAAAGGAAATCTTGATAATCTTTCCAATTCATTGAGTTCTACAACAGGTTCTGTTTCCTCTATGCTTGGAAGCCTTGACAGCAGCATTGAAAATATTGCTAACGTTACCGGTTCTGCTTCCAGCGGACTTACAGGACTTCAGACAGCACTTACTAATTCTGCTGCTCTGTTAAAAGAATCTTCTGAAAAGCTGACAGCTGTAGCTACAAAAATTTCCACCGATGATTCAGAAGGTATGGCTGCCGTAACAAACCTGTTATCCGAAGACTCCGAAACGATTTCATCTTTCCTCTCCTCTCCAGTCAAACTGGATGAAAAAAAGATTTATCCAATTGAAAATTACGGGTCTGCAATGACTCCATTCTACTCCACTCTTGCGATCTGGGTAGGTGCTGTTGTTATGGCTGCCATGCTAAAAGTCACTGTAGCTGATTCTACAAAGAAGAAACTATTCCATCCGAAAGAATATCAGCTCTATATCGGACGTATCCTACTTCTGATCATTATCGGTTTCATGCAAAGTGCACTCATCTGTCTTGGAGATCTTTTCTTCCTTGGTATTCAGTGTAAGCATCCGGTAATGTTTGTACTAACCGGTATGTTCACAAGCTTTGTCTATGTGAATCTGATCTATGCACTGACTGTCTCCTTTGGAGATATCGGTAAAGCAATTGCCGTTGTCCTGATGGTAATGCAGGTTGCAGGAAGTGGTGGAACATTCCCGATCCAGTGTGCACCGAAGTTTTTCCAGGTTGTTTATCCACTTCTGCCGTTCACACACAGCATGAATGCGATGCGTGAATGTATTGCAGGGTTCTACGGAACAACTTATGCTACAGAGCTCAGCAAACTGGCAATCTTCCTTGCACCGTCACTGCTGCTTGGTCTTCTGCTCAGAAAACCAATCATAAAGATGAATGATGCATTTATGGAGAAGCTTGAAAGTACACATCTGATCTAATGTAATGGTCTAAAATATATAACTACAAAAAGCCCCCTAAAACATTACCGTGAACGGTTCTGTTTTAGGGGTTCTCTTATTATTTCATATTATTTTCTACCGTCTGCTGTACTTCCTTCGATACTTCATCTGTAAAAATCGGAATAAAAATTTCTTCTTCGATACCTACTCCATAAACTTCATTACCATTGAGTTTTCCATCCATATAATGATCCAAAATCCAGGAATATATTTTTCCGAAATCAAACTTAATCGATGCTGCAACCGTTCCCGGAGCAAGATCATTTTGATTCTCCGAAAATCCAATCACCTTTACTCCATTTTCCTTTGCAGCCTCAATGCAGCCATTTCCAACTTTATTTGCGTAAATAAATAAAACATCTGCACCTTTTCCGATCATTTGGTTTGCAATCTCTTTTCCAAGTTCCTCATCTTCCCAACTATTCGCATAGGCCCTGAGTACTGTTGCATTCGGAAGCTTTCTATCCGCAGCCAGCTGACGAACATCCTTTTCATACTGATCCAGCAAGGTCTCCATTGCCTCATTCGGATAACCGGCAATGATGCCAAGTATTCCTGTCTTCGTCAGATTTCCACCAATGATTCCCGCCAGATGGCTTGCTTCCTCTTCTTTTGGATAAACAGAAAATGTATTTTTACCTGATGCCGATCGGCCATTTAAAATACAAAAATCAACTTTCGGATAATCTCCTGACACAGAAGAAACAACCTCCTCGAACTGTGATCCTGCAAGTATGATCAGATTATAATTATCTTCTGCATATCTGCGAATCACTGCGTCAAAGTCTTTCTCTTCGACATTACTCTGATACTCCAGATCAATTTTCTTATCTTTGTTCTGATTTGCAAGAATCCCTTCGTAATTTCCCTTATTCCAACTTTGATCATTTATATCTCCCGGAAGAATTACAACAACTTTCGGCTGATTGGCCGGAATAATTTTCCGGTAAGTAGTTCCTTCGATTACTGCAACAATGATAAGTAATACTGCAACAATGAAGCCTGTCTCAGCTTTTATTTTCTTTTTTTTCCTGGTATCTTCCATGCCTTGTTATCCTTTATTTTTGAGTTCTGTATATTTCAGATTCTCTGACTTTCGATTATAAATCTCCTAAAAAAGGTTTTCTGTAGAGATACTTTCCATCTCCTCGATTACCTTTAAATTCATTATTTTCAGCGATGATATTTCCTCTCTGCATTACGAGATCAATCTTTCCGTGCAGATCTGTTCCTTCATAAGAAGTATAATCAACAGCTCCGTGCATCATCTCGTGAGTCAATGTCTGTTTTGCATCAGCATCAATAATCACAAGGTCTCCATCTGCTCCCGGTTCAATAATTCCCTTCTTAGGATACATTCCGTATACCTTTGCCGGATTTGTACAGGCAACTTCTACCAGCTTGTTGATGCTGATTTTGTTTTTCATTACACCTTCTGAGAAAAGAAGAATCATTCTTTCTTCAACTCCCGGAGCTCCATTCGGACATTTTCTGAAATCATCCTTGCCGTCCTGTTTCTCTTTTGCATAATTGAATGGACAATGATCTGTCGCAACGATCTGAATCTCTCCTGCCTCTAATCCTTTCCACAGCGCATCAAGATCCTGCTGTGTACGAAGCGGTGGAGACATAATATATTTCAATCCATCCGGATCTTTATATCTGTCTTCTGTAAGTGTCAGATACTGTGTACATGTCTCAACAAAAATGTTTTTTTGTCCGTTTCTTCTTGCTTCTTCAACTGCTTCAAGACTTTCCTTACAAGAAAGATGTACAATATACACCGGTGCATCACCTGCAAGCTTCGCAAGATAAAGGACTCTTCTTACAGCCTCTGCTTCTGCAAGATTCGGCCTACTCTTTGCATGATAAATCGGCGCAGTCTTTCCGGCATCACCATATTCTTTCTTCAGATGCTCTACCACATAATGATTCTCGCAATGGAATGCTGTGATTCCATGCAGTTCTTTCATCTTCTTAAGAACTTCTAAAATACCATCATCATCAATCTTATAGCCATAAGTCATATAAACCTTTGTGCTCTGGACTCCGTCATCCATCATTGTCTCAAGTTCATTTAAAATAGACTCGTCTACATGCTGAACTACTCCATGGAATCCATAATCGATAACAGCTTTATCATCTGCCAGTCCATGATATACATCCAGTTGATGATGTAGTGGGCATCCTGCCGGTCCGAATCCCATATGGTCTACGATTGTTGTAGTTCCGCCGCATGCGGCTGCAACAGTACCTGTATAAAAATCATCTACTGCTCTCGCGATTCCGACATCAATATCCATATGCGTATGAACATCAATACCTCCCGGGAGAACATATTTTCCTTTCGCATCGATCACCTTATCTGCATCCCCAAATTTTGCTTCCAGGTTTTTTCCGATACATTCGATCACACCATCCTCAATCAGGACATCTGCTTCATAAGTGTCCTCCGGTGATACGATCATTCCATTTTTTACAAGTGTTTTCATGATACTTCCACTCCTCTCTTAGTTTCAGTTATACTTCTACCGCAGTCTATGCTTTCCATAGTTGCGGTGATTTTTGTGCCTGATGAGTGCTGTTTCTAACCTCTTTTTGCTGCTTTAATATAGATAAAGTATGCAAGACCTGCACCGATACTTCCTACTACATATGCATTGTCAAAGATAAATTTCAGTGGTGCAATATATTTTCCGGCAAAGATAATGATCATTGCTGCCACAAAAATAATGATGATCGGTACATTAAAGCCTTTTGAATAATAATATTTTCCGCCGTCTTCCTTGTACATATCAACCATATCAACCTCTGTCTTATGCTCAAACAGATAGGATACCAGATATAATCCTGAGATAGGTCCCAGCAACGCTCCAAGCATTCCACATACATTATAAATCAAATCGTACGCACTTGCCAGTGCATTCCACGGTTGAGCAAATAAAGCAAGTACTGCTGCAATCAAAGCAGCCTTTTTGTAGCTTACTTTCTTTGCAAATAAAGTTGCGATAACATTTGTCGGTGGAACCAGATTTGCTGCAACATTTGTTGTCAGTACTGCCATAATAATGAACAACGAGAAAATAATTACAATAAACGGATTGTCAAATTTACTTACAAGAACTGCCGGCTCCCAGATTGCTTCTTTAAATACAATTGCTGCTCCTGCTGTTCCGCAAATTCCTACAAAGGAAATGAATGCTGTCATTACAGGTGCCCCGACAAGCTGTCCTACTGCCTGTGCCTTCTGTGTTTTACAGTTCTTTGTGAAATCTGCCATAGACAGTGCAATACCACCGTCAAATGCAATCATTGAAGACAATGCCGGGAAAAACAGTGTCCAGAAATTCTTGGACGGATCTCCCTGAAGAGATGGGTCAGAAAGAAGTTTCGACACACTCCAATCTGCACTTCTAATTCCCCAGATGATTACGATAAAGCTCAACACAATCAATACCGGTGCTGCAAACTTTTCCAGTTTCTGTAATGCACTGGATCCTGATCCTGCAATATATACGTTCATTGCCCAGAATAATAAGAATGAAATAAATAAACCTTTAAATCCAAGTCCATGCCATGCTGGAATGATTGCTCCGATAATTGCATTAAGTGCCTGACCGCCAATCCATGCCTGAACACCGAACCAGAAACACCCAAGTACTCCACGGACAATTGACGGGACTACAGTTCCTTTTGATCCAAACACCATTTTACTGAGCATCGGATAACCAAGTCCATACTTTGTACCGAAATGTCCAAGAACAACTGCAAAAATCATAACAAGTGTATGTCCTAATACAATCGTTAACAATGCCTGTGCCCATGACATACCAGATACGATCAGTCCACTTGCCACCTGATATACTGCGATAGATACAATCATACCAATCCACAGATTTCCCATGTCCCATGCTGACCAGTTACGCTCTTTTGAACTCAATGGTTTTGTCGCATCTGCATAATTATTTTTGTATTTATGGATTTCCTTTTCACCTTCCGGTGTCAATTCTACCATATCGCCTATCTGTCTTTGAAAAGCCCCCATAATGTACCTCCATTGTTTTTTATTTTTGTTTCGATATATCATTTGCGCATTGATATTTTATACTTCAATTTTAGTACATTTTGTTGCATTTTCAATGTGATAGCTTTCTACTTTTGTTTAATATTTACGGTTTTTATGTTAGATTTTCTACATTTCCATGAGAGAATTATTATTTTTTTATCTTTTATTGTTTGTTTCTGTATTCTGTCGGCGTAAGATTATATTTTTTCTTAAACATACTGCTGAAATAACGAACATCGTTAATTCCCACTTTTTCTGAAACTTCTCCTATTCTAAGCTGCGGATTCTTAAGAAATTGACAAGCTTTCTCCAGCCGGTAATCTATAATATATTCAGATACATTCTGACCTGTATGTTTTTTAAACAACTCACTCAAATAGTTGGGCGTGATACAAAGTTGTTCTGAAATCTTTGTCAAGGTCAGCTTTTGTGAATAATTCATAGAAATGTAGTCCATCGCTTTCTGAACAAAAAGATTTGTCACTTTCATTTCTTGTTTTTCTTCACTCCGAGGTTTCTGAATATTTTTCTCAATTTCTTCCAGAATTCCAATCAATTCTCTGGCATTTGTAGGCTTTGTCAGATATCTGGTCACACCAAGCTCTATTGCTCTCTGTGCAAAAGAAAAATCACTATAACCACTTAATATAATAATTTTTGTATTCTCATCCTTTTCACGGATTCGATTGATCAGATCCAGACCATTAATCTCCGGCATCTTAATATCAGTAATAATCACATCCGCATAAGAAACAGACAACTGTTCCAGCGCTTCCATGGCATTTTCAAACACACCAGTAATCTCAAATCCAGGTCTGGATGACAATAATTTTGATAGACCATTCCTGATCTTCGGTTCATCATCTACAATTACGATTTTCATCTTCTGTAACCTCCTTTGCCTGATCCACTTCTTCTACTGGGAGAAGAATAGTAACGGTTGTCCCTTTCTGCCATTCACTGTCAATTTTTAATCCATATGCCTCTCCAAAATGCAGCTGAATTCTACGATGTACATTTCGCATTCCAATATACTTTCCACTGATTTCATCTGAAATAATACTTTCCCTAAACCTCATCAAACGATCTGGCTGCATACCGATTCCATCATCTGTTACACGTATCTCAAGAGTTCCTTCTCTGACGATCGCTTGAATCTGGATTCTGCCCATCTCCTTCTTCTTCTCAATTCCATGCAGAATCGCATTCTCCACAATCGGCTGAAGAATCAGCTTCGGAACAAAACACAGCTTTGCTTCTTCATCTATTTCTATCTGAACTGTCAGACGATCTTCTAATCGGTTCTTCTGAATACAAAGATAACTTTCAATATATTTTAATTCTTCCTCAAAAAGTACAAGCATCTCTTCTCCATGAAGTGAATATTTTAAAATATCTCCTAAAGATACTACAACATCACTTATCTCCCATTCTCCCTTTTCAATTAACATCCAATTGATAGAATCTAATGTATTGTAAAGGAAATGTGGATTGATCTGAGCCTGAAGTGCTGTAAGCTCTGCATTCTTCTGTGCCAGTTTTTGTTGGTATACTTCCATAATCAATTGGCGTAATCTACTGACCATATAATTAAAAGACTGAATCAGCATTCCTATTTCATCATGTGCTTTTGATTCTACCTGTATTTCAAAATCTCCTGCTTCGACCTGTTTCATAGCATTTTTCAATCTCCCGATTGGCCTTGTAAATGTATAGGACAAAATAAAAATTCCAACTCCTGCCGCCAGCATTGCTAGCAAAACAAGGCCCATAATTGCTTCTCGAAGTCTCTTTGCCTGTGGAAAGAAATCATCTGTCGAAACCACTGAATAAGTCTCCCATCCGGTCAGTCCATTATACTGCCTACAGGCAAAATAATCCTTATTATCCCAGTTGAATTCATATCTTCTAACTCCTTTTTCCATCCCTTTTGTTACGACATCTCCCCAATCATAAATATTTGTCTTATTCGAGCACAGAACATTTCCGGCGCAATCCACCAGATAAGTGTACTGATTTTGAAAGGTACTATAATTATTCAACATCAAAAGTCCAAACGTCTCCGGATTCAATTCTATCGCAAGAATTACCTTATTGATAGAACTTATAAATGTTACTACTTCTTCTGCATTTTTCTGACAAAGCGAACTTCCTTTTTCCGTCCAGGTACCATCTCCAACAAGGTTACTTGCTGCATTCTCATATACTTCCATCCGCCTTTTATCATTCACTGCCTGACAGCCTGAATAGCTGTAATACACGGTTCCATCTTCATTCATCAGTATCAAATCTGAGCAGCTTGATATAAGATTTAAAAGCCCTTCCATCCAATCATTTAATTCTTCTGTTTCTTCCTGCGTATGTATCTCTTTTTTCAAATATGCCCTCACGATTTGACTGGATTTTACATTTTCAGCCAGACGATTGATCTGCTGAACCTGACTATTAATAGAGATATCAATTCTGTTAATTGTATCAGCCATCTCTTGTTCTTTGTTTTCCACTACAAGATTTTTTGCATTTTGATAAGAAAAATATCCAATCATTGATCCCATCAAAAGCACCAGTATCAAAAAAGAGAGCATTAACTTCTTTCGCAAAGTCATTTTATCTTTCTCCCTCCATACTTTTCTCCATGTCATTCCACTTGTGTTATCATCTTTGCAACATATTCCATTTTTTCACAATCAACAAATGAATAATTCATAACATAAATATTTTCATACTTTTTCTTCTTCTCTCTTGAATGATAATAGGATGACAACGCAGCCAGCTTAATTCCTTTGCTCTTCATTTTATCCAGAAATTCTTCTTCACTCAGGTTTGTATCTACTTTCATTAAAAAATGTACTCCTGCATCTTCTTCCAGAATCTTGATTTTAGTTTTCAATACTCCCTGTAAAAATGCTTCCAGTATCCGGTCTCTCTTTTGCTGATAATAATTACGCAGCCGGTTAATATGTTTCTCAAATGCCCCTGAATTCATAAACTGCGCCAACGTATATTGTTCAAAATTTGATACCGTACAGGAATAAAAAGAAAGTTCTCTGTAAAATCGTTCTGCCAATTCATCCGGCAGCACCATATAACTGATTCGCACTGTTGAACACAAAGTCTTGGAAAATGTATTCATATAAATCACTTTTCCCGATACATCAATGCTCTGAAGTGATGGAATTGGCTTACCATTCAATCTAAGTTCACTGTCATATTCATCTTCTATAATATATCTATCTTTCGTTTTTGTCACCCAGCCAAGTAACTCATAACGTTTACTGATTGGCATTACGATTCCCGTTGGATAATGATGTGACGGAGAACAATGTATCACATTGATTTCTTTTTCTTCCAGTTCTTCTACCTTCGGTCCGTCCTCTTCTATTTCTATATACTCATAACAAGCTCCCATACTGCGATAAATTTTTGCGATTTTATGATATCCCGGATTTTCAACTGAATATTTCAATTCCTTTCCCAAAAGCTGAATCAAAAGACTGGACAAATATTCTGTTCCAGCACCAATAATGATCTGTTCCGGCCGCACCGTCATGTTTCGGAATGCTTTCAGATAATCCGCAATGCTTTGTCTTAATTCCATTACTCCGCCACACGGTGGATTAAGCATCAATTCAGTCTGATAGTCATTCATTACTGCCCGCATCGTCTTTGTCCAAATAGAAAATGGAAATGCACTCTGTTCCGTCTGATTACTCGTAAAATCTGCGATATAAGCATTCTTTCCACCGGTAAGGTTTAACTTATTGCTGTAAATCCTATTTTCTGATAAACCACTCTCGCTTTTCATTCTGTCATCCCGCAGGTCTGCTACATAAAACCCACTCTTTGGAACGGAATAAATATATCCCTCTGCTGCAAGCTGACCATAGGCATTCTCAACAGTGATCACACTTATGGCCAGATTTTTTGCAAGTGCACGCTTTGATGGAAGTTTTTCTCCACTCTTAATTTTCCCTTGAATAATGTCATTTTTGATACATTTATACAAATATTGATAAAGCGTATCTGACCCTATATTTTCAAAATTATATGTCAACATATTTACTTTTTTCTCCATTCTGACCTTTTTGAATATATCAAAACTGAGTATTTTTATATAGTCACTTTGTCATTATACTATTACCTATCGAATTAGTAAAGAAAAGGAGATTTAAAAATGAGTACAAATAATGAACGTTATGAATTGAATAAAAATCTGGCACAGATGTTAAAAGGTGGAATGATTATGGATGTTACAACTCCGGAACAGGCAAAGATTGCAGAAGCTGCCGGTGCATGTGCTGTTATGGCGCTGGAAAGAATTCCGGCCGACATCCGCGCTGCTGGTGGAGTTTCCCGTATGAGTGACCCGAAGATGATCAAAGGAATCCAGGAAGCTGTTTCAATCCCTGTTATGGCCAAATGCAGAATCGGACATTTTGCAGAAGCTCAGGTACTTCAGGCAATTGAAATCGACTATATTGATGAAAGCGAAGTCCTTTCACCTGCAGATGATGTCTACCATATTAACAAAAGAGAGTTTGGTGTTCCATTTGTCTGCGGTGCAAAAGATCTTGGCGAAGCACTTAGACGTATCAATGAAGGAGCTTCTATGATCCGTACAAAAGGTGAACCAGGAACCGGTGATATTGTTCAGGCAGTTCGCCATATGCGCAAAATGAACAGTGAAATTTCCAAACTAGTAAGTATGCGTGAAGATGAACTTTTCGAGGCAGCCAAACAGTTGCAGGTTCCTTATGATCTTGTCCTTTATGTACATAAAAACGGAAAACTTCCTGTTGTAAACTTTGCTGCCGGCGGTGTTGCAACTCCTGCTGATGCCGCTCTTATGATGCAGTTAGGCGCAGAGGGAGTCTTTGTCGGTTCCGGTATCTTCAAATCCGGAAATCCAGCGAAACGTGCTGCTGCTATCGTACAGGCCGTTACAAACTATACAGATGCAAAACTGATCGCTGAACTTTCATCTGACCTTGGTGAAGCTATGGTCGGCATCAACGAACAGGAAATTGAACTTCTCATGGCAGAAAGAGGAAAATAAAATGACAATCGCAGTACTTGCCCTTCAAGGAGCATTCATAGAACACGAACAAATGCTTCAAAAGCTTGGAGTTCATACCATTGAACTCCGACAGGCTTCTGATCTGCAAAAAGATTTTGATGGGATTATCCTTCCCGGCGGTGAAAGCACCGTTCAGGGAAAACTCTTACACGATCTTAACATGTTCGAACCTTTAAAAGAAAAGATTCAATCCGGAATGCCTGTTCTGGCCACTTGTGCCGGAATGATTCTCCTGGCTTCTGACATTGCTGAACAAGACGAAACCTATTTTGAAACCATTCCTATGACAGTCAAACGAAACGCCTACGGTCGCCAGCTTGGAAGCTTCCATACAAATGCTGAAGCAGCCGGTATCGGTGAAATTCCTATGACTTTCATCCGTGCCCCTTTTGTAGAATCCGTTCATGCTGACGCTTCCGGAAACACACCTGAGATCCTCAGTATTGTAGAGAATCGTATTGTCGGAGTGAAATATAAGAATCAGATGGCATTTGCATTTCATCCGGAATTAGATCAGGACACACGGATTCATGAAGCATTTCTAGGGATGATCAGATAGTTATCGCAGCATTCTCCAAGGTCTCGTGCAAGTACGGACTTTGGCTCGTTGCTCGCGTAAATAAAAGAAACCGACAGGATGTTTTCTAAATGAGCTTATCATTTTCATCCTGTCGATTTCTTTCTTTTTACTAGTACTATTAAGCAGGTTTTTTACATTGGTGTTCCAACCTCTATCAGATTTCCATCCAAATCATAAAAACGAACAATCTTCTGTCCCCAGCTATGCGTCATCAAACGATTCACATACTTTATATCCGGATAAAGCTTATCCAGTTTTTCGACAAAAGCTTCGATATTCTTCTCCTCAAAATATAACTCACAGGAATTACTCTCTGAAATGATATCTATTTCCAGAAAGTTCTTCCAAATTGTTTTCTCCTGAAGAACAAGTCCCTCTGTCAGAATGACATTTCCTTCATTATCAAGTATTACATCAAGTCCAAATAAATCATGATAAAATTTCTTCGATTTCTCGATATCTTCTACAACAATCAAAATATTTCTTAATCTCATACTTCATAATCTCCTTGTGAGGTTTTATGCATCTACTTTCCACTCTGCCAGCGGTTTTAACTCAATCTTTGTTCCGTTTGGAAGCGAAAACCAATGGTCATTGATTGCTTTTATCGGATACGCTTTGATTTTCTCCATAATCTCTGCTTCTGAATCTACTGCAATAGAAATATGATCATATCCATTTTCTGATGCTGCATTCAGCTCCTCTACTTCGCAAAGCTGGATACCTTCTTTGTACCAGCATTTTCTTCCCGGTTTTTCACCGATTTCTCTCCACATATGCATCTCAAATACATCTTCAAAGAATCTCTGAGCTTCTTCATATGATTTCGTGCGGATTGCTGCGTGATCGATTCTTGCCATTTTGACACACTCCTTTTTGCTTATTCTACTATCTCTATATTACGTTATTTCTTTTTATTTTTCATTATAAACTCAAATTGTTTAACAAAAAAAACAGCGCTTTCGCACTGCTTCTCATTCCTGTCTATATTCCATGTACCTTCAAAACTACATACAGTCAAAACCAACATCATCATCCAAACCTATC
>OLRS01000824.1_pt1 | contig 34045 bp, 28 predicted proteins | sample 1673171 | NCBI WGS metagenome assembly OLRS01 (sample SAMEA3136762, study PRJEB25190) | human gut metagenome | biome: human gut; feature: human-associated habitat; material: faeces | place: Austria | collected 2013
ACGCGCATAAAGAAAGCCTCCCATTTCTCATGTCCAAGAAATGGGAGGCAGTTCACTTCCGTACTGGCGGGCTACTTGCTGTCTATCGGCTAGATGCTCGATGAGCCGTGCAACTCTTTACGCAAACAGGCCGTAGATGCTGATGTTGGCCTTGGCGTAGAGGCCGTTAGCATACTCGGTCCACTTGGAGCTGGCGCTCGAAGCCTGCGAGGAATACTGCTGGTAGGCGGTGTAATAGGCGGTCATGGCCTGCTTATAGGTAGCGCTATCGGCCGTAAAGGCATCGTCAGCGAAGGCCTTAGCGTAGGTGCTATCGGCGTCCTTCCAGGTACCCTTTTCGCTATCCCACTCGTCGCCGGCAAGGTTGATGATGTAGTCGGCGTAGTCCTTGCTCGCGGTCTCCTCGTTGCCGTCAGAAGGCTCGGTCGGGGCGGTCGGCATACTTGCGGAGCTATCGCCCACCTTCTTCTTGTAGAGCTTCTGCAGCGTCGCGGACTGACGGACGATCTGCTTGGCCTGGTCCTTGGACACGCCATACTGCGTGGCCATGGTCTTGTAGTCGGAGGTGCCGATGGAATCCTCGGCGTACTTCTTCATTTCCTTGGAAGAAACGGTAATGCCCTCGTCCTCGGCAGCATCCAGCAGGATCTTGTTGCGCACGTAGGACAGGATGACGTCGGCAGAAGGAGCAGTATAGTTGCCGTCACTATCTTTGACGGTGTCGAGGCTGTACTGGCTCTCGATGGCCTCACGCGCGGTGATGTCGCTCTTCTTGCCGTTGTAGCTATAGCTTGCCACGGTCGAATCGAGTTGGTCCTCGGTGAGGGTCGCCGAGCCAACACCCTTGCCGCCAAAACCACCGTTGCCGATAAAGAAGCCGACCACCGCAGCGATCACGATAGCGACCACAAAGGCGGCAATCATCGTCTTCTTGTGCATGGATGCATGGTCGTCTTCATCGGAACCCAGGATATCGTCGTCCTCGTCCTGCTCCTCGGGCATCAGATTCTCGTCAGCTGCATCCGCGGCGATCTTTGCCTCCAGGCGAGCGTCCTCCTCCTCGGCGGTCGTGCCGGCGGCAATATGTTCGGCAGACGTGCCGGCGACCAGGTCGATCTTCTCGTCCTCATCACCGTCGGGGCCTTCGCCGCGCTCGATGATCTGAATGCCGTCGATCTCGTCCTTCTCGTCCTTCTTTTGAATCAGACCCATATCAGTTACTCCTTGTTAGGAAACATAGTCCTCAATAGAATACGCCCGACAGAGCGCCGGGCGTATTGATTCTTAGGTTATACGCAAACACTTAAGTACTATTTAGGCGTTTGCAGTCTGCATGCCTTAGGCCAGGTGCGCGATAACGGCATCGGCAAAGGCCTGCGCGCCCACAGCGCCCTCAACGGAGCCGGTCTGGGCACGACGAACGTCGCCGGTAACCTGCTCACCCTCGTCGAGCGTAGCAGAAACGGCGGCGCGAATGCGATTGGCCGCGTCGTTCTCGCCCAGGTGATCGAGCATCATCGCAGCAGAGAGGATCTCGGCCGTGGGGTTGGCGATATCCTGGCCAGCGATATCGGGCGCGGAGCCGTGCGTTGCCTCGAAAATGGCGCAGTCGGCACCGATGTTGGAGCCGGGGGCCATGCCCAAACCACCCACCAGGCCAGCGCACAGGTCGCTGACGATGTCGCCGTACAGGTTGGGCAGCACCAGGACATCGAAGTCGTTGGGGTTCTGGACCAGGCCCATGCAGGTGGCGTCGACGATCTTATCGTTGAACTCGATATCGGGATAGTTGGCGGCCACCTCGCGCGCAACGCGCAGGAACAGGCCGTCGGTCGCCTTCATGATGTTGGCCTTATGCACGGCCGTCACCTTTTTGCGGCCGCAGCGGCGGGCGTAATCAAAGGCGTACTCCACAATACGGCGGCTCTTGGCGATGGAGATGGGCTTGATTGAGATCGCGGAATCCGCGGCGAAGGTCTTCTGGCCCGAGCGCTCGACGAGCTGCGAGAGCTCCTCGACCTCGGCAGCGCCCTCATCGAACTCGATGCCGGCGTAGAGGTCCTCGGTGTTCTCACGCACGATGACCAGGTCGACGTCGCGGAAGCGCGAGCCGTCGCCCGGCTGCGACAGGCAGGGTCGCACGCAGGCGTACAGGTCAAAATGCTTGCGCAGGGCGACGTTAACGCTGCGGAAACCCGTGCCGACCGGCGTGGTGATGGGGCCTTTGATAGCAACCTTGGTCTCGGCGACCGCGTCGAGCACGTGCTGAGGCAGCGGCGTGCCAAACTCGTCCATGACGCCGGCGCCGGCCTCCTGGACGTTCCAGTTGATCTGGACACCGGTGGCCTCGACCACGCGGCGCATGGCCTGCGTAATCTCGGGACCGATACCGTCACCGGGAATCAGGACTACATCGTGCGCCATAATCTGTTACTCCTCGTCTTCGGCGGCCTCAGATTTTTTAACGCTAGCACGCTTCTTCTTTTTGGAGAGATCCAGGCCAAAACGTTTAACAAGCATTTCGCAAATCTCGCTCGAACGGGCCTTGAGATAGCTGCCCTTACCGTTCTCGGCATCGAACTTAAGGCGCAGCGCAAGCTTCTCGGCAACCTCGGCGTCGATCTCGCCCTGGCAAAACTCGTACAGGCAACCGAGCATGTCGCGATACTCAAGGTCGCCGTGGTAGCACTGGATGGCCTCGTCCAGGATGGGCCAAGCTTCGCGCGAGCGCTCGACGCTCGTGGCACCCCACACGCACAGCAGGCGGAAGGCGGCATAGCGCAGCGTGGAGGAGATCTCGTCGAACAGTGCGGTCTCGGCGCCCTCAAAGGCATCGCCCAGCTGCTCGGGGCAGGTGGTGGCGAGCGCCGTCAGAGCATCGAGGGCCTCCCAGCGGGTCTGTGCCTCGGGGCGGTCGAGCGCCTCGATCAACGCGGGTACGCAGGGCACGACGCGCTGCGGATCGCGCTCGGCAAGCAGGTGCAGCACGCGGGCGGCAAACTGGCGGATGCGGCGCGTGGGGCAGCCGAGCTCCTGGACCAGGCGATCGACGGCGTTCTCGTTCTCCTCTGCCAGCTGGAGCTGTGCCAGCTCCTCGTCGGTGAGCTGTTCGTCTTTGTTTTCTGCCATAGTTACCTCTTCTTACTATTTCTTAGCGTGCTTGCCAGCACCCTTGCTGTCATCGGTGACCGAGATGAGCTGTCGGTCGGCCGCGCCATTGCGACGTGCGCGGCGGCGCTCCTCGGCGTCGCCCGCGTCGGCGGCGGCGCGATGAGCCTTGTTGACGTTAAAGACCTCGTCGTGCTTGCGCCACGGACCGACGGACTCGCCAAAGCTCATCTTAAGGCCGGCGATAAAGCCGCCGAGCCAGCCGATCGGCGCAAACTGCACCAGCGGGAACAGCGAGAACACCCAGGTCAGCAGGACGACTGCCGCCGCACCCGCAAAGTTGGCAATCCAGTAGTCGCGCTTGGTGATCACGCGCTTTTCGCAGGCCCACTGGCCGCACAAAAAGCCGATGTAGATCGCAAAGAGAAAGAGCACCAGCGCAAGCACCACGAACGTCCAGCTCATAGGCGCTACTCCCCGTGATGGTGGCCGCAGCAGCACTCGTGGCCGTCGTCATGGCCGTGGCCACCGCAGCACTCGTGGTCCTCGCCGTGGTGATGGCCACAACCGCACTCATGGTCCTCGCCGTGCTCGCCGCAACCGCAACCTTCCTCGTGAGCGCCATGCTCCTCGGGACGATACTGCGACCAGTCCAGACCGGCGGCGATGGCATCGGCCTCCTCCTTATAGAGGACCGTGATGGCCTGGGTGCCCAGCTTGGCGCCACCGATGGCGTCGAGCATGTCGTAGAGCGTAAAGGCCACGTCGGCGCCGGGCAGCGCAAGCTCGCGATCGTCGGCATAGGCGAGCGCCAAGCGCAGGTCCTTGATGAAGTGCTCGACCATAAAGCCGGGCTTGTAGTCGCCGTCGAGCGCCTTGGGAGCCAGGCTCTCCATGGCGCCGGACTTGCCGGTACCGCCCAGGATCATCTGGCGGGTCTTCTCCAGATCGAGGCCGCTCAGCTCGGCAAATGCCATGGCGTCTGCCATGCCGACCATGCAGGCGCCCAGCGACACCTGGTTGGCGAGCTTGGCAGCCTGGCCCTTGCCGGCGCCATCGAAGCAGCAGATATTTGCCGCAAAGGTGGCAAGGATGTCGCGGACCGGGGCGATATCGTTCTCGGTGGCGCCCACGATAGCCGTGAGCGTGCCGGCGATAGCACCAGACTCGCCGCCGGTGACGGGGCAGTCAAACGCCATGCGGCCGGAAACCTGGGCGGCCTCGGCAATGTCGCGCGCCAGCTCGGGGGAGCTCGTGGTGAGGTCGATCAGCACCGCGCCCGGCTTGGTGCACGCGAGCAGGCCGTCGCCCGCCAGGTAGAGCTCCTCGACCTCGGAGGGATAGCCCACCATGGTAAAGACGACATCGGCGTTCGCCACGGCGTCGGCCGGCGTATCGGCCCAAACGGCACCGCGCTCGATAAGCGCGGCGGCCTTGGACTTGGTGCGGTTGTTGACCGTGACGGGATAGCCGGCATCCAGGATGTGGCCGGCGATGGGGGCACCCATGATTCCGGTGCCGATGAATGCGACAGAGAGCTTGTTTGCCATGAAACCTTTCCTTTTGGGTTGGGTGTTATTACTAGGTTGAATACTCGGTGCCAGCGTTTGGGCTGTGAGTTGGGATCGATTACGGCCGCGTTACTTGCCTACTGGCCGCGCACGCGGCGGGCAATGCGGTCGGAAAGCGACGCCTTGTCGGCGCGGTTCTTACCCCAAAACGCGCAGGCCACCATGCCGGGGCCCACGTGCGAGCCAATGGTGGGGCCCACGGAGCTGCGAATGATTGTGACGTCGGCGCAGCCCTCCTCCTTGCGGATGGCGGCTTCGAGCCAGTCACCGTCCTTTTCGGCATCGGCCGTCATGATGGCGATGGGCATGGTGCGATCGGGCACGTAGTTCTCGCGGAACGACTTGAGGATGGACTTGAGCGCCTTCTTGCGGCCGCGGTTGACGCCGATCAGCGACAGCGAGCCGGCAAGGTCGTAGGAGAGCTCGGGCTTGACATCGAGCTTTGCCGTGAGCTGTGCCGCCGCGGGCGGAATGCGGCCGCCGGCAGCCAGTGCGTCGAAGCTCTCGAGCGTAAAGTAGCCGTGGACGTAGGTCTTTGCTTCGTTTGCCCAATCGACCAGCTGCTTGGCGGTCAGTCCCGCCGAACGCTGGCGCACGGCCTCGAGCGCCAAGAGCGCGCCGGTCGCGCAGGGCAGAGCGTTGTCGACCACGTAGAGCTCAAAGTTGGGATACTCGGCGCGCACGGCATCTGCCGCCTGGCACGCGGAGTTATAGCTCGACGACAGCGCCGAGGTAAAGCACAGGTAGACCGTGGGCGTACCCTCTTTGGCGCACTCGGTAAAGAACTCGATATAGCGACCGAGCGACACAGCCGAGGTGGACACGCGGGCACCGGCGCGCATGCGGTCGTAAAACTCCTTGGGTGTGATGCTCGACCAGATGTCGTCCGTGCGCTCTTCGCCATCGATAATGAAGGGGAAACCCAGGATATCGACATCGAGGTTCGCGGCGACCTCGGGGCTAAAGTCGCAGCAGGTATCGACGACGATGCGGCAACGGTCCGAATGACCGGCGGATGCGGCCTTGTCCATCAAAGCGACTCCTTACGTAAAAAGGCGGCCACCCGCATGGGATGGCCGCCAACCGTTAACTCATGCAAGTTAACGTATTTTACTCGTCAAGTGTTTCGATGCGGGGCTTGATGATGCCATATCCACCATTCTTACGGTGATACACCACATTGATAAGGCCGGTCGTCGCGTTCTCGAACACGTAGAAGTCGTGGCCGAGCAGATCGGTCTGCACCAGCGCCTGCTCCTCAGTCATCGGGGTGACATCGATGACCTTCTCGCGGACGAGCAGGTCGTCGTCCTCCTCGGGCAGCAGCAGGTCGGCCAGATCCTCGACGCGCTCGACCGGCGCAACATCCGCGGCGCTGGCACCGCCCTGGCGGTTGTCCACGACCTTGGTCTTGAACTTACGCAGCTGGCGGGTGACCTTATCGGCGGAGAGGTCGATGGCGGCGTACATATCTGCACCGTGCTCGGCAACGCGAATCACCGAACCGCGGGCACGAACCGTAACCTCGACGATTGCCGGGTTGGGGTTCGAGGGGTTCTTCTCATAGCGAAGCACGACGTCGACTGTCATGGGCTCGATATCGAAAACCTTGAGCGCCTCGCCGATCTTCTCATCCACATGCGCACGCAGAGCATCGGTTACCGTCGTCTTGCGTCCAGAAACCTTGATATCCATACGTGGCTCCAATCTGCCTCGGGGACTTACTGTACTGGCTATGTACCCATTGCCGTGCATTTAATCACGCGGATTCCTAAAGACCCGAATAACGATTGCTTGATACCGCATACCGAAGTCTCGCACTTTTCTGTGGCAAAGTGCGCTATAGGAGGGCGTCAGCGGCTTTGCATTTGATCCCGAAAATTGGCTTTGACCTGCTGGTTTTATAGGGATGAAAAAGCCGGGCTCCCCTATTGGGGAAGCCCGGCAGTGCGTGTTGAAACCGTGAAGAGGTGTCCTTTCCAACGTATAGGAGACACCACCCCTAGCAATAACTAGCTATTGAGTTTGTTAATGTCGTCGTCAGTGATGGTGTCTTCCTGGCTGGACGATTTGTCCTCGGAGGATGCGGTCTCATTGTTGGAATCGGAGGACTCGCTGCCGGAGGACGTGGGCTCACTGGACTTAGAGTCGCCCGGCTGCACGTTAGCGCCCGAAACCGTCTTAGTGGTGAGGTCGTAGGGAATCTGGCCGTACCAGACGCAGTGAACCGCCTCGAGCGTGCCGTCGACCGTGATGTCGTCGAGGGCATCACTCACGGCACGGCACAGTTCGTCATTGGACGAGAGGCCCGCAACACCAAGCGTCGAGGGCGCCTCGAGCGCACCGACATAGGAGACCTCGCTCATCAGGCGTGCAAGATAGCCGCCGGCTGTGGAGTCGCAGATCACATAGTCGACCTCGCCGGACTCGAGCGCCTCAAAGCACTCGTTGATGTTGGAGTAGGTCTTTTGGTTGGCGGTGATGCTCTGCTTAGCAAGCGCCTCCTGCGAGGCCGAGGACATCTGGACACCCAGAGTAGACGTGTTAAGGGTATCGGTGGAAACGCTTAGCGACCCACCATCGCTGGTTTTACCGAACACGGAAGCGGCATCGTACAGGCAGGTGCCGAGCGAGCTAACGTCCCCGTCCGTGGAGTTGATCTCGCCGATAAAGATATCAGCCTTTTTGTCGCCGAGCGCGGAACCTGCCGAGGACGCATCGACAAAGGCGACCTTAAGGCCCATGCGGCTTGCGAGGGCGCGGGCGGCGTCGACCGCATATCCCGTGAGCTCGCCGTCGGCGCCCTGCATGGCCTGCGGCGCATCGGAAGTATCGAGGGCGACCGTCAGGGTTCCGGGAGTGACCAGGGCATCGTCCGACACCGCCGGCGTGACTGTCTCGTACTCGATCTGGTCGATCGTGGGAGTCGTGAACGTAGACAGCGGGTTGAACGCGCATCCGCTCAGGCCCAAAACGGCAATGACCGCTGCGGTCCCAGCACCTAACCGAGCCGCATGCATCAAGCTGCCCCTCACCATGTCCACTACCCTGCCTTCTGTGTCGTATACAATCCGTGCGTTGCGCGGAATATCAGGTTGTTCCCACCAGCTGACCTGGTATTTGACCCCACACTTGCGCACCGGGGTGTTTGCTCGGGAGGCCGCAGCCACCTTCACGACTGACCCGCTCGCCCGCGAGGCGGTATTGCCCCAAAGAAAGTAGAACGGACGGTGCGGCTTACATCTAGGACGCGCCATGATCGCGCCGCGCGCACGCGGTCGCTTACGTGGATCCCTTTGACCGCGTCTGTCTTGGACTAGGACGGGCATTTCGTCCGTCCGCAACCACAGCCTGGTAGGAACGAAGCGCATTATAGCTAAGTTCAAGCTAAAGTTTAAGGTTAAGGGCGTCATTCGCATCGTGCGCACAGATTTTGCAGGTCGGAGTGGGCTATTCGTGCCCCTATGAAGCCCGGAGCTCCCCTACGGGGAGCTCCGGGGCGCCCTTCTTAGGGTGCCCCGGCCAAAATACGGCAAATATGAGTACTGCCACCAATTTAGTAACAGGCAATTTTGGCCTCTCGGACAGATTTTGCGCTCAGTGTCGCCAACCTGATGCTTAGTTATTCTACATTTGTTTATTATCTTCTTACTTTACGCCGCCTCCGAGTCCTAAATTCCTTGATTTTGCTGTTACTGATTTAGTGACAGTACTCATATTTGCCATATTTTGGCCAGGGTATATGATTAACCCTCTATTTTCGACGCGAATTAGACCGGCTTAAGCCCAAAACACGCCCGCAGCGTGTTAAGCAACGCCTCTTGCTTCTTCCTGCGGGCATCGACACGATTCCGGTACCGCTTTCGCATACGCTGGTGCATGCGCCATGCGAGTGCTTCCATCGCTTCCATGTCACAGAGCATTTCGTTGTTGACCGTCGCGACCTCGATTCCCATAGTAATCAAGCCCGTGTTGCGCTTTTCATCATGGATACGTCCCCTCCGAGAGGAATGGCCCAGCTCACCGTTGTATTCCAGGTCAAACCGAGCTGCTTCCTGATACGCATCGCAAACTGCATGCGGCATCCCCGAGATTGCCTGCGCACGGTCATCGAACTCGATCTTGTAGTCGGTCTTAAAAGGTCCGCAGGCAAACCCGCCATAGGAAAACGGAAGCGAAAACAGGGCGAGCATGATGCACTCCATGGGTGAGCGCAGGTTTTCCGAAAGATAGGGACACAGACGCTGCAGCTGCTTGGCCGCGTTCCCCTTGCATACCGCGAGGTAATCTGCCAGACGATCGGGCGTCAGCACCGGCTCAACCTCAAAGTAGCCCACATCTGCTGGCTGGTCCTTGTCCTTTGCAAGTTTATTCGTAACAGGCGAGGTGTAGGGAGGCAGATACTTCCCGCGGTCACTCAGCGAAATCTTAGAGCACAGCTCCTGAGCCAGGGCAAATGCCTGGATGCAGCCGACCTCGCGTGCGACGGCTACGCAAAGGGCCTCGGGAGATAGACTGTATACACCCGGCTCCACCTCTAGAATCGAGCCGACAGGCAACCCGGAACACACGGACCAGCCCACGCCAGGCATGCGGCGGCGCTGCGCCGCAGATCCCACCAGTAAGCAAAGATCTTCTTGCACCTCGCCACTTGCGGCCCCAATCCGCACCAAGTCGGGAAGATAGATGTCCTCGGTCGAGGGCGACGACGTGCGCAGCACACGGCGCTCTTCATCGGGATTGAGGTCCCTCCAGCTTATGTAGCCCATCTGCCGGCGCTCGGCGCGCATCATGCGTAGCGCCGAGGCGCCTGTTAGGATTACGGAAGCCGCTAGCTGTTCGCCTGTCGGCTCGTTGCACCGCTCAATCTTTACTGCCACAAAACCACCCCTACCAAACGCGTGCGATAGCGAGGCCATCGACTGCTGCGGCGCCGGCGCGCTTGAGTTCCGCCGAAGCCGCTGCCATCGTCGCGCCCGTGGTGATAACGTCATCGATAAGCAGCAAGCGGCGGCCGTGCACGTCCTCAACCGTCTCGTACATGCCTTGGGCACGCTCGCGGCGCTCCTCACGACCGAGTTCACGCTGGTCGCCATGCCCGTACTTGACGAGAGCATCGAGCAGGGGAACACCCGACAGCTCGCAAAATGGGCCCGCAATAGCCTCCATATGATCAAAACCACGCCGCCGAAACGCTGCCGCCGTCGCAGGCACAAACACCACCGCATCCGCACCGGACAGCACACCTCCGTAGCGATCGGGCGCTACGACCTGGGCATGCAGGGCGGTGTCGTAGAGCAGCTCCGCCAGATACGGAGCCAGACGTCGCTCGCCCGCATCCTTGTACGCTTTAATGATGCGCGGCAGCGGATGCGCATAGACGGCGCACGCCAGGCAGCGATCGAGTGCCTCCGCCATTGCCGAGGACGTGCCCTCGACCGAACACTCAGTGCACAGCAAATCCCCAAACGGGGCGCCGCATCGGGTACAGCTATGACGTGGGTCGATGAGCGTGAGCGCGGCCAGGCAGTCTTGGCAAATAAGCGCACCGGCGCGCTCGCAGCCGGCACATCGTGTTGGCGACAATGCCTCGAGCGCCTCGCGTGCCACCCACTCGGCAAACGGTAGCAATTCGTCCGCAAACGGTAGGGCACCGGCGCCCAGTAGACGGCTCAATATGTTCAGGCGGCTCTTCAAGACACAACCCTCCCTACGTTCGGTCGCAGGGAGGGTTGTTGATTCGGCGCTATGATACCCCGATGTGCTCGGGGCAAGGCGGGCTAAATCCGCTCGCGGGCGTTATTCGCCGGCGGGCGGTTGTGGTGCGGACGAAGACGGGGTCGAGCCCTCGCCACCATCCTGGCGCGGCTTGCGGGAACGGCGACGGCGACGGCGCTTTTGACCCTGGTCGGCCGAGCCCTCGCCACCGCGATCCTCGCGCGGCTCGCGCTCGTCGCGAGCGGCGCCACGCGAAGCCTTGGCAGCCGCTCCCCCGCCATCTCCGGGACGACGGCGCGTGACCTTGACCTCGCCATCCGAGACCTGATCGGCCACGGAGGGCACTGAGGGCTTCTGTTGCGCGCCCGAGGAATGGCGACGGCGCGGACGCGGCGCGCGCTCCTCCTCGCCACGCGACTTGCCGCCCTTGTCGGCAGACGCATCGGAGGCCGAGGCGCCCTTGGAAGCGGCACCAGCCTCGCGAGCAGCTGCGGCGCGGAAAGCGTCCTCGCGCTCCTCGCTCGACAGATGACGGCGGCGGCGACGTGTGGGGTTCATGCCACCGCCGCGATTCTGCTGCTGGGGCTGCTGAACCTCACGCTCGCGAGAGGCGTTCTTGCCCGCGGCTGCAGCCTCGGCAGCATCGCCCGAGCCCGCGCGCTTGCGACGACGACGTCCACCGGCGGCCTCCTCGACCTCGGGCGTCTCGGACTTGCCACGGCCCTTTCCACGGCCACGACCCTCGCCCTGGCTCTGACCGGCACGGGCATCGGAATCAGCATCACGGCGACGGCGCTTGGGCATCGACGTGCCGGCCAGACGGTCGGCACTCGACAGACCATCGCCCACGTCGACGCCGTTCTCGCGATCGAGTTCCATGAGCGCCAGGCGCATCTCGGGCGACTCGATGCGTTCGAGCACGTCGCGCGTCACGCAATCGGGGCGGCAGTTGCAGCCCTGCTCGGCGGCCTTCTTTTTGCAGCCCTCCGAGCACGTCATATCGGCCAGGTTGACCTTAAAGACTTTGCCGCTCTCCAAGCGCAGCACCAGCTGCTCACGCGGCGTGTCATATTCCTGGATACGCGCCTTGCCAAGCGGCGTATCGATGAGCGTCTTCTTTTTAGGCGCACGGCTCTTAAAGTCCTTGTACGCCTCGAACTCATAACGCAGGCAGCACATCAGGCGGCCGCAAACGCCGCTAATCTTGGACGAGTTGAGCGGTAGGTCCTGCTCTTTTGCCATGCGAATTGAGACGGGCTCAAACTGTCCGCCAAAGCGCGTACAGCAGAGTTCCTGTCCGCACTGGGCATAGCCGCCCACCAGGCGGGTCTCGTCGCGCACGCCGATCTGGCGCATATCGACGCGAATGTGCAGCGTCGAGGACAGGTCCTTGACGAGCTGGCGAAAATCGACGCGCTCCTCGGCCGCAAAGTAGAACACGGCCTTCTCGCCGCCAAACAGGTACTCGACGCCCACCGGCTTCATCTCGAGGTCGAGCTCCTTGACCAGGCGGCGGAAGTCGACCATGGCCTCGTCACCCTGGATGGCCAGGTCGTCGGCAAGCTGCAGGTCGATGTCGCTCGCCACGCGCAGCACGGGCTTGAGCGGCTGACCGATCTCATCTTGCGGCACCTCGAAGGGATCGGCCGTGACCAGGCCGATCTCGGTTCCGCGCTCGGTGGAGCAAATGGCATAATCGGCCTCGAGGATATCCAGATCCTGCGGATCGAACCACAGGTCGCGCGAGGCGTAGGTAAACTTAACGGGTACGACTAACGGCATTTCAGTGCCTTCCTGATATCGAACAGCATGACCTCGATGGCCAGCTGGGGAGTAACGTTTCTGGCGATGTTGCGCTCGGCGGTTGCGACCGCTTCGAGCGCCTGAGTGGCACCCGCAACATTGGTCGCGGCGGCAAGCCGACCGATCGTGTCGCGCACATCCTCGTTCACGACGTCGGCCGCCTCATCCTGAAGCGTCAGCAGTACGTCGCGCATGAGCGTCCGCGCGCTCGCCAGCACTTCCATGATACCCGAACGCTCGCGCGCGTTGAGTTCGCGCTTGTTGCGGTCCTCAAGCTGCTTCAATGCTCCACGCGACAGGTAGTCGGCATTTTGCTCGAGCACCTTTTCCTGCGTGGACTTGACCTCGGCGAGCGGCGCTTTAACGGCGACGATGAGTGACTTGGCGCGGCTGAGCACGTCGGCCTCGTCGGCGGCAATGAGTGAGTCGATGGCACGAACCATCTGACGGCGGGCGTCCTGGCGCTCGGCACTCTTAAGGAACTCAATACCGCGTGTGGGGCTGCCCGCCACGGCGACGGCCATGCGACAACGCGCGATGTCCTGACCGGTGGCGCGGCTCACGGCCTGCGCGGCCGCGGTGGGCGACACCAGCCGAAACGGCACACACTGGCAGCGGCTCACGATGGTGGGCAGCATCACGTCTGCCGAGGTGCCCAGCAGGATGAACATGACGCCCTCGGGCGGCTCCTCGAGCGTTTTGAGCAGCGCGTTGGCGGTGTTGGCGCGCAGCTGCTCGGCACGGTCGATGATGTAGACCTTGGCCTTGGCACGGATGGGCGCCAGGGGCACGTCGTCGAGTAGCTCGCGCGTCTGGGCGATGAGGTAACCCGTGGCGCTCTCGGGCGTGTAATAGTGCACGTCGGGGTGCGTGTGCCGCGCAACGCGCACGCAGCTGTCGCATGCGCCGCAGCCGTCCTGCTCGCACAGGAAGGCCTGGGCGAGCGCCCACGCGGCGTCGAGCTTGCCCGCGCCGGGCGCGCCCAAAAACAGGTAGGCGTGCGATGCGCGACCGCTGGCGACGGCATTGGTCAAAAAGTCGCGCACGCGCTCTTGGGTGTCGAGCTTGGCCAGCAGACTTGCCTGAGCGGGGGCCATGCTACTCGGCCTCCTGGGCAAGCGCAGCGGTGACGGCGTCCTGGGAAATGTCGAGGCCGTAGGCGCGAACCCGCTCGACCGTCTGCGCGAAGACTTCCTCGATGGACGCGGTCGCGTCGATGAGCTTTACGCGGTTTGGTTCCTCGGCGGCAATGGCGCAAAATCCCTGGTAGACGCGCTCTTGGAAGGCCATGCCCTTAGCCTCCATGCGATCTGCCGCACCACGGGCTGCCATGCGCAGCGCCGCCTGCTCGGGCGTGATGTGGTAGACGAGTGTGAGCGCCGGGTGCGTACCCGCGACGGCCAGGTTGTTGGCATCGCGCACCATCTGACGATCGAGGCCGTCGGCAAACGCCTGATAGCAGGTCGTGGAATCGTAGAAGCGGTCGCACAGGACCACCTTGCCGGCCGCGAGGGCGGGCGCGATAACCTCATGCACTAGCTGGGCACGGGCGGCCTCATACAGCAGCAGCTCGCAAGTGTCGCCCATCGCCGTATTGGCGGGGTCGAGCAGCAGAGCACGGATCTTTTCGCTGATGGCGGTACCGCCCGGCTCGCGCAGGCTCACAACCTGGTAGCCAGCGAGCTCGAGCGCACGGGCAAGCAGGCGCGCCTGCGTAGATTTACCGGCGCCATCGACACCCTCGAGCGTAATGAAGCTATGTTGAGCGGGCACAAAAGCCATGGGCGCAGCCCCTTCCTACAAGGCGCGTAAATGCAGATATATCAACCAAGCCATGATACCCCAGTGCTCGGTGCGTCCCCAATGGCTAAAGGTGCCTTTCCAAAGTTGCGGTGAAATAGGGACTGATTGAAGCTCTGAGACCGCCAAACAGTCCCTATTTCACCGCAACTTATGATGGGGAATTTTGGACGCTGGGTATAATCGTCGTATTGCATTGAAATGTGGCGAAAGGAGTGGCAATGTCTCGGTATTGCGCCTCGTGCGGCAAGCTTCTTGCAGATAATGCCAAGTTCTGCACCTCGTGCGGTGCACCCGTTGAGCAAACAACCGCGAGCGATAGCCAGCCCGCTTTTGAGCAGACCGGCTCCCTTGATGCGCCGCAAGCCAAGGCGGACGACCCCCTCGCCTATCGCCCCGACCCCGCCGCAAGCCCCGCGGCCGTCGAGACCACGCAGCGCATACCCATCGCGAGCGGCTCGCCCCAACAGCAGCCGGCTCCCGCATACGCGCCCGCTTCGCCACAGACCCCCGCTCCCAAAAAGAGCGGCGCCGGGCCGCTTATCGCCGTTATCGTTGTGCTGGTGGCGATCATCATCGCCCTGGTCGTTTTCTTTGTGATCAAGCCTTTCGACAGCGCCGCCACGCAGACGACTGCCGAGGTAGCTAAGCTGCACCATGACGTCGACGACGATGACCTAAAGCCTCTCGGCGATCCCAACAGCCTGTACGACGATGATGACGATGACGACGAGGATGGCGGCGAAGCAACGCTCTCCGAGCAGAACCTCTACCGTCGCCTGAGCGAATACTACGACTTGCTCGAAGACCTCGACAACTACGTCCGTGGCTGCGCGCAGAACTTCAACGGCAGCTATCTGGAAGAGGATCGGACCACCCGTCAAAATCTCGCCGACGTCGCCGAGCGCACAGAGGACACCATCGAGCAGTATTACGACATCGTCGAGGACCTAGACGTCCCGACGAGCTCCAAGAACTATAGCTCCTGGAAGGACATCATCGCCCTGTACGACGACCTGGATCACCGCATTGACGCAATCTGTGATGCCTGGGAGATCAGCCTGAAATACGCCAAGCCTGCGGACCACAAGAATGAGATCGTGGCGCCGCTGTCGCGCGACAACGTGGCGGGCACCAATGACAATAAGTATCGCCTAGACTTTGAGGAGCGCTATCCCGGCGCCAAACCCGTCGAAGTGAACTAGCGCTTTGTCGTTCCCGAGCCGGCAGTTAGGGACGTTCCTAAACTGCCGGCAGAAAAGGAACGTCCCTAACTGCCGGTCAAAAAAACGAGCGAGGATCGTGGGGTCCTCGCTCGTTTTTTAGGCAATGTTTCGACCGCGCCGTTACTTGTCGGAGGCTACTTTCTTGGCAGTCGACTTCTTCGCGGTCGTCTTCTTGGCGGCAGTGGCTTTCTTAGCCGTCGTCTTCTTGGCCGCCGTCGTCTTCTTGGCCGTGCTCGCCTTAGTCGTGGTCTTGCGGCCGCGGGCGGGCTTCTTCTCCTTGGTCGGGCAGTCCATGTTGACGCAGATACGCCACGGGCCGCGCGCCGTGTTGACCACCACGATGGGGGCGCCGCACTCGGGGCAGGTCTCACCCGTCGCCTCGAGCTTACCGCGCGCCGGCAGAGGATAGCTCACGCCGCAGTCATCGTAGTTGGTGCAGCGGATAAAGCGCTTGCCGCTCTTCTCACTCTTGTGCGCGATCAGGTCGCCATGACGTCCGGCCTCGGCACACACCTTGCACTCGCCCACCTTAAGGTCGGGCTCGTAGTTGGTGGGGCACGTGGGGTTCACGCAGATCTCGAAAGCCTTCTGACGGAACGGCTGGCATTTAATGCGCGGCGCGCCGCACTCGGGGCACACGGCCGCCTCGCCCTCGAGCGGACTCACCTTGACGCCGCTCGGCACCGGATAGGTCACATCGCAGTCGGGCCAGCCCATGCAGCCAATGAAGCTGCCACGGGTCTTGGCGCTCGTCTTCATAACCAGGTCCTTGCCGCACTTGGGGCAAGCTCCCACGCGCGCATCGGCCGTGACGGCGTCGCTGATGGCGTCGCCCAGCTCCTGCGTGTGCTTGAGCAGCTCGTCGAGCACGCCAGCCAGCAGCGCGCGCGAGTGCATCACGACATGCTCTTCGGTATCCTCGCCGCGCTCCACACGGGTCATGTCGCCGTCGAGCTCGCTGGTCATATCGGGGCTCGTGATGCGCGGGGCAAACTGCGACAGCGCATCGATGATGGCGATACCCAGCTGGCTCGGCTCAACGGGATCATTTTTGAGATAGCGCACGGCGTACAGGCGCTCGATGATGCTCGCGCGCGTGGACTTGGTGCCCAGGCCGCGCTTCTCCATCTCCTGCACGAGCTTGCCCTGGCTGTAGCGCGCGGGCGGCTCGGTCTGCTTGGCCTCGAGCTTAATGTCGAATACGTCGACCGTATCGCCCTGCTCAAGCGGCGGCATCTGCTCGTCGCGTTTAAGGCCATACGGGTAGGCCTCGCGGAAACCCGGGGTCACGAGCACATCGCCCGAAGCCACGAACGGCTCACCGTTCACATCGAGCTCGAGCTTGGTGTTCTCGATGGTCGCGGGACCCATGAGCGTCGCCAGGAAGCGGCGGGCGATGAGGTCGTAGAGCTTGCGCTGGCCGCCGTCGAGCGTGGACGGATCGCCCTCGCCCGTGGGATAGATAGGCGGGTGGTCGGTGGTCTCGACTTTGCCGCGCGTAGGCTTCATGGGGCCGGCAAGCACCTTTTTGCATACGGGCGCCAGCGCCGGGTTGATCTTTGCCAGGTCGCTCACCACGGCGCCCAGATCGAGCGTCGCGGGGTACACGGTATTGTCGACACGCGGGTAGCTGATGAGACCGGCCATGTAGAGGGACTCAGCGATGCGCATGGTACGCGCAGGCGAGATGCCCTCGGCCGCGGCGGCAGCCTGCAGCGAGGTGGTCGCAAACGGCGTGGGCGGCTGCTGCTTGCGCGAGCGCTTGGTCACCGCGGCGACGGTTGCCGTCGCGACGCCGTCAACATGGCCGTACGCCGTCTCAGCAGCATCCTTGTCGGTAAAGCGCGCCGTCTTGTGCGCGATCTTAAAGCGATCGTCCTCGGCAGCGCCCTGCGCGGCACCCATGCCGCGAATCTGCCAATAGTCCTCGGGCACAAACGCCATGCGCTCGCGCTCGCGCTCGACCACCAGGGCAAGCGTCGGCGTCTGCACGCGGCCGGCGGAGCGCACGTTGCCAAAGCCGCCAAACTTGGCGAGCGTCAGGTAGCGCGTGAGCACCGCACCCCAAATGAGGTCGATGTGCTGACGGCTCTCGCCGGCGTCGGCCAGGTTCTGGTCGAGCGAGACAAGGTTATCGAAGGCCTGCGTGATCTCGGCCTTGGTAAACGAAGAATACTGGGCGCGGGCGACCGGCAAGTCGGGCGCAACCTCGCGCACCTTGTTGAGGGCGTCCGAACCGATCAGCTCGCCCTCGCGATCGAAGTCCGTAGCGATGATGACGCTGTCGGACTTTTTGGCGAGGTTCTTGAGCGAGCGGATGAGCTCCTTCTCAGCCGGCAGCTTAATGACGGGTGCCCAGGTGAGATAGGGCAGGCTCTCAAGCTTCCAGCCCTTGATGGAGATGCCATCGGCAAGGAACGGCTTACGCTTGGTGTCGTAAGGCGGACGAGCCAGGCCATCGGGCATGTCGGCCGGCAGCATCTCGCCGTCCTCGGTAACCGAATACCAGCCCAGCTTTTTATCGAACAGCACGCTGTCGCAAAAATCGGGCGCAAGGATGTGACCGGCCAGGCCGATGGTCACGCACTCCTCGCCCTTCCACTCAAAACGGTAGATGGCGGTGTTGTACACCTTATCCTTTTTGGGTTTACCCGTGGACAGACGCTCGGCGATCTGACGCGCGGCGTCGTTTTTCTCGGCGATGATGAGCTTCAAAAGAGGCTCCTATCTCGTGTCTCTGCGGCTACGCCCGCCCGTATGGCGGCCGATTTACGCCCTTGCTTGCTCGATCTGCCCGATGAGCCAATCGCACCAGGCATCCATGCCCTCGCCCTTGCGCGCGCTCACGGCAAACCGCGGCGCCTGCGGATTGAGGTCATCGAGTGTCTTAGTATACCTATCCATGTCAAAATCGAAAGCCGGGGCCACGTCGACCTTATTGAGCAGCTGCGCGCCGGCGTGCTGGAAGATGCCCGGGTACTTGATGGGCTTGTCGTCGCCCTCGGGCACCGAGAGAATCATGATGGACAGGTTCTCACCCAGGTCAAAGTCGACCGGGCAGACCAAGTTGCCCACGTTTTCGATAAAGATGACGTCGATGTTCTCCAGACCGACGGCCTGGTCGAACGCGTCAACGGCCTCCATGATCATGTTGCCCTCGAGGTGGCACAGGCCACCCGTGTTGATCTGGATGGCGGGCATGCCGGCTTCCTTCATGGTGATGGCGTCGACATCCGAGGCAATATCGCCCTCGATGACGGCACAGCGCAGGCCAGCCTTGTCGCGCAGGCGCTCGTTGGTGCCCAGGATCGTGGTGGTCTTGCCCGAACCGGGGCTCGACAGCACATTGATCACATAGGTGTTTGTCTCTTTAAATCGCTGTCGCAGCTGATCTGCCAGGCGCTCGTTGCGCGACAGAATCGGCGACGCGATATCAATCGTTTTCTCAGCCATACTCGGCACTCCTTACTTTGGCCCCTTTATACCCCATCACCAGATGGCTAGCGGGCTAATCGTCGGGGGTTTCGATTTCGATACTTGCGATGTCGAGCTCGCGGCCGTGCAGCAGACGCACGTTGGCGCCGCCACATTGGGGACAGCGGCAATGGAAGCGATCGTGCTCAAAGACCTCCCCGCAGTCCAGACACTCGCTTTGTGGATGGACTTCCTCCACGGCAAGCTCGCAGCCTCGCGTGAGCGGGTCCTCATCGCGAAATGTCTCCCACGCAAAGTCGAGCGCCTCGCGCACAACTTCGGTCATATCCCCGATACGCAGCGTTACCAAAACGGCGCGCGAGGCCCCCGCCCCACGCGCCGCGCGAATCACTGTATCGAGTATGCCGTTGACAATGCCAACCTCGTGCATACCGATTTACTCCTCGTCGTCCTCATCGTCCGAGAACAGGTCCAGACGGCTCACAAACAAGCCCTCCTTGCCCTCGCGCGCGGTAATGACCACGCGGGCGATGGCAAGCGAAATCTCGTAGAGCGAGAGCAGGGCACCATACATGAGGCCCAGCGTAACGGGCGAGCCGTCGGGCGTAATCACAGCCGAGCCCACAAGCAGGCCAACGTATACATAACGCCAGGCACTGCGGAAAGCAGCGTAGGACACGATGTGGAAGACGGACAGGTAGAAGATGATGAGCGGCAGCTCAAACGCCACACCAAAGCCGATCATAAAGAGCAGCTCCATGTTGACGTAGTTCTCCAGATCGGGCAGCGCCGTGGCGACGGCCGAAGTCTCGCCGATGAGCCACTCAAAGCCCGCAGGGATGATGATGAAGTAGCAGAAAATTGCGCCCAGGAAGAACAGCACCGTCGAGGCAAGCACCGTGGGCACGACCCATTTGCGCTCGTTGGGGCGAAGCGCCGGCAGGAAAAATGCCAGAATCTGCCAGATGATCATGGGCGTGCACATGACCACGGCCATCTTGATGGCCAGCGAGAAGCGCAGGCCAAAGCCGCCGAGCGTGGTGGTGATGTAGAACTTACCGTCCGGCACAAAGGAGCGGATGGGGTCTTCCAAGATGTCGAGCACCACGGGCGTGGCGAAATACAGCACGATAGCGGCGGCAAACACCGACACGACCACGATGGTCAGGCGGCGACGGAGCTCTCCCAGGTGATCGAAGAGCGGCATGCGCGCAGGTCCGATAGGCATTACTCATCGCCTCCCTTCGGGGCATCGGCGGCAGCGGCGTCGTCCTCGGCCTCGAGCTCGCGAGCGAGCTGGTCGACGACGGCCTTGCGCTTGCGGGGACGACGGGCGTAGAGGTCAGCCGTCGTGGGCTCTGCCGGCTCGGGCTCGGACTCCGGCTCTGCAGCAGGCTCGGGCTCGACGACAGGCTCGGCGGCAGCGGCAGGCTCGGCGCCCTCGGCCTCGGACTCCTCAGCAGCACCCTCGCCCTCGGCGGCAGCCTCGCTCGCGGCCTTCTCGGCAGCAAGACGGGCGCGACGCTCGGCAAAGGTCTCCTTCTTGGCGGGCGCTGCCGTCTCGGCGGCATCCTTGTCCGCATCGGAATCGTCATCGACGGCAGTCTTCTTGGGCTTGACCGGTGCCGAAGCGGCCTCGCTTACCGGATCGATAATCTCAGACTGAACAACGGCCGTCATCTTTTCCTGCGTCTCGCGGAACTGACGGATGGCACGGCCGATCGTGCGGCCCATCTGCGGGAGCTTATCCGGGCCAAACAGCAAAAAGCCGAAGACCACGATGATCGCGAGCTCACCCTCTCCAATACCAAACACACATACCTCCAAGGCTCGATGTGAGTCGAGCCCGCACCGCGCCATTCGGCCGGAACTCGTCTATTCATTCGGTCAAGTATAGCGCCCGGACGCCAAAACGTCCGAGCGCATCACAAACATATGCCAAACGGCACGCCCTTTTGGGGGCAAAGATTATGCAGCGGTGATCGAAATCTCCTGGTCGACACCCAACAGCTGAACCACGCGCATTACCGGGGGCTGCACATTGGTGCAGCTAAAGCGCTTGCCGTGGTCGACCGCGTGGTGCGCGGCGCCCACGAGCACGCCAATGCCCGTCGAATCGATGTAGCTCACCTGGGCAAAATCGAGCTCAACGGCCTCAGTGGGCTGCTCGAGCGCCAGGTCGATGGCATTGCGCAGGCTATCGGCGTTAGAGATGTCGATCTCGCCGGTTACCTTAATGGTGTAGAGCTCTGGCGTGGGGTTGGTGGAAATACCCAAATCCATGTATATGCTCCTTTACGTATCGAAGGTGCGGATAGTACGGGAAGCCGCGCGTTAGGCGCGCTCGGCACGCGCGAGCTCGGCAGCGACAAGCTTAACGGCCAGCACCAGCACATCGAGCGCGGCCTCCAGGTCCTCGACCGTGGGATAGCTCGGCGCGATGCGGATGTTGGTATCGCGCGGGTCCTTGCCATAGGGCCAGGTAGCACCGGCCGGCGTGAGCTTGACGCCCAGGTCAGCACAAAGCGCAGCGACCTTTTGGGCCGAGCCCTCGGGACCATCAAAGCTCACAAAGTAGCCGCCGCGGGGATGCGTCCAAGTGGCGCAACCCGTATCGCCCAGGCCCTCGGTGAGCTTGCGCTCAACGGCCTCAAAGCGCGGGCGCAGAAACTCGGCATGCTTTTTCATGTGCTCCCTGACCGCCTCGATGGTGGGAAGGAAACGCACGTGGCGCAGCTGGTTGAGCTTGTCGGCGCTGATAAGGCCTGCCTTCAGGCGCTTGGAGAACTCGGCGATGACCGCGGGGCTCGCACCGATAAAGCCGATACCGGCGCCCGGGAAGGTGATCTTGGACGTCGAGGCGAAGGCCACCACGCGATCCTCGGTGCCCGCCGCGCGAGCGAGGTCGAAGATATTGGCGAGCTCGTCGGTCTCGTCGTACAGGTCGTGCACGCAGTAGGCGTTGTCCCAGAAGATGCGGAAATCGGGCGCGGCCGTGGGCATCTCGACCAGGCGACGCACGGTGTCCTCGCTAAAGGTAATGCCCGTGGGGTTGGAATACTTGGGCACGCACCAGATACCCTTGATGGAGTCGTCGGCGGCAACCAGGCGCTCGACCTCGTCCATGTCGGGGCCGTTGTCGGTCATCGCGACGGGGACGTTCTCGATACCCAGATCGGCGGTGATGCCAAAGTGGCGGTCGTAGCCGGGAACGGGGCACAGGAACTTGACCTTCTTGCCGTCGTGCGCTGCCTCGTAAGCCTCCCAAGGATCGCTACCACACGAGCCGCAACGCCAGAACATACCGGCGATATCGTGCTCGATCAGCAAGCTCGACGAACCCAGCACGAGCGTCTGCTCGGCGGGGCAACCCAGGAACTCCCCCGCCAGCTTGCGTGCCGAGGGAATGCCCTCAAAGCAGCCGTAGTTGGAGCAGTCGACATTGCCGTCGTGCAGATCGGCATCGGCATTGAGGATATCGAGCATGGGTCGAGAGATGTCCACCTGGGAGGGCGACGGCTTGCCGCGGGCCATGTCGAGCGCCAGGCCCTTGGCCTTGACCTCGGCGACCTCGGCCTTGAGCGCCTCGATGGCGGCATCGAGTTCGGTGGTTTCCATCTTCTGGTAGATCGTCTGCATGGGTGCGACCTTTCGCGAAGCGGTACGTTGCAGTTCGTCTAAGTATAGACCGCCACCGCCGCAACGGTATGAAGCCGTGATAGATTAAGTCCATCGCAATAAATTACGAATCGCCGCGCATGCCGGCGTGGGGCGCCCAAGGAGGCACTATGGAGTACGGATCGTTCCAAGCCGAGGAATTCGGCGACCTACAGCGCCTGGTCGATGGGCTGTTTTACGACCGCCACGCCATCGACCGCCTGGATCTAATCGTACAGGCAGAAATCTTGGACCTGGCGCCCGACCTCATGGAAATCGTCAACCTGCTACCGCCCGGCTATTACGACCGCCAGTCACTTTGCGACCAGCTCAACTCCGCCTTGGCCGCCCACGGCTGGGGCGCCATCTACGACACCGTGGAATAAGCCTCGAGGCCGACGATTTGGCCCGTTTCCCGACCCTGGCGTAGCTTGTTTTAGGGCTTGTGGCCAAAAAAGGGCAAATATGAGTACTGTTACTTTTTTAGTAGCAGCGATTTTTGGTCGAAATCGGCAAAACTGGACTTGAAACTCCCTAGTCACCGTCAACCAGCGCCGAATTGGAAGTCGATGCTCACTCATTAACGTACAGTTCTTATAACTTTGTTCATTATTTTCCACACCTAAAATGAAACGCCGTTTGTGACAGTACTCACAAACGGCGTTTTTTGACCACGGGGGTGTCTGGCAGAGGGCCAGTAGCACCCGGATCCGAGTTTCGAACGCATCCAAACCGGTTCTGGTGTCTGTTTTCGAACTTTTACTCGTTCTTGGGCGCGGGGTGCTTGCAGATCACACTCATGTAGATCATGCCAAGTACGGCCGCGGTGACAGAGCCGGCGAGAATAGCGGCCTTGGCAGCCAGAACCTCAAACTGGGCCGTCGGGAAGGCGAGGCCGCTGATGAGAATCGACATGGTAAAGCCGATGCCGCCCAGAATGCCCACACCGGCAATCATGTGCCAGTTGACATTGCGCGGCAGCTCGCAGGCCCTAAGCTTAACCAAGGCGAACGTCATGCCAAAGATACCGATCGGCTTACCCAGCAGCATGCCAAAGTACACGCCGAGCGTCACCGGGTCGGTGAGCAGCGTGCTCATGTCCACGCCCACTAGGCGAACCTGTGCGTTGACGAACGCAAAGATCGGCAGGATCACAAAGTTGACCGGCGTGGAGATCAGGCGCTCCATGCGGATGAGCGGCGGGGTCACGCGGTGCATGACGCGCTCGACTTTGGTGGTCGAGACGGTAAAGTCATGCTGGCCCAGGATGTGCGCCTCGTCGTCGTAGCGGTCATCGAGCAGCGGCAAGCACTCGCCCAGCCAATCGGTGAGGCTATCAAGCTTAACACCGCACTTGGCCGGGATGGTGAAGGCCAGGATGACGCCAGCAAGCGTAGCGTGCACGCCGCTCTTGAACATACAGAACCACAACAGCAGGCCCAGTACCGAATACGGGGCAAGGCGGTAATGCTGCGTCTTGTTGAGCCACACGAGCGCACAGGTCACAAGCGCGGCGGCGCCCAACCAAAACGGATTGGGGCTCTGACCGTAGAAGATGGCGATGGCGGCGATGGAGATGAGGTCGTCGGCGATGGCGAGCGTCGAGAAGAACACGCGCACGCCGTTGGGCACGCGGTTGCCCAAAAGCGACAGCACGCCCAGCGCAAAGGCAATATCGGTTGCCATGGGAATGGCCCAGCCGTTGTGCGCGCCGGCATGGTTAAAGATCAGATAGATGCAGGCGGGAACGACGACGCCGCCCACGGCCGCCAGCATGGGAAGCATAGCCTGGCGCGGGTTCTTGAGCTCGCCAACTGTCATCTCGTACTTAAGCTCAATGCCCACCAACAAAAAGAAGATCGCCATGAGGAAGTCGTTGACGAAAAGCTCAACGGTGAGACCGGCCGTAAGGTTGCCCAGACCCACATACAGCGGGGTCTCCAAAAAGTGATGGATGGCCTCGTAGGCATCGGTGTTGGCGCAAATGACGGCGGCGATGGCGGCGAAGACCATGACGGCGGCGGAAATCGTGCCGTTCTCGGTGATGCGCTCCCAAATGTCGTGGCGCTCAAAACGCTTGCGCTCACGGACGTTGAACAGCTGCTCGGGTGCTGCCATGGGCGGCTCCTTTCACGGGAAAGCTCCCGTCTTAAAAAAGCACGGCCCGCCCAAGTGGCGGCGCCGCGCTCTAACGTATTACGCTTGCATCTAGCCTACCCTGCACGACAAGCGCGCAAGCGTGGCCGAAAAGCGGAACCACAGGTTGAACATTATTTGCTCAACGGCACGGGCACGCCTGTCCAAGAGACGACGCGGCGACGTGCACAAAAAACGACCGGAGCGCGGGGCGTCCGCGATCCGGTCGTGGCGTTTGGTCAACTAAACCTAGCAGGCGGCCATGATGGGGGCAGCGACCTGCTTCTTACGGGAGAGGACGCCCGGCATCCAGACGCCGTCGTGCTCGTCGGCAATGCCCAGGCCCTTCTGAGCAGCCTCGGTCTCGCCCTCGAGCAGGACCTGCGAGCCCTCCTCCATGATGTCGGTGATGCACAGGACGATGCCGTCGGCACCCTTCTCGGCGGCGTAGGCGCGCATGGCCTCGCGAATCTCGTCGATCATGCCAAGCGCACGGCTCTTGTCGACAGTCTCGTACTGGCCGATGAGCAGCTTCTTGCCGGCAGGCTCGAACATCTTGATGTCGTTGCCGACCATCTCGGCTGCGGTGAAGGAGCCGGACGGACGGGTGAGGAAGACCTCCATGCCAAACTTGACCGGGTCGACGCCCACCTGCTCGCCGAGCTTGGCGGCGACGGCGCGGTCGACATCGGTGGTGGTGGGGCTCTTGAGCATGAGCGTGTCGGTCATCATGGCCGAGAGCAGCAGCTTGGCCTGGACGTCGGAAAGCTCAACGCCGAGCACGCCGGCGAGCTTGGTGACGATGGTGCAGCTGGAGCCCCAGGGCAGGCAGATGTAGTGCAGCGGGCCGGCGGTCTCGAAGTCGCCGATGCGGTGATGATCGACAACGCCAAAGACCGTGGCGTCCTTAAGGCCGGCGACGGACTGGGCAGACTCGTTGTGGTCGGTGAGGACGACGAGCTGACCAGCCTCGACGGACTCGATCACGCGGGGCTCGGCAATGCCGGCGTCGGCGAGCAGCTTGGCGGACTCGGCCGGAAGCTGACCAAGGGCGCAGGCCTCGTAGGTGTTGCCGGCATACTCAACCTGGTTGAGCAGCTGGGACAGGACGATGGCGCTCATGATGGCGTCGTTATCGGGGTTCTGGTGACCAAAGACAAGAACGTTTGCCATGGATATCCTCCACTTGATATGTGTACTTGGACGTAGCTATGGTAGCACGCCGATGCCGAGCCTTCGCAGACGGAAGGGCCACGGCATATTTTGGGGCGCAGGCACGGGGGCCAAGGCTGTCCCTTTTGCACCATGTTGGTGCAATGTAACCTGTCCCCCTTGCACCAGCTATTTACCGGCAGCGCGCAGGGCTACGTAGGCAGCACCGATGATGCCGGCGTCGTTTCCGAGCGAAGCGACCTTAATGGGCGTCTCGCGCGAGGCGGAAAGCGCGTACTGCTTAAAGTGCTCGCGAACCTTGTCGAGGTAGACATCGGCCGAGGCGGAGGCGCCGCCGCCGATGAGGAACATCTCGGGATCAACCACGTTGGCAATAAGCGCCAGTGCGCGGCCGAGATAGTCGGCCATGGTATCGGCCGCGGCCAGCGCGAGCTTGTCGCCCTCGCGGCAGGCCTGGAACACGTCCTTGGAATCGGAGGGGCCGGTCAGCTCGATGGGCTCGATGCCCGCCTTCTCGCACTCGGCAAGGTAGTTGCTCACCACGCCGGTGGCGCTGGAATACTGCTCCAGGTGGCCATGGCCGCCGCAGCCGCAGGTGCGCTCCTCGGCCGGGTTCAGGCACATGTGGCCAATCTCGCCGCCAGCACCCACAACGCCCGATACCACGTCGCCGTTAACGATAACGCCGCCGCCCACGCCGGTACCAATGGTGACCATCACCACGTTCTGTACGCCCTTGGCAGAGCCGAGCCAGGCCTCGCCCATAGCAGCAGCGTTGGCGTCGTTCTCGTACTTAACGACCGCGTCGGGGCAGTGCTCCTGGATCGCGATCTTGAGCTCGGGCAGGTTGATGGCGATGTTCGCCTTGACCTTGGCATCGCCCGATGCCGGGATGGGGCACGGAACGGCCAGGCCAATGCCCGACACAAAGGCACGCGGAATCTGGGCCTTGGCGACCACCTGGTCGATAGCCTCGGTCACCGCGGCAAAGCCCGCAGCGTCAACGATGGGAGGCGTGGGCACGCTGGCCTTGGCAAGCAGGTTTCCGTCCTCATCGAACAGACCCTCCTTGACCGAGGTGCCGCCGACGTCGATGCCGATGTAATACTGCTTAGGTTCCATGGGAGCCCGCCTTTCTCGTTTAAACATTGCCTGTATGGTACCGCTCCCAAGGCAAAAACCTACCAAAAAGGACAGGTTTGTTTTGGCAGGTTTTATCTGGGGAAGCGCAGAGTACGAGATTCGGTTCGCTGGGTGTTATATCGGTTCGGCCCCGTCCTCGGACCGATCATTTCTCAACACGACACTACTCAGACGTTTATCATTTAAAACGCTCTAATTTTTCAAGCGGGGCGACTTTTAATTTTATCTTTCTCGAACTTTTCAATAACTCAATAGAGATACTTAGGTGTTGACTATACTTTCTTTTATACTCAACCAAGTTTGAAAGGAGGTTCCATGATTCCCAAATACGAAGCGATAGCTGCAGATATTCGTCGCACTATCGAGGATGGCGCTCTTAAACCGGGCGACAAGCTTCCTACCGTCGTTGAGTTCTGCAAGCTCTATAACGTTTCCAAAATCACCGTCAAACGAGCTATTGAACAAATCACCGAAGAAGGTCTTATTACCAGCCGGCGTGGATCGGGTACCTACGTTAAGGACACGGCGGGGCTTCCCGGCCAGGCGTTTTTCCAGGGCAAAAACGACCGTACCCAGGGTTTTTCGTATGAGCATCGCGGGGAGAAGGTGACCTCGGTGGTCTACGATTTCTCGATCGTTAATCCACCAGCGGACATCGCAGCCCAGCTGGGAATTGCCGAGGATGACTTTGCCTATCACGTCGTGCGCGTGCGTCAGGCCGATGAGAAGCCCATCGTTATCGAGTACACCTACATGCCCCTCGAGCTGATTCCAGGCCTTAAAAAGAAGGACCTGTACGGATCGGTCTACCGCTTCATCCGCGAGCAATGTGGGCTGAAGATTTCGAGCTTCCACCGTACCATTCGCGCCGTGGCAGCAACCGAGGAAGAAGCCGAGCGTCTGGACACCAAACTTGGCTCTCCCCTGCTCGAGCTCACCCAGATTGGCTTTTTGGACAGCGGCGCCGCCTTTGAGTATTCGATCTCGCGCAACGTTGGCGATCGCTTTGAGTTGCACAACGTAACGTTGGCATAAGTTTTTGTAGTCACGCGGGCGCTCGTTTTGAGCCGTCTTACGCGGCACCCGCACAACCTTATGGGAGTATGCACATGTCCGATTTGATTAAACTCACGCCGATCTTCCACGAGAAGATCTGGGGCGGCCGCCAGTTGGAGACCGTGTTTGGCTACGACATTCCCGAGGGTCCCATCGGTGAGTGCTGGGCCATCTCGGCCCATCCCAACGGCGACTGCCAGATTGCGGAGGGACCGTACACCGGCCACACGCTGTCGTGGCTGTGGGCCGAGCACCGCGAGCTCTTTGGCAACTGCGAGGGCAAGGAGTTCCCGCTGCTCATCAAGATTCTGGACGCCAAGGACGACCTTTCGATCCAGATTCATCCCAACGACGAGTACGCCGCCAAGCACGAGAACGGCAGCCTGGGCAAAACCGAGTGCTGGTATGTACTGGACTGCGAGCCCGGTGCCACGATCATCGTCGGCCAGCGCGCGCACGACCGCGCCGAGGCCGCGCAGATGATCGAGGGGGGCCGTTGGGACGAGATGCTCAACGTGCTGCCGATTCACAAGGGAGACTTTTTCCAGATCGACTCCGGCACCGTTCACGCCATCAAGACCGGCACGCTGATTCTGGAGACGCAGCAGTCGAGCGACGTGACATATCGCCTGTACGACTACGACCGTCCCGGCACCGACGGAAAGCTGCGCCCGCTGCACATTGAGCAGAGCCTCGACTGCATCGACTTTGATGCTCAGGCTCCGACCGACGGCACGGTGACCGCGCCCGAGGTGGACGGCGTGACCGAGCTCGAGTCCAACCCCTGCTACACCGTCGATCGCGTGCGCGTCAACGGCAGCAAGACCCTCGACCAGCGCTGGCCCTTCATGTGCCTGTCGGTCATCGACGGCGAAGGCACCGTCTGCGGCGACCCCGTCCACAAGGGAAGCCACCTGCTGGCCCCGAGCACCGTCAGCTCCATCGACCTCGAAGGCAAGATGGAACTGATCGTCTCGCATCTGTAGATCGCACCAACAACCCAAACGCAACAAGGGGCTCCCCCGTCCACCAACGGGGGAGCCCCTTGTCCATATTTATCAGCCCACCCGGCTCTCCAGATCAAAAAAGCGGACGAGCAGAGCGACGTTCGCAAGCAACGTTATCTAAGGACCTGGACGGGCGTATGGGGCAACATCGATCGCGAGTTCCGCACGAGCCGGAGAGCACTTAATGTGCTATCCGTGCGAGCAGGACTGCCCGAGCAGGCGATGTTGCCCCATACGCCCGCCCAGGTCCACCGGGATCACGACAGCTTGACGATCGGAGCAAAGCCCTTCATAAGCTTTTTGGTCTGGCCGGTCTTTTCGAATTGAACCTCGATCATGTCTCCGGCGACCGAGATCACGGTACCCGTGCCAAAAGTCTTGTGGCTCACGGTATCGCCCGCGGCAAAGTCCTGCGATGCGCTGGCACGATCGACCTTGCGCTCCACCGTCGGGGACACCTTGGACGACGGCTTTTTGGCTCGCGACGCGCCCGAACCAAAAGTCGAGGCAACACGGCCGGCGTCAGGCGAAACCCCACGATGGCGCTCGGTCCCGTAACTGCTGCCGCCAAAGAAATCGTCAAAGCTCAATCCGCCGCGCGAACCGGAACCGCCGGTCGAGCGCGTATGCGAGCCAAACACCTTGCCGCCGTACATATCCGAGCCCATGCCCGAGCCAAAGGTGCCGTGACGGTCGCCGCGCTTCTCCCAGCCCGTGCCCTCAAAACCGGCAGAACCGATGCCGCTAAACTCGATATCCTCAAGCGGAATCTCGTTGAGGAAGCGCGAGCGCGGGTTGGCAGAGGTCGAGCCGTAGGTGCGACGCGTGGCCGCATAGGTCAGGAACAGGCGCTTGCGAGCACGCGTGATGGCGACGTAGGCCAAGCGACGCTCCTCCTCGAGCTTGCCCGGATCGTCACTACCGCCAAAGTCGTGCACGTGCGGGAAGATACCCTCCTCCATGCCGGCCACGAACACCGCCGGGAACTCCAGGCCCTTGGCGGAGTGGATGGTCATCATGGTAATGGCATGCGTCTCGCCGGCCAGGGAATCCAAGTCGGAGCGCAGGGCCAGCCACTCCATGAGCGCCGGCAGCGCCTTACAGGTGAGCGGACCGTAGGTGCGCTCGATCTCGTCGGCATGCACGGCACCCGCCGGCATCTCCGTCGGCGCGGCATACGCGTTGCCCGCGATGGCGGCGGCCAGGGCATCCTGCGGAGACAGCGCCGGAGCGGCCAAGCTATCGAGCGGATTGGAGCCCGCGGCGTCACGCGCGCCAACGAGCGCCTCAAACGAGGATACCGGGGCAGATGGCCCCGGTTCGGGCGCAGGCGCGCTCACCACGACAGGCTCGGGCTCGGCGCTAGCAGGCACATCGGCAACACCGGCAGCGCGCAGCTCTTCCAAGCTCTCGAGCGTACCTTCGATATCCTCGTGCGTCTCCTCAAATTCGGCGGCGACGCCCAGGAATTCCTGGATGTTCTCGGCGCGGCTCTCGGACTCCATGGTGCCCTCGGCGCGGAAAGCCTGCAGCAGGCCCGTCTTATCGACGATCATCTCGACGACGTCCTTGAGCTCGCCGTCCATGCGGCGACCCTCGCGCACCAGCGCCACAAAGCTCGACAGGCCGTTGCGCACCTTGGCGCTAAACATGCCCGTCTCGGCTGTTGCGATCTCACAAGCCTGGAAGAACGAACAACGGTTGTCGCGCGCCAGCTGCTCGATCTTTTGGATCGAGGTGGAGCCGATGCCGCGGCGCGGCGTGTTGATGACGCGCTTGACGCTCATCTCGTCGGCCGGGTTCACAATCATCTTGAGGTAAGCCATGACGTCGCGGATCTCGGCGCGGTCGAAGAATCGCGTGCCGCCCACGATCTTGTAGGGCACGCCCGCGCGCAGGAACATATCTTCGAGAATACGCGACTGGGCGTTGGTGCGGTAGAACACGGCGATGTCGTCGTAGCTCGTGCCCTTGGAATGCAGCTTTTCGATCTCGCCGGCAATCCAGCGGCCCTCGTCGCGCTCATCGCTTGCCTGGAAGGCCTGGATCTTCTCGCCATCGCCCTCGGCCGTAAACAGGCGCTTGTCCTTGCGCTGCGAGTTGTGGCGCACCACGGCGTTGGCGGCGCTCAGGATATGGCCCGTGGAGCGGTAGTTCTGCTCCAGCTTAACGGTCTTGCAGTTTTTAAAGTCCTGCTCAAAGTCCAGGATGTTGGTGATGTCGGCGCCACGCCAGCTATAAATGGACTGGTCATCGTCGCCCACGACCATGAGGTTTTGGTACTTGGCGGCCAGCAGGTTAGCGATCTCGTACTGGACGTGGTTGGTGTCCTGATACTCGTCGACGCTAATGTAGCGGAAGCGCTCCTGGTACTTGTCGAGCACCTCGGGGCGGGTGCGCAGCAGCTCGAGCGTGCGCACGAGCAGGTCGTCGAAGTCCATCGCGTTGGCGGCGCGCAGGCGGCGTTCCAGCTCCAAGTAGACCTGCGCGGCCTTTTTGTCGTTGGGGCTGTCGGCGGATTTGAGCATGTCCTCGGGGCCGATCATGGCGTTTTTGGCCGAACTGATCTTGCTGCGGATCATGTTGATGGGGAATTGCTTTTGCTCGATACCGAGCGCCTGCATAATATCGCGCACCATGCGCTTGGAATCGTCGTCATCGTAGATGGTGAACTGACCGGTGTAGCCCAGCAGGTCAGCGTCCTCGCGCAGCATGCGCACGCACATAGCATGGAAGGTGCACACCCACATGCCGCGGGTACCGCTGGGGATGAGTGCCGCCAGACGCTCGCGCATCTCGGCCGCGGCCTTGTTGGTAAACGTGATGGCAAGGATCTGCCAGGGCTTAACGCCCAGGTCGCCGAGCATATGTGCGATACGGAAGGTCAAGACGCGGGTCTTGCCCGAGCCGGCGCCGGCAAGGACCAGCAGCGGGCCCTCGGTGGTCAGGACCGCCTCGCGCTGAGCGGGATTAAGGCTGTCGATGTCGACGAGCGGCTTGGCGGGCTTGGGCGCCGGCGCGGGAGCGTCGTAGATGTCGAGCGGAACGAGCTCGGGCTCCGGCGCAGCAGGGGCGGTGTATGCATCGAGCGGCACGGGTTCCGGCGCGGGCGGCACAGGTACCGCGACATTCTTTTCCCAGGGCAAGGGCTGGGTCATGGGCGACTCCTCATCTGACGGACGGCGCGCCTGCGGGCAGCGCCATAGTTTGAGCCGTACCAGTATACCGAGCCGCGCGGACACCGACGCAAATCACACCACGACTCCGTGCGTCACCGTCAGGCTCGCCCCAGCGGATTTGGTGCAATGGGGTCAGGTTAGTCTGCACCAATCTATTGACAATCACGAAACCGCCGATGTCATGGCAGCAGCAGCGAGCGACGGTCAGGGCGAACAAATTGGCATGAAAAGGGGGCGGCATAGACCTTTTGGTCATGCCACCCCCTTTGAATGACAAGTTGTCGCCCTGGCCGCCGCGCAGCGTCGACTAAGTTAGAGGCCGAGCATCGGCTCCAGAACGAAGAAGTATGCGAGCACTACGATGCCCAGGATGATGCGGTAGGCACCGAAGCACTTGAAGTCGTGACGGCGGACGAAGCCCATGAGCCACTTGATGGCGATGAGCGAAACCACAAAGGCCACAACGCAGCCCACGCCCAGGATAGCGACCTCGTTGGCACCGAACGTGCCGCCCTTGATGAAGTACTTGACCAGCTTGAGCGCACTCGCGCCAAACATGACCGGGATGGCCAGGAAGAACGTAAACTTGGACGCCACCGAACGCGTGCAGCCCAAAAGCAGGCCGCCGATGATGGTGGAACCGGAGCGAGACGTACCAGGCACCAGCGAAAGCACCTGGAAGCAGCCGATACCCAGCGCAGTCTTCCAGCTCAGGTCCTCGAGCGTGGCGATGGAGCCAAAGTCCAGATTCTCGTCATCGTCCTCATCCTCAGCGGTAGCCGCGGCGGGCGCCGCAAAGTGCGCACCGGCGGGACGTCCACCCGACACCACAGCACGCGAACCAAACGAACCGGCAACGGCCATTTCCTCGCGCTTGCTCGCGCGCCAGTTCTCGATCACGATAAACAGCACGCCGTACACAATGAGCGCCAGCGCCACGACGGGAGCATTGTAGAAATGCTCCTCCATCCAGTCGTTAAGCGGCAGACCGATCGCCGCGGCGGGAATGCAGCCGAGCACAATCTTGCCCCACAGCACCCAGGTGTCGCGACGGCCCTCCTTGCCCTTGCTGGGCGAGAACGGATTGAGCTCATGGAAGAACAGCACACAGACGGCCAGAATGGCGCCGAGCTGAATCACGACCAGGAACATATTCCAGAACGTCTCGCTCACGTTCATCTTGACGAACTCGTCCACCAAGATCATGTGACCGGTCGACGAAACAGGCAGCCATTCGGTGATGCCCTCGACCAGGCCCATGAAGGCAGATTTTAGAAGCTCGATAATATCCAAAGGGACCCCCTCGTTAGACACCCGCCGATATTGTTCTGCGGACGGTGCGGGCGATGTCCCATTATCAACCGTTCGGGCGCGTCTACGCCTACCCTTACCAAAAAACTCGCCCGTTCACAGAATTGCGAGCGGTCAAACCCAAATCCTTGGGTATAACTGCAACAAGATAAAGTGTCCGGCGGCCAACGCGCCCGCGCCCGCCCGATGCACGAGCCCCGCGCCCGTGCGATAGACCAAGGAGGAAACCATGAACGAGGGCTACACCAAGGTATTTGTTTCACTCGACGGTACTGAGCAGCAGGATTTTGTGCTCGCACGCGCCATCAAGGTCGCCGCGAACAACGGCGCCAAGCTAATCATCGGCCACGTTATCGATTCCACGGCGCTCGAGAGCGCCGGTTCCTATCCGGTCGATCTGGTCAACGGCCTAGAGGAGGCATTTAAGAACTCCATCGCCAAGCAGCTCGAAGAGGCCAAGGCCAATCCCGATATTCCCGAGGTCGAGGTCATGATTCGCGCCGGCCGTATTCGCGAGACGCTCAAGGACGAGATGCTCGACGTGGTTAAGCCCGACCTGGTGCTCTGCGGCGCCCGCGGCCTGTCCTCGATCAAGTATGCGCTGCTGGGTTCGATTTCGACGTTCCTGCTGCGCAACACGGACTGCGACATCTTGGTCGTGAAGTAGCGTTGCTCCCACCGGCCGCGGGGCCTGCGGGGTTTCCACGGGCACGTCCTCGCCG
>OLRS01000838.1_pt1 | contig 33614 bp, 28 predicted proteins | sample 1673171 | NCBI WGS metagenome assembly OLRS01 (sample SAMEA3136762, study PRJEB25190) | human gut metagenome | biome: human gut; feature: human-associated habitat; material: faeces | place: Austria | collected 2013
TGCCGAATGTAGTTCGGCAGCCCGCTTCCCCCCACATTCTACCGACTTACCGCCTCCAAGGAGATGGACCATGAAACAACGAAACACCGGGTGGATCGCTCTATTTTTGGCCCCCACCTGTATTATTTTCCTATTGATCTTTGCAATCCCGCTGGTCATGGTTTTCGCAACGTCCCTATTTGACTATCGTTTGCTACCACGGACCTTTGAGTTCATCGGTTTCAGTAACTTTATAAAACTTTTTACACAGGATGCCAAATTTCTGCCGGTATTGAAGAACACAGTGGTTTGGATCGCCATTCACTGCGTCCTCCATGTGGCGCTTGGCACCGTTCTGGCATTTATTCTGTACAAAAAGCCCCATGGCTGGAAATTTGTCCGCGTAACCTACATGATTCCGAATATTATCTCTCAGTCCGCTATCGCCATGATCTTTTTGAATCTGTACAATGCGCAGTACGGCGCTTTGAACTCTCTTCTCAAGGCAATCGGTCTGGAACACTTACAGCATAACTGGCTATTCGACACGGCCACCGCTTTCCCGGCTGTAACGATGACATGGTTCATCTTTGCTGGCTATACCACCACATTGGTGTTGGCCCAGTGCCTGAGCACGGACGAAAGCATTATTGAAGCCGCTAAAATCGACGGCGCCACCAGTTTTCAGATCGACCGGCTGGTAATGTTTCCCCTGGTCAAGCGCATGATCGGCACTACGGTCATCATGGCTGCTACATATATGCTCCAGATGTTCTCCATGATCTATATCACCACCGGCGGCGGCCCTGGCGTTTCCACTGCCAACTTGCCGCTGTACCTGTACACCACCGTGAAAGCCAATAACTACGGTTACGCCAACTCCATCGGCGTTGTCATCATCATTGTGGGCTTTATCACCATGACGCTGATTAACCGTTTGTTCGGTATGAATAAAGAGGACTGATCATGACACATTTTAAGCTAAGCCCCAAGCAGAAGGCTGCCCGCGTTTTTTCCTATCTCTTTATGGCGCTCTGCGTCCTCGTGGCGCTATTCCCCATCGTTTGGGTGGTGCTGTCCTCCTTCAAAACCAACCGTGAAATCCTCTCTAACGGTTTGCAGCTGCCCAGCACTTTCAGTTTCTCCGGCTATAAGCAGGCTTTGGAGATGGCTCCTATTTTGAAATTCTTCGTCAATAGTCTTATTGTCTCATTCGCCAGTACGGCTTTGAATGTTTTCATTCTGGCGATGGCGGGATATGTATTCGCTAAGAAAAAATTCCGCTTCAAAAATCTCATATTCGGGATCCTGTCCCTTTCCATGGTGATCCCATCCACCGCGCTCATGAGTCCCGTGTACACGGTAATCACCAAGCTACACCTGTATGACACCAAGATGGCGCTTATTCTGGTCTATACCGCATTGAACATGCCCATTTCCCTGATGATCCTGCGTTCAGCCTTCGCCGCTATTCCCACGGAATTGGAAGAAGCAGCCTATATTGACGGAGCCGGTTTTTTCCGCACGTTCTGGCAGGTGATGATGCCCTGTGCTAAAGGTGGTCTGGCCAGCGCGGCAGTATTGGCTTTTCTTGGGAGCTGGAACGAGTTTACATTTGCCCTGCTGCTCACCAGTTCTACCAGTACGCGAACGCTGCCGCTGTCGCTGAGCTACTTCACCTCTCAGTTCAGCTTCAATTACACCGCTATGTTCGCGGCGATTACCATTGCGGTCCTACCCAGCATCATCGTATTCTCCATATTCCAGGAGCAGGTATGCTCCAGCCTGACCGCCGGCTCTGTAAAGGGTTGAGATCGTTAAACTCCAAGGTACGCCGCTCGGTCTGCTATCCGCAGAACCGGTCCCGCAAAACAGCTGATCCGTCAACTGTCTGACCATAATTATTAAAAAGGGATATGCACCGTGAACGGTGCATATCCGTAAGCGTAAAATCTAACCACGTATAAAAGGCCGCCATCTCAAGGAGCCGTTCGCTCACTGAGATGGCGGTCATCTATTTTTGCGGCATATAGCATTCTTCCGGAGCGCTCGCGGGAAGCAGCTTTTCAGCCCATGCCTCATCTGTTTCGCTTAGACCCGGCGCATTTTGCAGGAGCCAGAGCAGATATTGGTACGGGTCCAAGTCGTTTTCCTTCGCCGTTTCGTAATGGGAAGAGGACATAATTCCGCCCCATAACAAAGGGCTTTATGCTGCGCTCGGCACGGTTGTTGCTCAGTTCCAGACGGCCATCTTCCAGATATCGAACGAGATATGGCCATTGTTCTTTCAGGTAGTGCAGTGCTTTGCCAAGTGCGGATTTCGGCGCTGTCCGGGGGATCAGATCATTTGCCCATGCCAATAAAGCGTCTAAAACAGGCTTAGCCTGCTCCAGCCGCTTGGTATAGCGTTCTTCCGGTTTCAATTCCGCAAATGACTGTTCCAACTGGAACAGCTTCGCAAAATAGCACAGCGCCTCTGCTGCCCTGAAGGTTTGCTGCTGTTCCTTGGGCAATGCGGTCAGTGCCTCATCAAATTTACGTCGGGCATGAGCTGCGCAGCCCACCACTCGGATGCGTTCCGGCAGCTTGTGGTATCCTTGGTATCTATCTGCATGAAGCCAGCCAGAGAACCCGTCCAGAAATTCTTCCGCGTGTTTTGCTTTTCGGTCCTCTTGGTACTCAGCTTTCCACAACAAGCTCGTGCAGGCGGGAATGCCGCAGAGTATGTCCCGCGTAGCGCATTGCATTGATAACGGCCCGATGGAGGGCTTCTGGGGCATTTTGAAGCAGGAACGCTATTATGGCAGACGGTTTACCAGCAAGCGGGAGCTTGTGCAGATGATTGAGACCTATATCCATTATTACAACACCAGACGGGTGCAGCGTAAACTGGGCGTGTTGACGCCGATGGAATAGCACGAACTTGGTCTCGCCGCATAAAAAGCGGCCAGCAGCGAATGGCTGCTGGCCGGGAAAACTTTATATTTTTTCACTGTCCTCTTGACGGGATACGGTTCACGCTTTCGGGCGCTTTTTATCGTAAATGCAGCATTGCGGAGCGAAATAACATTGGCTTGACGGGCAGCGGTCTAAAGCAACTGTTCAGGGCAGCGTAGCAAATCAGGTAAGGCAGCCGTTTTAAACTCCAGCAGAATCATTTTTATGTACCGATCTCCCCGGTTTCAGGAAATAGACCGCTTTCTGCGATTGCAATGGGATGCCCCATGGCGCCGTGATGAAGACAACACTTCGCAGCAAATCCGGACGCATCGGCAGCAGCTGCTGCCGCATCTGCGCCGTTATCGTAAAAGGCCCGCAGGAAAGCTGCAATAAAGCCGTCTCCCGCGCCTAAGGCATCAACCGCATCCACCGGTGTGGCAGGCACATGCCACTTCTTTCCGTGGGAGATCCCGCAGGCGCCGCGCAGTCCCATGGTGAAGATAACTTCCGGCACTCCGCACTCTGCGGCAAAGGATGCAAACTCCATAGCCTGTTCCTCACTGCGTTCACCGGCCGAAAAAAAAGCAAAACGCAACAGCGGCGCCAGACGCGCCACATTGTCGTGGGTAAAACCGTCGCTGGAAAAGTCCATAGACAAGTCTGCGCAGTGGCTCAACGCCGGCAGCGCATCGTCCAGACCGCTGTGAATACTAGAGTGCACCACATCAAATGTAGCCGCATACATTCGATCTGCACTGGTAATAATTGGACGGTACAGGTTTTGCACAGTCTCCTGTCCGTTATTGCCCGAGAAAGCCCGGTCGCCTTGATCATCCAGTGTAATGTAGTTGCAGGCTGTACGACCTACGCCCCGGCGCAGGCGTGAAATGTCCACATTTTCCGCCTGCAATACGGTGCGGAAATGTTCGCCGGCAGCGTCTGTTGCCAGTACCCCTATGTAACCGCTTTTTTCTGCACCGGCCCGTTTGGCCAGTACAGCCACATTAGCAGCATTTCCGCCGGGATACAGTTCTCCGCGGAAAAGATAGGCATCCATCACATTGTCACCCAAGCCGAGAAGTTTCATACGCCCCCTCCTATTAGTATTTCATGATACCCATATAGCGCCGGGAACTCATGGGATGTCCAAGCCGCTGAGAGAGCCTCAGACAGTAGTCAGAAGCAATGGCATGCAGCACCAGCGGGGCCACGATATCCTGAACCTCTGCCGGAATCCCCGTCAAATCCAGGGCAGCGGCGTCCAACACCGTTAGCTTGTCGGTTACCCGCTGAAGGAACTTCACCGCCCGTTCCTCCACACTGCGCCACGGCCCGATCCCCAGGAATGCAACCACTGCCGTTTCTTTGTCAATTGCTTCACAGGCACCATGGAACAATTCGCCTGCGTGGAGCGGAGATGAGTGGCGCCATACGGACTCCATAAAGGAACAGTTGGTGAGAATGTACGCAATGCAGCGATCTAAACCGGCGGAAACGGTATAGATGATGGGTTCCGTGCGGTGATTCGCGGCAAATTCCAGAGCTTCCGGCTTAAAACTAGCCGTCGCACGCCCGCACACTTCCTCCAAATTCTCCATAGCCGTTTCCATAATCGGCAAACGCTTTGTTCCTTCCCACACATCCAGTAAAGCAAACACCGTCTGATAGACCTCCGGGAAGATGGATAGCAGCAGCGGATAGGGATTCACCGGGTCATCATAGTAGTAGATGGGGAAGTCCACAGCTTGCTCCAGAGGAGATTCAGGCGCCGTAGTATATGCAGCTGTCAAAGCGCCGCGCTCCTTAGCCAGTTGCGCCGCGCGGACGGTCTCTGCCGTGGTGCCGCTTTGAGAGTTGAGAACCACCAGACAATCCTCTCCCAGTCCCTTGGGCAGCTCTGCGGCAAACTCTGCCGCATTCACCGCCGCAGCGGAAACCTTATCCGTTTCCGCAGTCAAAATATATCGGAAAGGATCTAAGGTAGCCAGCGAACCACCGCAAGCCACAACCCACACATGGCGGATATTGCGTGACGCCACAGCTGCTGCCAAGGCTTCAATTTGCCGACGGACCAGTGCAATCTTTTCTTCGTGCATAAAAACTCCTCCTAAACATATTTTTCCTCATCTATCTCAGGCAGTTAAGTCCTGTAACGCTCTCTGCCGCATTTTGCTCAACTTTCTGAGTTTTTTTAAAAGTATCATGGTGCACGGAAAATGTAAATGGAATTTACGGCGGTCTTTCATGTAAATTTTTGTACCAACCTTGCTAAAAAATCAAACCCCAATTAAGCCGGACAGCCATCACATTCCGACTTGGTTCTCGGTGGCAAAGAGATTAAGTAGTGCTTACTGAACGGCGCAAAAAATCTCGGAAACATTGAAAACACTGGGAAAAACAAGGGTAATATGGTATAATATCTGCAAAAGGATTCAGGAGTTCTAAAGAAAAAGTTTGCAGGTGATGAAGATGTATCGGCACGAAGTTTATGACCAGCTTAAGATGGAGATGCCCTTTGGGGTCACATTGCGTGAGGATAACCGGTGGGTAATCCTCAGCAAGAAGTTCCCTTGGGAAGAGATTGACCGGGAGTATCAGGAACATTTCAAAAGCAGTGAGGGCCAAGTGGCCATTCCATCTCGTCTGGCCTTCGGGACACTGTACATCCAGGCCGAGGAAGGCTACACAGATGAACAGACCAGACGAAATATCCAGGAGAACCCCTATCTGCAGTACTTCTGCGGATTTGAGTGCTACACCATGGAATCGCCTTTCGACGCATCCATGATGACACATTTCAGGAAGCGTATTTCTCCTGAGATGATTCAACGGATCAACGATCTGGTTTTTGCGCCAGAAGCAGTTGCCAGCACGGATAATCCCGAGGAAGATGATTCCGTAAATCAGGAAGACAGTGAGGACCCTCTCTCAGCACAGCCGACAGAAAAATCTGAGAACCGTGGAACACTGATTCTTGACGCAACCTGCTGTCCGGCAGATATCCATTATCCGACGGACGTCGGGCTGCTGAACCACGCCCGGGAGCTGGTAGAGAAAATGATTGATTTGTTGTATCCTGCCGCCCGTGATCTGTACCCCGAGAAGCCCCGAACCTATCGTCAGCAGGCTCGGAAAAGATATTTGGCATACATCAAGAAGCGTACCCATACTGTACGAGAAACGCGGATGGTGCTCCGTGGGAATTTGCAATATATCCAGCGAGATATCGGCTACATCGAGAAGATGGTGGCCCACGGCGTGTCCTTATCGCTGCTGGGGAATGACCTATACAGGAAGCTGTTGGTGATCCAGGAACTCTGCCGCCAACAGTGGGACATGTATGTGCGGAAGAGTCATCAGATTGAAGACCGCATCGTCAGCATCGATCAGCCGCATGTTCGTCCTATTGTGCGAGGTAAAGCGGGATGTCCAACTGAGTTTGGTGCCAAGGTCATAGCAGGTCTTGTGAGTGGTTACGCTTTCCTGATGAAGGCTGACTGGAACAACTACTCTGAGAGCAGAAGTCTGAAGCAGGCCGTTGAGGAATACAAAGAGACCTCTGGCTTCTACCCAAAGACGATTCTGGCAGACCGGGCTTATCCCGGCAGAGAAAATCGGCTTTGGTGCACCTCGCTGGGGATCCGTCTTTCAGGTCCCAGGCTGGGACGGAAGTCGGCAGAGGAGAAGCAGACGGAAAGCAAACAGATCTACCAGGATGGCTGCGACCGCGTCGTGATTGAGGGAACATTTGGTGTCGTCAAGCGCCGATATAGCTTGGACCGGGTCATGACTCGGTTGCCCGATACTTCCATGACCTCAATTGCGATGGGCTTCTTTGCCGCAAATATGGAGCGCAAACTGCATCTCCTTTTTGCACCTGAATACGGTTGGGCTCTGGACTACGATTTTGACCTCGGCGAACTGGTCATTTTTCCGAGATTTCCAGATGTTCCAGCCATTCAGTAGCCCTAAAATATGCTGTGTTGTCCACGGCTTCCAACCATTCATTGGATGGTTCGTCCCCTGGAACCTCTACCGCCAGATGAGAGAACCAGCTATCCGGTGCAGCGCCGTGCCAGTGTTTTACACCCACAGGAATATTTACTGCATCGCCAGGGCGTAGCTCCTGTGCCGGTTTGCCCCATTCCTGATAGTAACCTCATCCGGCCACACAGACAAGAATCTGTCCGCATCCCCTTGGGCCGACAAAGGCCGTCAGCAATAGCAATTTGCATCGCAAATCAAGCACAAGCCGTTGTCACGATATATCTTCTCGGGAATACTTGAGATAGGTCTCAAAACTAAATGTAGAAGGCAAGGTTTACTTTTTTCAAGTAATCTTGTCTTCTGTTTTTCGACCGCTTTTACACACAAAATGCCGCATACAGCGGAACAGACTTTAGCCCATCTTTCTCCCCGAAATTCTTGAGCGAAAGTCGGACTGAGTAAGCTGGCTTATTCCAGCAGATACACTTCCACCCCATCCGCCTTGCACGTTTCCAAATATTTGCAGAAATAATCTCTCGTCTCGCTCGTTTGCTCACGAAAAGTTCCGCTATCAAAATCAATACTGCTCCATACGGATTCCTGATTTACGCCTGTCATAATATGATCAATATCCCCATAGCGTTCCCTATATTCCGCCACATAAGTATCTCCAACGTTGATGATGACCGCTTTTCCAAACGTCATCATGTTTTGTAGAATTGCTGTAAGACCTTCAAAAATACTCTCGTGCGGAGCGTAATCATATACATCACAATTATTTATAAAGAATCCGTCAACACCTTTTTCATTTAGTTCCTGAGAAAGCTGTCCTATAAACTTCTGCCAGTCTGGGTTTGCTGCATCCACCCATTCTTCTTCCTCCCAATGCTCATACTCACCGATTGCCAGTTCCGCATAGGTTGTATAGTACTCCCTGAAGTTTTCAATCGACCCAATATTTAGATATGTATATACGACTGTTCCATTTTGATGGAGCAATTCAATATCCCTTTTTGTAAAATACTGTGCATCAATTACAATCGTTTCATACATTTTAAATCGTTCCAAAGATGAGGCGTCCGCATTTAAAAACACCCCATAATCGTTTTTCTCAAATTCCTTTGCCTGATTGGCTTTCACAAAAAAACATCCACCAATAAACATTAGAACAAATAATACAGCCAAGGCTGCTGGTTGTTTGATTCTCTTCCCGCACAATGCCTCCCACATCCTTTCGGTGATTCTCGTTTTTTCCTCATGACTATCACATTTTACACATTGATGATTATGTTTTCCCAGATTTGTTGCTCAATTTGTATTCAAATTTTACCATAAAACTTGTGAACAGTTCTACCGTCATTTTGGAATATATGAGAAAAGGACGAACTCATCTTCTAAAATGAATTCGTCCTTTAAGGCACAGTTATTAGGTTGTTTCAATACATCTCATAGGTTATTCAGTATTATTGGGTAATTTTTTGATGTACTAACCCTCATTTGATGTACTATTTCAGGAAAAAAAACCTTTTATTCTTCTGCAAAAAGTTTCTGCTTCCGCTCAATCATCTCATCAATTCTCTCGATGTACTGCGCTACATCCTTGACATTCTCGCATCTTTCGATCCGATGAGTGCCGTCCGGATTTGGCTCATTCCAGACACGTTTTGTCGAAGCTCCCGCTCCGCACGCCACGATGGTCTGTTTCTCCTCCATGATCAGAATGTTATAAATTCCTGCTTTCCCCGGACTTGCGTAACCGACATTTTCCAGATTACCAGCCATGCTCTTCTGCCGATACAGATAATATGGTTCTAATCCCATCTCTTTTGCATATTCTGCGGTGAGGTTCATATGCTCTGTGGTGTTGACCATCTTGTAATCTTTATAATCTTCCTTAAACATGTTAAGCCGTGCCGCCCTCTTTAATGCAAGTGAATGCACGGTAAGATTATCCGGTTTTAACGCTTTTACCTGCTCTAAGGTATCCCTGACATCCTCAAGGCTTTCCTCCGGCAGTCCCATGATAAGATCCATGTTGATATCATCGAATCCAAGCTCTCTCGCAAGCTGAAAACTCTCCACGGTCTGTGCCACGGTATGTCTGCGCCCGATGATTTTTAATGTCTCATCTTTCATCGTCTGCGGATTGATGGAAATTCTTGTGATGTCCCATTTTTTCAACGTTTCTAATTTTTCTCTTGTGATGCTGTCCGGACGTCCGGCTTCCACTGTAAACTCCAGACAGTGTGACAGATCAAAGCTGCATCGGATCTTACGGATCAGCCGGTCAAGCTGATATGGCTCCAGTGTTGTCGGTGTGCCCCCTCCAATGTAGATGGAATTCAGATGTTTTTTTCCAAATTTTACTGCTACATAATCCAGTTCTTTTTCCAAAGCATCCAGATAGCTGTCCACTTTCTGTCTCCAGCTCACTAATGGGTATGATGTAAACGAACAATACAGACAGGTTGTCGGACAGAATGGGATTCCGATATAAAGACTGTAGCCGTTCTCGTAATCGATCTTTTTTAAGATTTCGAGCTCACGCTCTGCGATATCAATGGAAAGATCGATTTTCTCATCGGATGCAAAGTACGTTTTTTGCATGTAGGATCTGATCTCTGCCTCCGTTTTTCCTTCCTCTAAAAATTTCATCGGGATTTTCGTTGGCCGGATTCCTGTCAGAGTCCCCCACGGAAGCTTTTTGCCCGTGATCTCTGATAATATCTGATAAAAATTCTGTTTCAATTCGTTTTTCGTTTCCGTGCGGTCTGAAAAATCTACCGGAAAACTTCGGCCTTGATTTTCCTGATTTTTTCCCTTCCACTCAATTTTTATCTGCTGTGGCTCATACACCACCTGAAACTGTAAGGTGATCTCTTCCTCATATTTTTTATCTTCTGCCGTTGCACTCACATTTTCCTCCGGGAAAAATGCCTTGACGAGGGAATGGATATCATACTCAAATTCCGGCTGGTTTAATTTTGCTAATATCATGCTTTCCTCCTACAAATATGGATTGTACATCCGCTCTGTTCCGATCGTTGTCATATCTCCATGCCCTGTATACACGGCGGTCTCATCAGGAAGCGGCATGAGTTTTTCCCGAATCGCATGGATCAGCTGGGATGCACTCCCCTTCGGGAAATCAGTCCTTCCAATAGAAGTCTGAAAGAGGCTGTCCCCGCTGAATAACGTGTTCTGATATGGAAAATAATAGCAGCAGCCTCCCACCGTATGTCCCGGTGTTAAAAATACCCGTATATGAAATCCTGCAAGATCTATTTCCTGCTCATCTTTTAAATATTCATCGGCATAGAACACAAGCTCGCTTCCCTGCCATCCGCTCAGATTCAACTGCGGATTTTCCAGTGTCTCTTTTTCTTTTTCCTGCGCGTATATTTTTATATGCAAAAGCTGCGCCAGCTCCCCTGCCCCTGTCGCATGGTCAAAATGTCCATGTGTCAGAAGAATTGCCACAGGTTTCAATCCCTGCTCTTTCACTTTCTCTGCAAGCTGTTTTGCACTTGCACCCGGATCAATGATCAGTACTTCTTTTGTGTCATCATTGATCGCAAAATAGCAATTGGTCTGTACCGGACCTACTACATATGTCTGTATACTTAATGGTGCCATATTTCTCTTCCTCCATAAAAAGATGAAAGAAACCACCTGAGCCAGATCAGCCGGTGGTTCTCTCAATATCAATAATACTGTCTATCTGACGAAGCTTGTCGATCACGCTCGTCAGCTCTGCTTTTCCTTTTGTGTTAAATGAAATATCAATGGTTGCGATTCCCTGCTTACTCGTCTTGGAATGGATCGCATTGATATCAATCTCACGCTCTGTAAAGGCTCTTGTGATATCAACGAGAAGCCCAGTACGGTTATTGCAGAATACTTTGATCTCTGCCAGATAAAGACCGGAATTGCCGGATTCTTCATCATGCTGCCACTCCGCATCGATGAGACGTTCTCTCTCCATATCTGAAAGATTGATGATGTTGATGCAATCTGTCCGGTGAATGGAAACACCACGCCCTCTTGTCACAAATCCTACGATCTCGTCCCCCGGAACCGGACTGCAGCATTTTGAAAAATGGACTGCCACGTCATAAAGTCCCTTTACAATGATACCGCTCTTTGATTTTTTCTCCGGGACTTTTTCTTTATTTTCGGAGATCGTCTCAAGAACTTCCTCGTCTGTAATACGTGCAAGGTGATCTTTCTTATATTCCTCGTACATACGGTTTACGATCTGACCTTCTTTTAAACCGCCATGACCAACGGTTGCAAGGCAGGAATTCCAGTCGTGAAAACCATACTTGCGCATGATTTTATCCTGATACTCTGGTCTGTTGATATCGGAAAGGTTGATCCCTTTTGATTTACAACAGGATGCAAGCAGCTCTTTTCCTCTTATGATATTTTCTTCCTTCAACTCACTTCGAAACCACTGATTGATCTTATTCTTTGCCTGCGTGCTCTTTACAATATTCAGCCAGTCGCGGCTTGGTCCCTTGGAATTCTGAGAAGTCAACACCTCGATCCGGTCACCATTCTGGATCACATAATCAATCGGAACAAGCTTTCCATTGACTTTGGCTCCGATCATTTTGTTTCCGACCGCCGAATGGATGCTGTACGCAAAATCAATTGGCGTAGAACCGTTTGGCAGGTTTTTTACATCTCCTGTCGGTGTGAAGCAGAAAACCGTATCCGAAAACAGGTCGAGATCACTTTTTAACAGGCTCATAAACTCCTTGTTATCGGACATATCCCTCTGCCACTCTAAAATCTGTCTCAGCCAGCTTAACTTCTCTTCCTCGGTAACGGTCATTGGTGCTGCAGCACCGCCATTATTGCTTGCCTCTTTGTATTTCCAGTGAGCGGCGATACCATACTCAGCAGTGCGGTGCATCTCATAGGTACGGATCTGGATCTCGAACGGCTGTCCTGTCGGTCCGATCAGTGTCGTGTGAAGTGACTGATACATGTTCGGTTTTGGCATGGCAATGTAATCTTTGAATCGGCCGGGAATCGGTTTATACATCTCATGGATGACACCAAGTGCCGCATAACAGTCTTTTACGGAATCCACGATAATACGGATCGCAAACAGATCATAAATCTGATCCAGCGTTTTATCCTGATTCTTCATTTTCTTATAAATACTGAAAAAGTGCTTTGCCCGCCCATCGATCTGCGCCGGAATTCCGGCTTCGTGGATATGTTTTTTTACCTCTTCCACAAGACTCTGGACATAATCATCCCTGACGCTTTTTCTCTGGGCGATCTGATGAACCAGATCATAGTATGCTTCCGGCTCTAAATATTTTAAAGAAAGATCGTCTAATTCGATCTTAATTTTGGAAATACCAAGGCGCTGGGCGATTGGCGCATAGATATCCATTGTCTCTCGCGCTTTTTCCTTCTGTTTCTCCGGTGTCATGTATTTCAATGTCCGCATATTATGTAGGCGGTCTGCCAGTTTGATCAGGATCACACGGATATCCTTTGCCATGGCAAGGAACATTTTTCTTAAGTTCTCTGCCTGAACTTCCACTTTATCCGCATCATAGGACAACTGTCCTAATTTTGTGACACCATCCACCAACAGTGCAACCTCTGCACCAAACTCCTGTTTGATCTCCTCGTCGGTCATAACGGTATCTTCCACCACATCATGCAAAAGTCCCGCTACAATCGTCTCCTTATCAAGCTCTAACTCTGCTAAAATAATCGCAACGCACAATGGATGGATGATATACGGTTCTCCCGATTTTCTTACCTGCCCCTTATGTGCCTCGTATGCAATGTTGTATGCCTTCTCTATCAGACTGATATCCGTAGATGGATGATACTTACGGACACTGGCGATCAATTCCTGATATAATTTTTCGGGACTCTCAAACTCCTTCATTGGTTTGATACTATTGTCCTCTTCTTTTACGATTTTCTCTAATTCTTCTGACGAAAGTTCTGCCATGTAGATCACCCACTTTTATCTATGCTTTTGTGTATAATATATGATTATATTTTATTTTCTATCAAAAATCAACGCTTAAACTTTGCATCCGGCTTCCATCACCATTCTATCTGATAATCTGACATCAGGACGCCGTCTATTTCCCGGTCACCGCAGTAAGAAAAACCTAATTTTATGGCGAGTTTTTCGGAAAGAGCATTTTCTTTTTGAATCAGACAGTGTACGAGATGTACCTGCAGCACCTCTCTTGCATATTGCATGATCGCCTGACAGACTTCATAGGCATAACCCTGATGATGAAAAGATGTCCGGATCGCATAACCCAATTCCATATCTCCATTTAACTCTTCCCGATGTTCCACACCAGCCCTGCCGATCAGTGTGCCCGTTTTCTTCTCAAAAACGAGCCACATTCCGTATCCGTAAAAACGATACATATTTTCGATATAGGCTTTCTGATATTCCAGCTCTTCCTCATATTCATATAACCCCTCCATATAATCGGTCATTCCGGGTTCTGCATACATGGAAAAAAGAGCATCCAGATCAGAAAGTTCCAGTTCTCTCACAATACAGCGTTCCGTCTCCAGAATCGTCCATGGAATGTTGAAATGTCTCTCATACACACGCTGTAAAAACGTCATATCGACTTCCTCGAACCCCTCGACGACCATATCGGCATGAAGAAATGTATCCGTTTCCGGCTTCTGATAGGCAATCGCCGGGACGTCCACATCTCTGGCAAGGTCTAAAAGAGACTGATTCGAAGACAGAAAAATGATATCTCTGCTCCGCTTCTCTGACAGCTGATGAAAGGCTTCCTCTTTTTTTATTAATACAAATGTAGTTTGTTTTATTCCTGCAAGATTTTCTCTTAACAAAGAAACTTCACGCTCCGGTATCTGCGACACCCATATCTGTTTTGGATACTCTTTCCTATTATAATATGGCAAACCTGTTCTCCTTATTGATTGTTATGCGCAAAACAACCGGTATCTGAACAGATACCGGTCATCCTTTTAAAACCCATAAATTAATATGCAATATTTACATCGACATTTCCCTTGATTCCAGGAACACTTCCCTTGGAAGAGTACTGCCACATGTTATATTTTCCTTTGTAATTGCAGGTTGTGTTGTACTGTGCAACCCAGATAAAGTAGTTACTGAATGCGGATGCATCAATTTTATTGTTGTACCAGCTCTTGCTTGCGTAAACACCTGCTTTTCTTCCACCGTTTGCAATGGTCTTACAGAACGCAGCCACGCATGCTGTTCTGGTGCCTTTATCTAATCCGTTGGCACGGGCTGCTCCGCTTCCGTTCTCTGTATCGACAAAGATCGGGTAAGAAAGATTGTAGCCGGAGCATAAGGTCAATGCCATACTTGCCTCCTCAACAGCCTCTGCCTCAGTTGTAGCCTGTGTGAAGAAGTAAACACCAACGTTAATGCCGTTTGCAGTTGCACCCTGAATATTTTTCTTGAAGCAGGAATCCTCTACCAATGCTCCTGTCTGTGATCCACGGTAACCGACACGGATAATTGCAAAATTGATACCTGCTGCCTTTACAGATGCCCAGTCAATATTTCCCTGATGGCTGGATACATCAATACCGTTCTTTCCGGAACCTTGCTGTAATGCTCCATCACTTCCGAAGTTGTAAGAGATACCGCTGATCACCTGACTTCCTGTTACACGCTGATGGTTGCTGGTATAGTAATATACTTTTCCATCAATGGTCTGCCATCCGGTGTAAACCGGCTCGGTGTAGTAAGTTCCGTTTGCATTGTAATCTGCCACGGTTGCTGGTTTTTTACACTCGGAATCTTTGTAAAGTAATCTACCGGATTTATCTTTTAACTGGGTTGTTGTATTTCCAGTAAAATCATTGACTGTAACTGTACATGTGATTTTCTTGTCACTTGCGGTTGTCTTGGTATCGCCCGGTTTTGATAAGTATGTGATCGTACCTGTAACAGTTGCACTTCCTTTTCCAACTGCTGTCAGTGTACATCCTGTTTTCGCTCCATTGGATACCTTTACAACTTTTTCGTTGCTGCTTGTCCATGTAATATTTGTAATAATATTGCCTGCGTCTGTCAATGTTGCTGTGAGACCAATTGCATTTGCATTATTAATAGTGCTGTTATATAAAGCTGCCGTCTGTGGTGCTGTGACGGATGCGCTGGCTGCGGCTGCAGCTTTTACCCATTTTAGTGTGTATGCTGTTGTGCCTGCTGCCACTTTGATCTTCGTGGAACCTTCTGCCAGTTTATATCCCTGTGCTTCATAAGAAGATGCCTGTATCTCAGTAGCAGTAGCATCTACTGTGATATCTTCACTTTTGGATTCTTCTGCTTTGGTCTTTCCATCAGCCTGAAAGAAATTATGTGTTACCTTATAAGTAGCCTTATCTGCTGCTGTTGCAACCCACATGATGGTATATTCTTTTGCACCATCCTGAATGGTAAAGGTTGTACCGTTGGAAGCTTTATATCCGTCATATGTTTTTGCAGATGACACCGTTTTCGCATCCTTTGCAACAGTTACTGTCTCTTTTTCATCTGCTTTGTCTGCTTTTGTTTTTCCATCGTTTTTATAAAACATATGGACAATGGTAATTTCATATTTATCTGGTTTCGTATCATCCGGCTTTGTCTCTGTACCATCTGTTTTGTCTCCAGATGTTCCATTCTGGCTACTGTTTCCACCAGATGCTCCCTGCTGACCACCTGTACTCTCACCACTTCCACTATTTCCAGAACCATTATTCTGACCACTGCCAGTTCCCTGACCACCAGTAGTTTCCGAACTGCCTTCACTCGGTGTTGTCGTTTCCGATGGTGTTGTTGTTTCTGATGATTTTGGTTCCTTTGTTGCAGTTGACGGAACAGTTTCTCCTTCATTTCCTGTAGCATGGTATCCCACACGTTTTGCGGAAGCCGTCACTGCTGCCTGTGCAATGTCCACTTTTGTTGATCCACCAACAGAAGCTTTCGGGAAATTGGAAGTATCCACATCTCCTGCCCCAACTTTGGATGGCGTACAGGTGCTGTCAACTGTTTCCACTGTATCCTGAATAACAGCCTCCACCTCAACATTGTCTACCTCTGCATCCTCTGCCGGTGCTACTTCTGATGCGGATTTGATCTCGTCTTTGACATCTACCTTGGTGTATTCAATCTTATCCTTAACCGTTAATTTGTAAGAATTTTCTTTTGAAATATATCCATCAATCTCATTCAAAGAGACATCATATTTTCCGGCATCAATACTTTTAATGTAAATAATACCATCTTTATCATCATCTGAATATGTAGTTGATTTTGCCTTCTTCTTGTCTGCCTTGATCGTGATCTCAAAAGGCTGTCCCTTTACATTTTTCGAGGACTCGTCCTGTATCTTGATCTTCAGATCCTTCTCAATAGAACTTCCGACCAATGTAACGGTTTCCGGTTCTGCCGCCTCTGTCTCTTCCGTGACAACTTCTTCGGCTGCCACAACTTCTTCCGTCGGTTCTGCCACCTCTGTACTTATCACAACATCTGCCACAATTGGTTCCGGCTGATGAAAATGGTCATATAAGAAATATCCTCCTGTTCCGACACCGCCAACTGCTGTCACAGTAGCTACACCTGCTATGATCGCCTGTGTCTTTGTCAGTCCGCTAAGCAAAGTCGCAACCCCTTTTACCTTTCCGGCTGCGCCCTGAATTAAATTCAGAAAATTCATTCTCGTCTCCTCCTCGTCTGCATTTTCCTTTACTTTCAGTAAATTTTCGTAATTCACTCTATTATGATAAAGAATCTGTCTGCAGTAATTTCGCTGCTATTCCTTCTTTGTAATCATACGAAGCTAATTATAGCATTTTCCCATATTATGTAAATATAATTTTCCTTATTTTTTTGGAAATTTTTTCCACCAGAAAATATGGTTCTCATTTTCAAGGTTACACACCCTCACAGTCAAATGCCGGGATAAAACTCTCTTCCGCTGTGTTCCCCTCCTGGATAAAACCATTTTCTATTCCGATCTCGATCGCATAATCCACCAGTGTCTCATATTCCTCATCGGTAATCCTGCGATTTAATTCCGGATACTTTTCCAGATTGGAAAGCGGGGTGAACTGGTTCATGATACTGATATAAATCATATCTCCGTAAGTATCATGCAGATATTTTAAAATCTGCATGGAATCCGCCATACAACCGGGCAGTGTCAGATGTCTTACTATCGTTCCACTTAAAATAAGGTTATCTTCATCTCCATTTACAAACACAGCCTTTCCTGTCTGCCGCACCATCTCTGCGATCGCTGCCTTTGCAACCTCTGCATAATCCGGAGCATGAGAATACTTTTTACTCAAAACCGGGCTCATATATTTAAAATCCGGCAAATAAATATCGACGTAACCCTCTAGCATTTTGATCGTGTCAACCGTCTCATAACTGCTTGTATTGTATACAACCGGAAGCGTAAGCCCTTCCTTTCGTGCCTGATCCAGAGCCTTCACGATCTGCGGCACAAAATGTCCCGGTGTCACAAGATTGATATTATTGGCTCTTTTTTCCTGCAATTCAAGAAAAATATCCACGAGCCGCTCCAGAGAGATTTCTTTTCCAACCGTTCCGTTTGCGATATTCTCATTCTGACAGAATACACAATGCAGCGGACACCCCGAAAAAAATACCGCTCCAGATCCCGCATCTCCCGAAATGCAAGGTTCCTCCCAGAAATGAAGTGCCGCCCTCGCTACTTTTAAATTTTCTGTCTGCCCACAGATTCCTTTTTCACCCTTTTTCCGGTCTACAAGGCATTTTCTTGGACATAAATCACATTTCACACCTGCTACCTCTTGCTAAACACGTTATTTTCCGCTATTATATAGCAGTCAAAAAGATTTTTTCAAAAAATCTATCTTTTTCATTATAACAAAAGAAAAAGAAATGGATACTATTTTTAACAAAAGTTAATGAATTATTAAGGAGTAAACTATGAGTTTAAAAAATGTAATGGTCGCACAGTCCGGTGGCCCGACAGTTGCAATTAACGCCAGCCTTGCAGGTGTGATCCGTGGAGTCATGGCATCTGATCAGTATGAGACTGTCTATGGATCTGTAAATGGAATCCTTGGCATCTTAAACAATCATTTATTAAATCTGACAGAAATTATGAATGAAAATCCGGCATATCTGGATCGTCTGGAAACAACACCGGCAATGTATTTAGGTTCCTGCCGTCATAAACTGCCGGATTATCTGGATGATGATTCCTCATATGTTTTTATCTTCAAACAGTTTGAATTATACAATGTCGGCGCCTTCTTCTACATTGGCGGAAACGACTCTATGGACACCGTTTTAAAATTATCCGAATACGGCAAAAAAATCGGCAGCGATGTCCGCATTATCGGCATTCCAAAAACGATCGACAACGATCTGTGTGAGACAGACCACACTCCTGGTTTTGGTTCCGCTGCAAAATACATTGCTTCCTCTGTTTTAGAGATTGCCCATGACACTTTTATTTACGCAGTCAAGAGTGTCACGATCATTGAGATCATGGGACGTGACGCAGGATGGCTGACCGCTGCCGCTGCTCTTGCAAGAAACGGATATAATTCCGCTCCACATTTGATTTATCTTCCGGAAGTTCCGTTTGATACGGACGACTTCCTGTTAGATGTAAAACGTATGCTGTTTGAACGCAATAACGTTATCATTGCCGTATCAGAGGGTATCCGAGATGCATCCGGCAATTACATCAGCGCTTCTGAGAAGTCAGTCGATACATTTGGCCACAGCCAGCTGAGTGGCGCCGGAAAAACATTGGAATTCCTTGTGAAAGAAAAATTAGGTGTAAAAGTCCGCTCCATCGAAGTGAATGTATTACAGCGGTGTGCAGCCCATTTAGCATCCAAAACAGACCTTATGGAATCTGTCGAATTAGGAAAAAAAGCCGTTGCGCTCTCCGAGGAAGGCGTAACAGCTTCTATGGTCACCATGAACCGTGTATCTGACGATCCATATACGATTGAATATGGATATGCCGAGATAAAAAATATTGCCAACGAAGCCAAATCCGTTCCTACTGAATGGATCAACGCCGCTGGCAATGATGTTACACAGGAATTAATTGATTACCTCACTCCATTGATTCAGGGGGAATCCAATGTCACCTATGAAAATGGTCTTCCTGTTTATATGGATGTCAGTCATTTGACAAAACATCAATAAATTTTCCAATCTCAGCCCACGCTTTTCTGGATTCTGGCAGCATTTTTGCTGCCATCTGGAAAATGTGGAACATTCCATCATAAATACTGAGTCTTACTTTCACACCCTGATGTCTCGCTTTCGAGGCAACGCTCACCGAATCACTTAACAGCATCTCATAAGAACCTACCTGAATGAGCATTGGCGGAAATCCTCTGAAATCCCCATACAAAGGTGAAATATAAGCATCCATCGGATCATGGTCACCCACATAGTCTTTGTTATAGATCAGGCTGTCCCTCGTATTTCCGAACAACGGATCCCTCTCATAATTGGTATCATACGATTCACCGCTTGCCATAAGATCCGTCCACGGAGACATTGCAACGATCCCACATGGAAGCTGCATTCCATGATCTTTCAGATAATGGCACAGTGCCATCGCAAGCCCTCCTCCTGCGGAATCTCCTGCCACAATGATATCCTCTGCAAACCAGCCCTGACCGAGCAGCCACTGATATGCGCTCACTGCATCTTCCAATGCCGCCGGATATGGATTTTCAGGTGCTACACGGTAATCAATGGTGAGTACACTCATCCCTTTGCTGACTTCATTGTAAAGTCCCGCAAACATGCGGTATGCATTCCGCATCGCTCCGATATACCCGCCGCCATGAAGCTGTAAGATCACCTTCTGCTCATTTGGATTTTCCTTTAATTCAAGCCACTCCATTGTGAAGTGCTCCATCTCGATAGTGGTCATGGTGAACATATCCGGGCATTTCCACGGCGGTTCGACCATTTTTTTCCGCAGTTCACCGCTTTTGATCTTCCTGCCGATCAGGTTATCGTTTGTCACATGCGCGATCAGGTCACGCATGACATTTCCTGCGATGCTCGCTTCGTTTGTCTCATGTTCTCTTTCTTTTTTCAAAGTCAATTTTCTGATCATAAACCCTCTTATTCAAACTTCTGTCGTTTCCTTATCTGATATGGAATCTTCTCTTCAGTTCCACCCTTGCCCTTCTGTCACCGATGATCAGCGTTCCAAGGAACAAAAATACAGACGTTCCGAGTGCCGCGAGCGCCAGATACGGCACATAAATAATTCCGGTCAGATACAGAATAATCGGAACAAAACTGCACAAAATCATAAAAATCTGCCACATAATATAACTCTGCCAGTTCCTCCGGTTCACACACATCAAGACCAAAATTCCTATATCGACTAAAATGATCGCCGCCGGGAACACATACCGTACCGACCATCCCCGGTAACCATTCACAAAATCGATTGCAATCAATATCAATATGGCAATTAAAGTCAAAACAATTGTTTTGGCAATATAGCCGGTTTTTCCAAGGATTGCAAACCGGACAACCAGATATCCGTAAAAAAAGATCAGACCGGTAACAAGGCTCCACGCCGTCTCAAAATCACCATAATGATTCACTGCAACTAAAACCGCCTCTGCCACGATCGCCACGAAAAGATAAATTCGCGACAAAAGCATCATCCGTCTTGTTTTGATCTTGACATCGGGATACATATTTTCCACCTCTATCGTAGGCTCTAATACGGAGTGACAGAGCGGGCAGCGCTCCGTCTCATCCAAAACTTCTATATTACATTGTTTACATCTGCTCATCTCACACCATTACTTTCCTGTTTTTTCTATCCTGATCCATTCTTCTTAATCGGCAGTTACACCATTTGTATCTAACTCGACCTCAATTCCGTCTGCTGCGATTTTGCGGAAAAATCCCCGCTGCACGGAAACATCTTTCAGATCAAAGCTGAATGAGAACACCAGCGTACTTCCATAAGAACAGATCGTTCCTTTCAAATGCTGTCCCTTCGACATTGCAAGAAATGCATGAAACATCTCCACATATGGGCGGTATTCCTCATCCACACCGATATTTCCGATATTTGTGATCGTCGTTGTATTGGCGAGTGCAGACTTTGTATACACAAGCTTCATTGCAATATTTTTTAAAAAAAGTGGTACTGCGCGCGCAGCAAGCAGTTTCTCATTGGATACATTATAGGAAAACAATTTCTCCAGATGCTCCCTGTTGATCTGGCTTCTCAGATTATCACGCACGATTGCCAGCACTTCCGCAAACGTGTAGACTTCCTTTGTCGGATGAAATTCTGCCGACACCATGACAAAGAAATTCTTTGTTGTGATCGAATTAAAGTATGGGCGCAGATTTACCGGAACCGCCACGCGGATCGGACTCGCGGACGGCATTCCCTTCATACACTCCGTATACACACTCCAGATATAAACGGAAACAAGATATTCATTGATACTGCAGCCATATCTGTGACATACCTCTTTCAACTGCGGAACCTGCATATATCCATGCATAACTCCAAATTCTCCCGGTCCCAGATGCTCTCCCTTTAACAGATATGCCTTTTTTGTCTGATAGCCTTTTGCGGAACTCTTCTTATAATTTTTTAAAAAACTGTCCTCTCTGTTTAAAGATGTACCACTGTTTAAGGAATCCCCCACCTTCTCCTTCAGTTCCGGGTGCGCAAGACGCAGATACTGGTACGTCAGCTCTTTCAAAAAATTAATGCCGCCCATTCCATCCGTCAGCACGTGGAACACTTCCAGATTAATCCTGTATTTATAATAAGTCACGCGGAACATATAACTGTGGTTTTGATTTTGCTGAATATAACGGCACGGAAAATTGCTCTCCTCACGTACTTTCGGTGCAGGCTTTCCATTCTCCTCAAAATAATACCAGAACACCCCCATGCGAAGTCTTAAATTAAATCCATCCATCTTCGGAAGAACGATGTTTAACGCCTGCTGCAAAATATCAGGCTGTACAAGCTCCGTCAGTGTCACACTGATGCGGTAGACATTGCTCATATTCTCTCCTGCGATCACAGGGAAAAGATGTGCCGTGTTATCCAGCCTGTCCCACCGGATCTCCCGGTAGGCTTTCTTTTCTCTCTTTCTTTTCTGTCTTTTATTGTCTATTGTAATTTCTTCTGTCTCAGAAGTCACGGTCTTTTTCTTCATGATTCACTCCACTCTTTTCATGCTTCCTTTGATTATATCTGAATCTGTCTTAAAATACAAGTTTCCGGTTCTGTCTCTGCCAGATAATGAATCGTCAATTTCACAAAAATTTAATAAGTCGAATCATTGATTTTTATTTGTATCTTTTATAAAATAGTTTCGTGGTATCTGGTCTATCCAGAGACAAACTTAATATTTCAGATATCAAACTTCAATAATAATTGTGAAATTCCCTAAAACATAGAATACTTGACAAAAAATCAATATTACTAAGAGAGTTTTACAAACACTTATTCATAATAGACAATTGCGAAACTCTTAAAAGCGTAAATTGAATTATGAAAATTGACAAAAGCTTGAGAAAACATTGGGGAACGGTCGGTCCTTAGAAGGCAGGTGCGACGTAAGTCGTGACTGGCTTCTTAGTACCGTTACCAGTGACACATAGCGAAAGCGTGTTTTCGAAAATTTTGTTAATCTTCATAATTCAGCACAGCCTTAAGGAAGTTGCGCACGCACTTATTCATGAAGGAACAGGAGATTTTATGGAATTTAAAAAACTGAATGCACCTTCCCTGAAGGAACTTTTTGTAAATGAACTGCAAAATATGATATTATCCGGCAAACTTGAGATTGGATCCAAACTGCCACCGGAACGCGAACTGGCGGAATCCATGAAAGTGTCCCGTGCGGTCATCAACTCCGGTATCGCGGAACTGGAAAAGAAAGGTTTTCTTGTGGTTCGTCCAAGAATCGGAACCTTTGTAGCAGACTATCACAGAGACGGTTCTTTAGACACACTCGTTGCCATCATGAATTACAATGGCGGCGTTTTAAAAAACCGTGAAGTAAAATCCGTACTGGAAGCAAGAATCATGTTTATGGTGGAAGCCTCCCAGTTTGCAATTGACCGTGCATCAGATAAAGAACTGTTAGGGCTTCAGGAATATGTCTACCAGATGGAAAACTGTACTGACCCGGAAAAGACTGCTTCTCTTATTTTTGAGTTCAGCCACGAGATTGCCTACATCAGTGGCAACACTCTGCTCCCACTCTTTTTTGTCTCGTTCCGCGATCTTGTATGCAGCCTCTGGGTTCGCTACGGACAAAAATACGGCACCAAAGAATTATACTACAGTGCAAAAAAAATCTTTGACTGCCTTCTCGCAAGAGATAAAGAAGCAGTCAAAGATTTTATCACAACCTCCACAATGGAGAGCATTGACGGCTCACGCACCATTTATTATGTGGATTAGTATAACTTTTGTTTTTCAAAAATTCTTATGCCTGTGAGGATGTATTTACAAACTGGCTCTCATAAAGATTTGCATAGAATCCCTTTTTAGCCAGCAGTTCTTCATGACGTCCCTGCTCAATAATATGACCATCTTTCATAACCAGGATAATATCCGCTTCCTGAATGGTCGACAGACGATGAGCCACAATAAAACTGGTACGTCCTTTCATCATTTTTGCAAACGCTTCCTGAATCTTGATCTCGGTTCGTGTATCAATGGAAGAAGTTGCCTCATCCAGAATCAGCATTGGCGGCAGGCAAAGCATAACACGGGTAATACATAACAACTGTTTCTGTCCCTGGGAAAGATTACCGCCGTCCTCTGCCATCACGGTGTCATAACCCTGCGGCAGACGCTTGATAAAACTGTGTGCATGGGAAGCTTTTGCCGCTGCGATCACTTCCTCATCGGTCGCGTCCGGTTTTCCCATCACGATATTATCACGGATGGTTCCACTGCGCAGCCATGTTTCCTGCAATACCATACCATAATTATTTCGAAGGCTCTTTCTTGTCATATCATTGACTGGCACTCCGCTCACACGGATCGTTCCGCTGTTTGTATCATAAAAACGCATCAAAAGATTGATCAGTGTCGTTTTTCCGCATCCGGTCGGACCGACGATTGCCACCCTCTGTCCCGGTTTTACAGAAAGATTAAAGTCCTCGATCAGTTTCTGTTCCGGCACATAAGAGAAAGATACATGCTCTAACGCCACATGACCGTCTGCCTCCTCCAAATTCACTGCATCCGGCGCATCCGGAACTTCCGAAGGCTCCTCCATCAATTCAAACACCCTCGCTGCACATGCCAGCGCATTCTGTAACTCTGTCACAACACCGGAAATCTCATTGAAAGGTTTTGTATACTGGTTTGCGTAACTGAGTAACGCAGAAAGCTGTCCGACTGAAATACCTCCTGCAATTGCGGTAAATGCTCCTACCACGCCAACGACTGCATACACCAGACTGTTGACAAACCGGGTTGCAGGATTTGTGATACTGGAAAAGAAAATGGCTCTCAAAGAACATTTCTGTAATCTGCCATTGATCTCATCAAACTTTTCCAGTGCTTCATCCTCATGGGAAAACGCCTGAACAACCTTCTGGTTACCGATCATTTCCTCGATAAATGCGGTCTGTTCTCCTCTCGTCTCGGACTGTAATTTAAACATGGAAAAAGTTTTCTTTGCGATAAAACTTGCCACAAGCAGCGAAACCGGTGTGATCACAACGACTGCCACCGTAATTTTCACACTGATCGTAAGCATGAAGATCAACGTACCTAAAATGGTTACAATGCCGGTGAAAAACTGGGTAAATCCCATCAGCAGGCCATCCGCAAACTGATCCACATCCGCAATGACACGGCTGACGATCTCGCCGTAGGAATGTCCGTCAATATATTTTAATGGGAGTCTTTCAATTTTTTCGAATGCTTCCTTCCGGATATCCCGGATAATATGATAAGTGATCTTATTGTTGCATGCATTCATGATCCACTGTGCAGCTGCAGTCAGAAGAATGATAACTGCCATCCTTTTCAGGATTGCAAGGATTCCTGCAAAATCCACCACTCCTTTTTCAATGATCAGATCGACTGCGCGTCCGGTCAATACCGGCAGATATAAAGTCAATGCAACTGTCACTGCCGCAAGGACAATGGACATTCCAAGATATCCCCAGTATCTTCTGATATAATTCATCACTTTTTTGATCGTTGATCTCTGATGGTTATTGATCCTCTTTTTCATTTATCTTCCCTCCTTCTCATCTTCGGTCTTTTTAAACTGGGAATAATAAATTTCCTGATATACTTCGCACTGTTTTAAGAGTTCCTCATGGGTTCCCATTCCAACAATCTGACCATCATCTAACACAATAATCTTGTCTGCATACATAATGGATGCTGCTCTCTGCGATACGATAAATACGGTTGCTTTGTTCTCCATATCGCGGATTGCCATACGAAGTTTTGCATCTGTCGCAAAATCCAATGCAGAAGCACTGTCATCTAAGATCAGGATATCCGGTTTTTTCACAACCGCGCGGGCAATCGTCATTCGCTGTCTCTGTCCTCCGGAAAGATTCTTACCGCCCTGCTCGATTTCAAAATCAAGTCCGCCTTCTTTTTTATCTACAAACTCTTTTGCCTGGGCAACTTCTAACGCCTGCATGATGTCCTCATCTGTTGCATTCTCATTACCCCATAACATATTTTCGCGGATCGTTCCCTTGAATAAAACCGCTTTCTGGAGTACCATACCGATTTTTCCACGAAGTTCTTCCAGCGAATACTCACGCACATCTTTTCCCTCAATCTGCACGCTTCCCTTTGTCGCATCATAAAAACGCGGTATCAGATTGACTACCGACGATTTTCCGGAACCAGTACCACCGATGATACCGATCGTCTCTCCCTTTTTCACAGTGAAATCGATGTCTGTCAGGGATTCCTCTCCAGCTCCGGCATAAGTTAAGCCCACATGGGAAAATACCACTTCCGGCACCTCTCCACTGTGTTCTGTTTTTTCCTCTGCCACAGGCGTCACCGCATAATCTGTGATGGATGGCTGTAATTCAAAAATCGCCTGAATGCGGTTTCCGCATGCAATAGATTTATTAATGTTGATAATAAGATTTGCAAGTTTTATAAGTTCCACTAAAATCTGGGACATATAATTTACCAGTGCTACCACTTCACCCTGTGTGATATATCCGCTGTTAACACGGATTGCTCCTGTCCAGACTAAAACAACGACTGCACCATTTATAATCACATAAGTAAGCGGATTCATCAGTGCTGAAATCTTACCTACATAAAGCTGGATCTTCGTCAGTGCATCATTGCTCTCATTAAAGTTTGTGATCTCATCATTCTCTTTATTAAATGCACGGATTACTCTGCTTCCGGTCAGATTCTCTCTCGTGATTCCAAGTACCTTGTCCAGTGCAGACTGTACTTTTTTATACAATGGAATACTCACGAGCATAATTCCGAATACCACAACCGATAACAGTGGAATCGTTACAACAAAGACAAGTGCTGCTTTCACATCAATCGTGAATGCCATGATCATTGCACCGAACACGATAAACGGCGAGCGCAAAAACAAACGTAATACAAGGTTTACACCATTCTGCGTCTGGTTGATATCACTTGTCATTCTCGTGATCAGTGTGGATGTTCCCACAGTATCCATCTCCGAAAATGATAGTTTCTGAATATGCTCAAAAAGTGCGTGGCGCAGTCCTGTAGAAAAACCGACCGCTGCCTTTGCTGCAAAATACTGGGCTGTGATAGAACACGTCAATCCGATCACTGCAAGCAGCACAAGTACCAGACACATTTTCATAATGTATGGTTTATCTCCGTCTGCTACTCCATGATCGATGATCGCCGCCATAACAAGAGGCACGATCAGCTCAAAAGATGCTTCGAGCAATTTAAAAAGCGGTCCTAACACGCTTTCTTTTTTATAATCTTTCAGGTACACCAATAACTTTCCCATTTCCTGTTCTCCCATTAAAATTCCTTTCGTTTTTAAGACAATACAGAAACCGGCACAAATACTTGCGCCGGTTTCCTTCTGTCCCTATTATGCTGTTTTATCTAATGCTTATCCGCACTATCCTGTGCGTCTTTTTCAAACCATCGTCTTCTACTCCGATTATTGTTTAATATCCTTCATCTTCTGCAGTCCTAAAATAACTGCACCGCCAATCAAAAAGAAAAGAATACTAAAATCATGGATTCCCATAGCCGGCTGCGGAGTATCCAGAGTAGTCGGTCCCATAACAACAGCGAAGATGGAGCCGAGCATCAGTCCGATGATCAGATAAATCGTCTGTGCCCTGTACTTTTCCAATGCCCTGCGGATCAGCTTTACTACACTGAAAATGCCGACTAAAACACCGCACCCAAAAATCAATACCGTCCAGAAGCTTGAGAAATCCAAATGCAGCATATCCTTGATCGCAGTGATAATCGGAAGATATAAGCCAAAGATCAAAAGCAGGGTGGACCCGGAAATTCCAGGAAGCACCATAGCTGAAATAGCGATCACTCCTGCAAAAAACACAAACACCGCAAGCCCCGGTGTCAGATGATCCAGATTCACTCCGTCATTTCCACCGGAAACCGGATTAAAATATGTGATGGCACATACAACCGCAATTCCAAGCAGTACAAACGGTATCGCCTTTTTATTGGTTCCAAGACATTTTTTCTCCTCTTTTATCACGATCGGGATCGCAAAAATAATAAATCCGATAAACAGGGAGCTTATATAATAAATATGTGATTCAAATACACTTGTCAGGATCAGTACTGCGATCACAAATCCACTGAGCCATCCTATTCCAAGTTTGATCAGGAAAACAAATGCGTCTTTTCTCTCCTCTTTTGTTCCGGTCAGCAGATCATCAATTGAATCGATAAACTTATCGTAAAATCCAAGTAAAAATGCAATTGTGCCTCCGGATACACCCGGAACACTGTCTGCTAATGCCATACAGAAACCTCTGATAAACTGAATTATAAACATATCTTTCCCTCGTTTTTCATTTTATTGTTTTACAGCACTGCACAACATTATAACTTATATAGGTTCTATTTGTCTATATATTTATCCAGCTGGGGTGATACACCTTATTTCCGTATCAGATCTTTTACCACTTCCCCGGCAATGATCAGCCCTGCCACGGAAGGAACAAATGCCACACTTCCCGGTATGTCACGCCGCTCTGTACACTTGTGCTCTGCTCCCGGCGGACAGATACAGTTTGTCCTGCAGCTGATGGCCATATCCTCGATTGGTCTTGTTGGAGTCTCTTCGGAATAAACTACTTTTAACTTCTTCACTCCGCGCTTTTTCAGTTCGCGGCGCATTACTTTTGCAAGCGGGCAGACTTTTGTCTTATAAATATCTGCCACCTTAAACTGGCTTCCGTCAAGCTTATTTCCCGCCCCCATGCTGCTGATGATCGGGATATCCTTTTCCTTCGCCTTCATGACAAGCTCGATTTTTGCAGTTACGGTATCCACCGCATCCACAATATAATCATATTCGCCAAACGGAAAATCATCCGCATTCTCCGGCAGGAAAAAGCACTTATGGATCCGTACATCTGCTTCCGGATTGATTTCCAGGATGCGGTCACGCATCACCTCTGCCTTATACTTTCCTACCGTCTTTCTTGTCGCAATGATCTGGCGGTTTAAGTTTGTCAGGCATACCTTGTCATCATCGATCAGATCAAACGCTCCCACACCACTCCGCACAAGTGCTTCGCAGACATAGCCTCCGACGCCGCCGACACCAAAGACAGCCACTCTGGAATGTCCGAGTTTCTCCATCGCCTCTTTTCCCAATAATAACTCCGTTCTTGAAAACTGGTTTAACATAATGATTTTTCCTTTTCTTCTATAAACATTAACAAAAAGCTGACTGCCAGAACAGCACTTGAAAACCAGATTGCCTTAAATCCAAGCCGCATAGACAGATTTCCACCGATTCCTGCTCCCACTGCAAAAAACAGGATAATCCCGAAATAATACATCGCCTGCCGGATCTGCTCCGGGCGTCTGTCCCTCATGTATGCTGACAACGCTGCCGTGCCGCTTCTTAAGTTTCCGATACACATCGTACTCGCATAAGAATATCCGCCAACTTTGCGGAATGACTGCACCTGCATCGCACAGGAGAACGACACTAATGTTGTCGCAAGCATATTATAATCCTGCGGAATAAATCCGACACCAAATAAAATCAGGATCTCCAACAATAATATTCCCTGCCTCCAATGAAGACGGTTGGCATATTTAAACTTTCCCTGTACACAGTCTGCAAAGAAAACGCCTCCGGCAAATGCGAGCAGCGGTATCAGATAATGCAGCCCTCTCTGCCATTCACCCAGCATAAAATGCTGGCTCATCAGTACCACGTTTCCCGTCTGTGCATTCGAAAATACTTCATCCCTTGTAAAATAAGTATATGCATCCTGAAATCCGCCGGAAAGTGCCAAAAATACACTCGTAATAAAAGCCTCCGACATCTGAACTCTTGCATTTTTCGCTTTTGCTTTTTCAAAAAGCACTTTCATCACCTCACATTTTTTTATCGTGTCGTATTATAACGCTTTTTCCGGCAAATGTAAAAACTATTTGATAAAAAATATTCTTTTCCGACAAAAAATAGTTACAGTTCACAGGTTACCCTGCGAACTGTAACTTCGCAGCCCCATATAAAGTTTTGCTTCGCAAAAGGGGGCTGCTCACACCCGCATCACGTTCATACGCACCTGAACAGCATGGTGTTCAGGTGCTGAGTGAACAGTAACAAAAAATATCATTTTTATTCCGTCCGCAACTGCTTTTTTCGTTTACACCAACTCCGATTGTTTTCTTAACAATTTATTTAACAAAGCACTTTAACTTTTTTCAATTTTCAAATCATTTCGCATACTCTCAATTAACTGCTCTTTCGCTTTATTAATGCTATTATTTAATGAATCTGGATCCTCTCCCACGTACAATCCTGATATAAATGTATTTTTCTTAACGACATTAAATTCTCTTAGTTTATTCTTTACTTCTTGTCCTGCATATAAATCAAAGCTTGTCTTATCCTCTTTATTAAATTTCCGGTATTTTTCTTCAGCCAAAAAATAATCATCTCTGATTTTATTTATTTTTTTATTGCGCACTCTCTATTGCTAATTTGATTTCCTATATCATATCGTCGTTCTCTTTTTAAATGTTCAAAATTTAATTGTCTCTTATAGTCCTCAATTTGAATATTCAAAATCTCTATAACACTCTCAAATTTTTCCATCGAATAACTAGGTGCAAATTCAATATTACGAAGGACATCATTTGGTGATCTATCTGGATAACCATTAACTATATTTATTAACTCTTTATAAATATTACCCAATTTATCATTTTTAATTTGCTTTTCCTGCATTCTCACTTTGAAACTTGACTATTCCTTTTACTTTTCATAAGTATTCATCCCTACAAGCTGTGATTCTTTTACGCAAATATGCACCAATATTATGGGGAACAAACCGGATTTTAAATTATTCACTTTTGATAAAAAATTTTCAAATCTCCATCTACAAATCCAGCCGAAATTGCTTCATATTTTTTCAATTCTTCTGCATATTTCCCCTCAGAAATATACTGTTTTATCATTTGACAGGAAATATCGAATATCTCTTCCCATCCCATCTCTGCTTTCCAGCAGAATACATTTTCTCCAGAGCTAAATTCTTCTTCACAACACCAGTCTTCATCTTCTTCATCAAAATACGAAGCACAAATCAGTTGTATAGACCAATATAAATCTGCTTCTTCATAAAGATTAAAATTTATAGCAGCTCCTGGTATCGGCATATTTTCCTCTAAAATATTATTCAACCATTTTTCAAACTCTATGTACATATTTCTTCCCTCGTAGTTTCTGAAATTAGAACTATGCTATCTTTACATTTTAGTATAAATATAGTATAATCAATTTATAAAAAGGTGCTACCGATAGACGGTTAGTCCGGTGTGTTAGTTAAAAAAGATAACCGCAACCTGGCCGGGGCGGTTATTTTTTTCTGCCATGATTATCTTTCCCCATCAGGTAAAATAATCCGGCAACGCTTATCAATAAACTCGTGAACTGAATAAGTTCCGTCAGTGTTATCATTAGCATCCCCTCCATTTACGAATTTCTTCTTACGAAGATTTCTATGTAATCAGAGGGTTCAGTCCCTCTGTTGAGGGCTAACCGCCTACCGTTTTCTCGTAGCACCTTATTCATTATACCAAACCAATAAAATCAGTGCAATTTATTTAATTTTTAAAGGAATGCTTTTAATGTGTAAAATTAATAACCCAATAATGATTATTAATTCTTGAGCCATTGCTGAAAGTTTCTTTTTCAACATAACAAGAAACAGATGCTCTTGTCGATACTGTGCTCAATATATTAGCTTTATGTCCTTCTGAGTTCATCCATCCACTTACAACTGCGCTGGCATTTTCATATCCTTGACCAATATTTTCACCTACACTCCATTTTCCACCTGCAGAATTGTGGCTAAAATCTGTAACTATTTCCATTGCACGCCTGTCAGAATATGATGCCATATCACTATCCCAAGTTAATTCTGGAAGTCCATTATTTACTCTTTCCTGATTTACAAGACTAAAAACCTGTTGAGCTGCACTACTATCATAATAATATGAAATTGTTCCCTGCTCTGTGGCAATATTATAACTTTCATCTGTACTTCCACTAGCCATAGAATTTAAAAATGCTTCTCTTTCTTCCGGAGTCATCGAATCAAACATGGCTGCAAATTCCGCATCTGTCATTCCTAAATCATTTACAGTATCATTACCCTTATACTCTCCATTTTGATTTTTGTTTGATTTGCCATCACTCTTTGTCATATTATTATTGCTACTTGTAGAATTATTATTTGTTGAGGTGTCCGCTATCTGCATAATCAGCCCTGTCTTTTCCAACAAAGCCTCTACATCCAGTCCAGTGTATGTAACCGTCACTTCGTAATCTGCCTCGTTTTCGTTTTTAGCCTGATCCTGCACTGTGCAGTGTACATTTAATACTTCAATAGGGTTTTCTTTCTGCAGATTAAAAGATTTCTGCTCAAACTCGTATGAAATTTTGTTGTCCTGGCAAAATGCATCGCTCGCAACCGCCCACTCCGCATCTGTAAAATCCGGAAGCTCATGCAGCATGTCTGCAATCTTTTCCGCATCATCCGTGTTAATGTCGCCAATACTGATCCCGGATGCATCCACGTCCAGATCAATCACATTCTGTGCCAGCTCAGGAGCTGTGCCATCCACGTAAACGTTTAATGTTATATCTGTAAAATTGCCCTCACTATCTTTTACCTGTGCTGTCACTTCATAGCAGCCTTCATCATCCAACTGAACACTTTCTTGATAATCTGCTCCATCATGCGGCTCTGCATTATCTACCGCCGCTTTTTCCTGCAGCATATCATCATAATCACAGACTACAAGATCATCCTTCTGCTCACAAGATACAATCCCGCTGGAAGTTTCTGATGCATCTTTGATCTCCGTTATCAGATCATCCATGGTCAGCGTTCCCGGCTGCATGTAGATATAATCTTTCGCTTCGCATTGCGGTGAAGTCGTGTCCTTCACTTCTACCGTAAATGGGTAATTTTTCCCATCATATGCAATGGCTGCATTGTACGAGCCAACTTTTGTTTCATCTATTGCGGACAGATCAAGGCTTGCGCCCTTTAAGATTTTCTCATCCGGATTCTGCAGATAATCTGCAACATTTTCAGACAGCTCATCGCCAAGCTCCAGTGTCACTGTGCTCTGTGCCAGTTCCACCTTGGAACATCCGGCAATACCAGCTACGCTTAAAAAAGTCATTCCTAAAAGTACGAATTGTTTATTTTTATAACTTGTGTCCTTCATTTTGTGACCTCCAAATGTTTCTGAAATTAGAACTATCATTTCCTTATCAATATTTTCATCTTCGTCAACTGTTTTTGTCCATAATATATCGGATATTTACTTTTCTTATAAACGGCAGCTCCGGCAATTGCTCTGTCTCAATGATTGATTCCGGCATCCTCGCTTTTTTTGTTCAATGTGTCGTTTTATTAAATACCATCTTTTTTCCCTTCCTCATACCAAGCTCGAAATCCTTCCAATGTCAAACGATTATCCAGATTTTCAATCGGTTTGGAAGCCGGTTCTATAATCTGCCTGTAACTTTTTGTTTTACACAACATATACATCTCGATTTTCAAAATATGAAAAAAAAGGAAACCTCCATATTAAAAGGTTTCCTCTTTTCTTTCTCTAATGCGGAAGATGGGACTTGAACCCACACGCTCGCAATGAGCACAAGATCCTTAGTCTTGCTCGTCTGCCAGTTCCGACACTTCCGCATGTCAGTCATCTCTCGTGACGACTTCCTAATAATAGCAAAGAAAAACAAAAAAGTCAACCACTTTTTTCAAAAAAATTGTAAAAAGTTTTTCATACAATTAAAACAATTTTTTCAAAAAAAGTCTTGACTTATTCTATAAACCCGGATATAATAGTGTTTGTTCGCAGAAGTGGCGGAATTGGCAGACGCGCAGGCTT
>OLRS01000847.1_pt1 | contig 33440 bp, 33 predicted proteins | sample 1673171 | NCBI WGS metagenome assembly OLRS01 (sample SAMEA3136762, study PRJEB25190) | human gut metagenome | biome: human gut; feature: human-associated habitat; material: faeces | place: Austria | collected 2013
CGCATAGAGGCCCTTTTTATGCGGCCCCGCGTATTCAAATACCTTTTGAAACATGATTTCAACCTCCCATCAATGAAAATACTGTTCCGACAGAGCTTTCAACATCTGCGGCGTGAGCCGGTGGTTTTGAACGGCCCCCTGGTCGTCCAGCTGGACCACCTCCGTACAGGTCCGGACGATAAACTCAAAGTCGTGAGAGACCACAAACACGATCACGCCGGAAGCGGACAACTGCTCAATCAGCCGGCTGACCCGCACCATGGAGTCATAGTCCAGGCCGCTGGTGGGCTCGTCCAGAATCAGGATATCCGCCGGAAGCAGCAAAGTCCGCGCCAGGGCCACCCGTTTCTTCTGCCCGCCGGACAGCGTCTCGATTTGCGCACCTACATCCGGGATGCCTAAGGTGTTCAGCATATTTTTTGCGTCATACTCGGTGACCTCTCCGCCCGCCACATAGGACAGCGCAGTAGACCCATCCGGAAATGTGTTCGCCTGGGACAGAAAGGCCAGCTTTACGCCATTTTGCATAATGACCTGCCCCTGATCAGCCTCCTCGGTACCTGCGATAATCCGAAGCAGGGTCGTCTTGCCCGTGCCGTTGATGCCGATGATCCCGACCTTTTCTCCCTCATGAATTCCGCAGGAAATGTCGTCAAAAATCCATTTATCTCCGTAAAGCTTGCTTACGTGCTCGATATTTAAAATGTTCATAATACTTCCATCTTTTCTCCTTACAAACTCATGCGCGCTATTCCTGCCGTCCGGTACTCCAAAAGCTTCTCCTTTAGCCCCTGATGCTCCTCCAGCTTCAGCTCCGGGTCTAATTTTTCGATCTTCGCGGCCTCCTCACTGGCAGCCTGCAGGATCAACGCGTCTGTAAAAATATCTCCAATCTTAAACTCCAGAATTCCACTCTGGCGGATTCCGAACAGGTCGCCCGGTCCCCGAAGCTTCAGGTCTTCTGAAGCAATATAAAAGCCATCATTGGATTTGTTCAGAATCTCCAGTCGCTTTTTGGTATCCTTACTGTCGGATCCGCTAACGAAAATGCAGTAGGACTGGTGCTTTCCGCGTCCTACACGCCCCCTTAGCTGATGAAGCTGAGCAAGGCCGAAGCGCTCGGCGTTCTCCACCATCATAACCGTGGCGTTTGGCACATTGACTCCCACCTCGATAACGGTCGTGGAGACAAGCACCTGGATTTCGCCTGCCGCAAAGCGCTCCATAATGTCATTCTTCTCGGCGGCTTTCATTTTCCCGTGCAGATATTCAATAGCAATGCCGGAAGCCAGCTCCTTTTGCAGCTTTTCCGTATAATCTACCACATTTTCAATCTCGATCTCCGGATTTTCCTCCACCATAGGGCAGATAATATACACCTGCCGCCCGGCGGCCACTTCCCGCTCGATAAAACGGTAGGCCTTAGGCCGATAACTCTCGTCCACCACACAGTTCTTGATGGGCAGACGATTGGCCGGAAGCTCATCGATGACGGAGATATCTAAATCCCCGTAAATGATAATAGCCAGAGTCCGGGGGATCGGCGTGGCGCTCATGACCAACACATGGGGATGAAGTCCCTTACTCGCCAGTGTCTCCCTCTGGCGAACACCAAACCGGTGCTGCTCATCTGTCACCACCAGTCCCAGACGGGCAAAGTTTACCTTCTCCTGAATCAGAGCATGGGTTCCGATAATAATCCGCGCCTCACCGCTCTCAATGCGCGCATAAGCCTCCCGTTTCTCCTTGGCCGTCATGGATCCGGTCAGCAGCTCCACGCATACGTCCATGGAAAGCCCGGAAAGCAGCTCCCGGATACTCTCCGCATGCTGTCTTGCCAGCACCTCGGTGGGCGCCATCAGCGCCCCCTGATAGCCGCTCTCCACCGCGGAAAGCAATGCCAGCAGCGCAATGACCGTCTTACCGGATCCCACGTCTCCCTGCACCAGCCGGTTCATGACCGTTTCTCCCTTAAGATCCGCCTGAATCTCATTCCAGACCCGCTTCTGGGCTCCGGTGAGCTCGTATGGCAGTGATGAAAGCAACTGCTCCACAGACGCTCCCGGATGAATCACGCACTCATTGACCGTGTCTTCGGTCTGCTCTTTCATCTGCCGCAGGGCTAAAATAAACAGGAAAAACTCATCAAAGACCAGCCGCTTTCTGGCCAACAGCAGATCCTCCCGCTTCATCGGAAAATGGATGGCCCGCAGGGAAAAGTTATATTCCGCTAACTGCTGTTCGTTCCGGATACGCTCCGGAAGATATTCTGTGTCCAGATCCAGTTGCTCAAAAGCCTGGCGCACCGCCTTGGTCACAGTCTTATTGGACAGGCCGCCGGTCAGTCCATAGATGGGCTGCATAGTGTCCAGCAACTTCTCATAGTCCTCCGGCGCGTAAATCTCTGGCTGATCCATGGTGGTTCGACCCTTTTTCTTCTGCACCCGTCCCCGGAAGATATAGATGCAGCCGGGCAACAGGCTGTTTCGCAGAAAGGGCATATTAAACCAGGAAAGCTGCAGGTGCAGGCCATTTTCCTCTAAGGACACGGTGGTAATATGATACCTGCCCACTCGCCTGCCATCCGGGATCCGGCGGATAAAGCCGGTCACGGCCTGTATCTTATCGGCCTCCAGAGCACCGATTGACACCGGTCTTTCATATACATCATACGTCCTCGGATAATAAGACAAGAGCTCTCCCACCGTGTCTACCCCGACACGGTGAAAGAGCGCAGCCGTCTTTTCTCCAATACCTTTTAAGGCTGTAATTGGGGAAGCTGTATTCATTTTCTACTCCACAGAAACTACATAATAGTAAATCGGCTGTCCGCCAAAATGAACCTCGATATCGCAGTCCGGATACAGTTCGCTTAAATCCTCGCCCAGCTTGTCCGCATCCTCCTTCTTCACGTCCTCGCCATAGTAAATGCTGATAAGCTCGGAATCCTCGTCGATGAGCTCCTTGAACATATCCAGCGTAGTCTGCTCCACATCCTCGCCCACAGCCAGGATCGCGTGGTCGCCGATGCCCATGATATTGCCCTCTTTGATCTCTTTGTCATCGATGTGAGTATCACGCACCGCGTAAGTCACCTGACCGGTCTTCACATTGGCCAGTTCCTCGGTCATGCGGGTCTCGTTCTCCTCTGCACTGGAATCCGGCATGAAGTTGATCATGGCCGTAATTCCCTGGGGAACCGTTTTGGTGGGGATAACAATAATATCCTTATCCTCACAAAGCGCCTTGGCCTGATTGGCAGCCAAGATGATGTTTTTATTATTCGGCAAAATGAAGATGTGCTCCGCATTGACCTTGTCAATGGCGTTCAGCATGTCCTCAGTGCTGGGATTCATGGTCTGGCCGCCCTCGATCAGGTAGTCCACGCCGAGACCCTTGAAGATCTCGCCGATGCCCTCACCGATGGATACGGAGATGAAGCCCATCTCCTTTCTCGGCTCTTCTGCCTTCTGCTGCGCCGCAATCTTAGATGCATCCTTAATCAGCTTCTCCTCATGCTCCTCACGCATATTGTCGATCTTCAGGCGGGACAGGGAGCCGTAGGTCAGCGCTTTCTCGATGGCCTGGCCAGGATGATTCGTATGTACGTGAATCTTTACGATATCATCGTCAGCCACGCACACGATGGAATCACCGATGGACTCCAGAAAGCCCTTGAACTCCGTCTCATCCTTATGATCAAACTTCTGATTTAATACAATAATAAACTCGGTGCAGTAACCGAACTTAATCTCAGCCTCTGTCTCCGCGCTGATCTTCACCGGCGCGGATTTGCTCGGAGCCTCGAAGGTGTAGTCCACTTCTTTGCCCAGATAAGCGTCGTAAGCGCCCTTCAGGACCTCCACCAGGCCCTGTCCACCGGAATCTACCACGCCTGCCTCTTTCAGAACCGGCAGGAGATCCGGGGTGGTCGCCAACACGCGCTCTGCCTCTTCAATCACACCTGCAAAGAAAACATCCAGATCCTCTTCCTCCAGAGCCAGCTCTGCTGCCTTATCAGCCGCGCCTCTGGCCACCGTCAGAATCGTTCCCTCCTTCGGCTTCATAACCGCCTTGTACGCAGTCTCTACTGCTTTCTGGAATGCATTGGAAATGGTCATCACGTCCAGGGTCTCATACCCCTTGATTCCCTTAGTGAAGCCGCGGAGCAGCTGGGACAGGATAACGCCGGAGTTTCCGCGCGCTCCTCTTAAGGATCCGGAGGAAATAGCCTTCGCTACTGTCTCCATGGTACGCTCAGACAGGCTGTTGACCTCGGAAGCCGCAGACATGATGGTCAGCGTCATGTTGGTTCCCGTATCGCCGTCCGGCACCGGAAATACATTCAGCTCGTTGATCCACTCTTTTTTCGCTTCCAGGTTCTTAGCTCCGGCTAAAAACATCTTTGTAAGCGTGTTTACCTCTATCGTTTTCATAATGACAAAAAACTCCTCCTGAAATTAATCTATGACCCGAACACCCTCAACAAAGATGTTGATTTTCTCAATGGTCATTCCGGTGAACTCCTCCACCTTGTACTTTACATTGCTCATCAGATTGTCGGATACAGCGGAAATGCTGACGCCATACGCTACAATTACATGGAAAGAAAGCGTAATCTTATTGTCGTTGATCTGTACGTTCACGCCGCGGGTCAGGTTATCTCCCTTCAGGAGCTTTACCAGTCCGTCTTTCATATTTACCATGGCCATTCCAACGATACCGAAGCACTCCACTGCTACGGAACCTGCATATCTGGCAATAACTTCCGGGTCGATCATGACGGCGCCCATCTGCGTATTCATAAGTCCCTTCATTATCATTACCTCCACTCTTATTTTTTATTACATCAAAAAAGCCCATGTCTCTCTTTGCTTATCAGATGACATAGATATAGTGTATTATAACCTGTTTTACCTCGAAAAGAAAGCTATTTTTCATACTTTCTAAAAAATTGTAATATTTTTAAATTTCCACTTGCAAAATATAGTGGCATCTGCTAGAATAACTTATGTTGCGAGCCTATATATAGGTTCACTATCGTTCAAGAGGAGGTGCAAACATGGCAAAGTGTGCAATCTGTGAAAAAGGCGCTCATTTCGGAAACAACGTCAGCCATTCACATAGACGTTCCAACAAGATGTGGAAATCCAATGTTAAGTCTGTAAAGGTTAAGGTTAACGGCGCTGCCAGAAAGATGTATGTATGTACATCCTGTCTGAAGTCCGGAGCAGTTGAGAGAGCTTAAGTTTAAGATTGAGAAATTAGGAGCAGCGTGTGCCGCTCCTTTTTTTGTGTCCCTTTTATAGAAAATAAGAAAGAATCCTGCGTTTTATTTCATAATCACAGCCCCGATGAACCACAGCACATATACATGTACCGGGTAGAATATGTAGTAAAAATACTTCCGGAACTGCGGTGGCAGCTTGTCCCGCTTCCGCTTCTTCTTACAAAAGCCAAGCTTTTCATTGCAGCCGAGCACCAGCGGCAGGGCAAAGATCATCATCCACTGAAAATCATTATGGAACATATGGGACAGATCAAAAATCGGACGGAAAGACGCTCCCCAGAGCACCAGCCCCGTCATAATCTCCATCAGAGCCACCAGCACATCATGGCCCACCAGGGAAAACAATCTTCCCCAGAGACCAAAGGCGGAATTTACAAAGAATACAAGAAAGATACCCAGATATCCGAGAATCATCCGCTTCTTACTCTTGTCCTCCTTCGTAAAATAGAATAGCACGCCAATCAGCACATACATCAGCGCTCCCTCGCAGGTCAGCGCGCTTCCAAGCAGAGCCGAACCGAAATTCAATACTGCATAGGGCACTTCCACAATTTCATAGAGTCCGGCCCATACACCCGCGACAGCCACCTGATAAAAAATGTATGTGAACCAGATTTTCAATCTCCGCTTCGGATGGCGATTCGCGTATTCAATCAGATCCACCAGAAAAGCAGACGCAAATAAGGTCGCGAACATATTGGTGGTGACGGCGGTGACCAGGCCGGTCTTCTGTGCCACAACGGACATGAGCAGGTTAAAGGCCGCCATGGCTACGCTGGCGATGTAGAGCCGCCGGAAATACGCTTTCTTATCACTGGTTTTCGTAAGGCTCCAGGCCATACAGTAAAAGAACAGCGGCGCGGACAGCTTTCCGAGCCACTGCAGAAACACCGGCATACCCGGAATCAGCGATCCGATATACCCCAGCACCATGGTCACAAGCGCTATCCGCTTCAATGTAGTTATAGACATTTTCTATCTCCCTTTATCGTTATTGTTCACTCCGTTCTCAATAACACGCTCCGCGGGACAGTGCATGTGAACAATAATCTTTTATCTTCCGCATTTTCCTCCGGACGAGAACAGATTATACCCGACAATCATCAGGGAAAAGGCCGCCAGCGCCCGCACAAACCAGCCGTTGACCGGCATAAAAAAGGTGGTGAGGATTCCGACGCCTATCCAGAACATCACAAAACCAAGCAGCTGTTTCATAACGGCTCCCGGCATATTATTTCTTATTCTATTCTATGTCCTTTTTTTTGAAATGTGTATCCTGGCAGCCGATTACTCTGCCTTTGGATCTGCCTCCGGCTCGTCCTTTTCGATTACGTCTACTGCGTCCTGGATGGCGTCTGCCACCGGACTCTCATTCTTTGTGCCGCCTGACGCAAACTTGTTCACGAAATCCGGAACCATGTCGAGAATCTTCGTTACAGTATCCTGATTCTTTACATTGACCAGCTTGGTGACGCCATTCGAGATTACCAGAATAGCGCTGGGGGAAATCTTCGCTCCCATACCGCCGCCTGCGTTCTGCTTCTTATCGCCCGCGAAGGCTCCGGCTCCCACGCCGAAGGATACGTCTACCAGCGGCAGAATGATGGTATCGCCGATGGTAACTGCGTCGCCGACTACGGTTTTTGTAGTGATAAAGCTGTCCATGCCCTTGAACAGGGACTCTACGGTGGTATCAAATGTATTGTTCATAAGAAAGCCTCCTTATTATATCTTCTATGATTATAAATTTTTATCGCGATTTCGCACTGCCTAAACCACCTGCGCCTGTTGTGCGTAAAAAAGGTGCAGCGTGATTCAGGATGCTTTGTCATATCGGCACGTCAGGTCACCATTCGGTATACAAAACGAACATTTTTGTCCCGGTACAGCCTCCAGGCAATCTGCGCGACGGTCAGCAGCCGGATGCGGCCCTTCAGATACAGCTCACCCTCCAGCACAGTCTCCTGAAAATCAGGGACTACCTTCACATTATCCATGAAAAGAGGATAAAATATACTGATGCCGCCCAGAATTTCTCCGGTCAGCGCCGGGTCGTCCGTTCCGAAACGCAGGTCACCCCGCACTTTGTTCGGAAGCAGTTTCACCAGAAAACCTTTCAGTTGGCTCCAGGCAAGACTGAGTGCCGCCTTTGTGCGGTCGTCCGTGGCAAAGCGTTTCATTCGTTTTATTTTAACATAGAACCGGTGTAATGTATATTTAAGATTTTTTAATTTTTTCGGAATGGAGCTTAAGCAGCGCCAGATAGTTTTCAGGAAGCCCGCAAGCGTTCTCAGAAAAACGGTAATTTTCCCGAAAATTCCGAGATTCCGCTGTTTGCGGGCGGGCCTCGGCTCCAGTTCTTCTGTTTCCTCTTCTACGGGCTCTATGCAGATCTCCTGCTCTGCCGCCTTCCCCGCGTCCTCCTCTGCGTCCGCGAAAACTTCTTTCATCCCATCCTCTATCTCTTTTTCATCCGCCAGAAAATCCTTCACGGTAAAAATAAGTACCTTCAGCTTCGCCGACAGTTCCCCGTTCCGAAAGCTCACCGGTACCCGTACCAGCTGAAGTAGCCAGTGCACCCTTGCTTCCACGAAAAATTCCTCTTTCTTTTTCAGATGGGCCTCGTACCGAACCGGCACCAAAAGAAGCAATGCCAGAATCAGCAAAGCCAGTCCCAGCACCACTGCAAGTATGAGCAGTATGATTTTCAAGATAATCCAGATTATATGCAGCATACTGTCAGTTCTCCGTCCTGCCAAAATACTCCCGCACGGCGAAGCCGCCGGTCTTCCGATAGATGTCCTCTACCATCCGCTGTACCAGCTCCAGGGCCTCCTCGTAACCCGACGCGATACCCACCACGAAAAGATTCTGCTTATAAAAGGCCGGCTGCTTCAGATGGGCCGCGTGAAAAATATCAAAAAGATTCTCCGGATTGGAAGCCAGGGTGATCAGATAGATGCTGACCATCCCCATACCACGGTTGGCTTTTCTTATAATCTTATCCTTTTTTTTCGCCGTTTTGTCAGTCAGATAAAGATTTTCCGCCCACTGCATTCCGAAATCCTCTCCAGACAACAGTCTGTCCGCTCTGCGCTTACGCTATTGTCCTAAATTCGAAAAATGAGGGTATCGAAACCTATCCGCGACACCCTCTTTCCTCTCGTTTCTTCTAAAAATACTTTTTATTGCCCCAGAGATTACTCTTTTTCAGATCCAGATACTCATTGTAGGCCCGCTCCAGAATCTGCTTCTCATTGGAAAACTTCAGCAGATGGTAGGCCTCATGATACTTATAATATCCCGAATCCACAAAATACTCCTCGCGCTGTGGTTTACTGTAATAATTGTCCGCCATCATCAGATACCAGTGAACGTCCTTCTCTACCGTGTCCTCCGGCACCGTGAAAGAATACTGGCTCTTGCCAATATACTTGATAATCGCGGCATCTACGCCCGTTTCCTCGCGCACTTCTCTTAACGCCGTTTCCTTGTACTCTTCTCCCGGCTCTACAGTCCCCTTCGGCAATACCCAGCCCTCATAACGGTTCTTGTAATTCTTGTACAAAAGCAGGATCTTACCTCGAAATATTACCACACCGCCACAACTGGTTGCTTCAATCATTGCAAAACCTCCTGTCCTGGTGTGTTCAAAAACTAGGTATAGTATAGCGCTTTTTGGGAGATTTGACAAGCGTTTGTTATCACCTTCTACTCGGTCCCGTTCATCAGATCCTTCAGAGCCTTATTCCCGTACCATTCCTGAAAAATCTGCCGCGCAATGGGCACTGCGTACTCGCTGCCGCTGCCGCGCTCCTCCACCAGCACGCAGACCGCGATATCCTGGTCCCCGGTATCAGAAAAGCCTACAAACCAGGCGTGGCTCTTGCTCTTATCGCTGGTGTACTCGGCTGTTCCCGTTTTACCTGCGGTCTCAAAGCCCAGGTCCTTCAGCTTGCTTCCTGTTCCGCTCTCCACCACGGCCTTCATATATTCAGTCAGTGCAGCGGCCTCGTCCGCCGTCATCAGGGAGCCGTACTCCTCCGTATTGAAGGTTTTCACCGTCGCGCCCTTCGCGCTTCGCACCTCCTCCAGCAGATAAGGCTTCATCAGCACGCCGTCATTGGCAATGGTGCCGGCAATCAGAGCCATATGAAGGGGAGAAACAAGCGTCTCTCCCTGGCCGATGGCTGTCATCATCTGTTCCGCGGGCGTGGCGTCCGTTTTCAGGGAAAAGGAACTCCTGGAATAAGTCAGAGGTGACGGCAGCTCTGTGTTGAACAGCAGCTCCTCACAGGTACTTTTAAACGCACTCTCATCCAGCGACAGGCCAATGGTGGCAAAGGCTGAATTACAGGATTTCGCGAAGGCCTTTGTCAAATCCTCGGCTCCATGGGCCTTCTTATTATAACAGCTGATGGTATAGTTGCCCTCCGTAACCTTTCCCTTGCAATTGAAGGAAAAGTCTGCATAGGAATCCGGATTTTCCCGCATATACTCCAGCAGCGTCACAATTTTAAACGTGGAGCCAGGCGCGTAGAGTCCCTGGGTCGCGCGGTTGTAGAGGACGCTGCCACTCTCCGGGGAATCCTCCGCCGTAAGCGTATCCCATTTTTCATTGATAGTACCTGGATCGTAGTCCGGCTTGGACACCATGGCAAGCACCCGTCCGGTCTGTGCTTCCAGCACTACCACCGCACCCCGGTTCTTGCCCAGGGCGTCGTAAGCGGTTCGCTGCAAATCCATATCCAGGGTGGTCACCACATTATCCCCCTGACTTTTCTGGTCTTTCACCTGATTTTTCAGTTGCTCTGCCGGTGAGATACTGGAAGTCAGCAGGTAGTAATTGGCTAACTGCTCAATGCCTGTATTTCCACGGGTAGAATAGCCCACCACATGGGCAAACAGATTGGCGTAGGGATATTCCCGGGTCTCTGTACCGTCCGACGCTGCCTTCGTCTCCGCCAGCACTGTGCCGTCCGAGGCCAGGATATTTCCCCGGATATTCCGCTCTGCAAAGGCGTCCAGTCTGGCGTTGTATGGATTGTTGATTACATCCGGACTTAAGACCGCGTCAAAATAGATAAAATAGCCTGTCATCAGCGCAAACAGACCGATGAAAAGGTACGTAATCACCGCCAACTCATGATTTTTCCTGCTTTTTGCTCTGCCCGCCTTTGACTCTTTTTGCTTTTCTTGCTTTGGCTGCTCGTTCTTTTTCAATCTGCAAATCCTCATCTTCTTTTAAGAGATACATGCCCTGAATAATATAAAACATCAGGATACTGGACACCAGGGAGCTTCCGCCGTAGCTCACCAGCGGCAATGTCACGCCTGTGGACGGAATAAAGCGGATGGCTCCTCCGATGGTCAGGAACACCTGAAAACCATAGAGGGTCCCGAAGCCCAACGCCGTATATTTGTAGAATCGGTTCTTGATCTGCATGGCAATATTGATAAACATGATAAAACAGCTCATGCATATCAAAATCAGGCATACGGCGAAGATACCGCCCATTTCCTCAGCAATAGCCGAGAAAATAAAATCCTGCTCCACTACCGGGATCTTATTGGGCATGCCCAGATTCAGTCCCATGCCGAACCAGCGTCCGGTTCCGATGGCAAATAAGGACTGCGTGATCTGATACCCCTCATTTTCAATGACGCTGAAGGGGTCGGTCCAGGCCAGCACCCGGACCCGCACGTGGGCGAACAGATGATAGCCGATGACCGCCGCCACCGATCCCGCTCCCAGACCTGCCAGGAAATACAGAGGTTTCTTCGTGGCCACATAGAGCATCACCAGGTAGGTTACAAAGAACAGCAGTGCCCCGCCCAAGTCGCTGGACACTGCCAGCACCAGCACATGGGCCGCCGCCAGAATGGTCGTCCGCACAATATCCGCGAATTCCGTGCTCTTACTCAGCATGGCTGCCACAAAAAATACAAAGGTAATTTTCACAAACTCACTGGGCTGGAACACAAATTTGCCGATAACCAGTGATAATTTCGCGCCCGAGGTGGTCTTGCCCACTACGGCCACGGCCATCAGAAGCGCCAGCCCGCCGATTCCGTAAAGCCAGGGCAGCTTCTGCAGAAAGCCGCATTTTCGGATCAGTACCGGCACAATCAGTGCCACCGCCAGTGCCACCGCCGCAATCTGAAATTGACGCACTGCCTTGTCATATGACAGCCGCGTCAGCATGCTGAAACCAATGGCCAGCAGCAGACACATATTGTTCAGCACCAGCCGATTTGCCTTCGGATAGATAATCCGGGTGAACACCAACACCGCCTGCAGCAAAAAAAACTGAAAGGCGTAGAATACCGCCAGCTTCATTTCCCCGGTCTGCATGTACAGCACCACAAAGGCCAGGGCATGAATCAGGAACAGGTTCAGAATCTGCAGCCGAAAACCGTGGCGCACCTCCTCCTGATCCCGTTTTCGCAGCACCGAATAGCTTAAGGATGTATAAAGCGCAATCAGGATAATAAACGCGTATTTGGATAAATCGGTAATCAAGAATACCATATATTTACTGTACTCCCCGTTTCAAATGTCCCTTTGTGTAGCTGTACTCCGGTCTCCGACACGGCGCGCCGCCGCAAAATACCTCTGTGTAATCCTTCAGGATTCTTCGGATTTCCTTCCGGCTCTCCAATGTAAAGCAGAGACGTAACGCCTCCGGCGCAAGCCGCTCGATCTCTTCTTTATTATTCAGGAGAGACAGCGGTTCACTGTTATAGATTACATTATAACAGTAACGGCAGTAATTGACAGCCGGAAATTCTTTCTTATAGCGATCCACCAGCATCCGCACCGTCTCCTTCTGATCACAGCGCTCCACCGTCCGGTGCAGACAACCTGCCGTAGTCATCAGCGGCAGATAACCGTAGGCAATGAGCTCGGCATCTCGGGCTCCCCGCTCCTTAAGTTCCCGGTCGTTCAGCTCCAGCGGAAGTGTTTCTCTTGTGATTCCCTGTTTTTTCCAGAATGTGCCGGCTTCCTGATTCCAGCTGTAGAGGTTGTGATCACCAATCAGCGGCAGTTCCAGCCCCTGATTTTTTACAAATTCCAGTTCTTCCAGGTTTTTCAGTACCAGGCCGTCCATTCCCGCCTGCTTTATCAGCTCTGTCCGCTCCTCAAACCACTGTCTGGCGGGTGTCCGGAAAATCGCCGGCAGTACCAGCAGACATTCCTTTTCTGCCCTGTGGCAGACATTTACATATTCCGGCAGCCGTTCAAAATCCAGCTTTTCGCTGGTCAGATAGACTGCCTGTACCTCCGGAAAATCCAGCACTTCCGGCAGATATTCTGCCCGCTCCAACTGTACCCGAAGCGGAAAATGACCTGGCTTCTGTGCCTTTTTGTCCGTATCTCTGCCTGCCCCGTTGCATGTAAGCAGCTTCCGTATATCTCCGGATGCTCTGTGCGTTCCTGCCGTACACTGCTCTGTCAGCTTCTCCAAAGCCTCCCGCCGCATCCGGTTCAGCTGCCCGTTGGGGCAGAAGATATCGCCGTCCATCTGTATCGCGAGCTTTCCGAATATAAAGGGAGTATCCCCGGTCTTCATAAGCTGCTTGCGGATATCCGCTTCCGTCATAGGCTGATTCTTCGGCACCTGACCGGGCTCGCCCTCCACGCGCACCTCTGCGTCCCGATACCGCACCGCAAGCTCCGACGGTCCATCCAGGGAAATGCGGAAGCTGCCCTCGATGGTTTCCTTCTTATCCCTGTCCAGATATTCCTTCCGAATCTCCTGCAGCAGCGCCTCGTATCGCTGCTTTTCCTGCATGGCCTTCTTTCCCTTCTCCTCAAAATGGCTGGGTCTGGTCAGGGAAATCATATCGCGGCCATTGTGTACCTGATAATAGCCTCTGGAAAATCCGCCCCGGTTATAAAGTGCCTGCAGTTCCCCATAATCCTTCGGGTCCACACGATATTTATCCCCTCCATATTCCAGATAATAATCCAGATATTTCCGATAAACGCGCACTACGCCTGCCGTGTACTCGGGTCGCTTCATCCGACCCTCGATTTTCAGGGAGCAGACGCCTGCTTCCAGAATTTCCGGCAGAATCTCAATGGTGCACATATCCTTGGGACTTAAGATATACTCCTCGCCCTTTTTGCCAAGCAGCTTTCCATCACCCTTCAACTGATAAGGCAGGCGGCAGGGCTGAGCGCACCGGCCACGGTTGCCGCTGCGGCCGCCAAACATGCTGCTCATCAGGCACTGGCCCGAATAACAGTAACAGAGGGCTCCGTGAATAAAGCTCTCAATCTCCACATCCACGGTATCATGAATCCGGCGAATCTCCTGCAGCGACAGCTCCCGGGCTGTCACCACACGGGCAGCTCCCTGCTTTTTCAGAAATTCAGCTCCTTCCGCGCCAAGCACCGTCATCTGAGTGCTGGCGTGAATATCCAGATCCGGGAAGTTCTCGCGAATATAGGAAAAGACACCCATATCCTGGACAATGACTGCGTCCAGACCGCTCTCATAATAGGGCTTCAGATAAGCTCCAAGCTCCTCCATCTCCGAATCCTTCAAAAGCGTATTGACTGTCATATACAGATCGCAGCCGTGCAGATGAGCGAACTCGATAGCCTCACACAGGCCCTTTTCGTCCGGATTCTCCGCATAGGCCCGGGCGCCAAACCTTGTGCCTCCGATATATACGGCGTCCGCTCCCGCGTTGACTGCGGCCCGCAGGCTCTCAAAGGAACCTGCCGGAGCCAGAAGCTCTGTCTGATGTCTCATGTTTCCTCCTCCACAAAAAAGGCGCCAAAAATCCGTCTGGCGCCCTCTCCATTTATCTCTGTGTATTGTTTCCACTGTTCACAGAATTCACATTATTTCCAACATTATTCTGCTTTCCCGCATGCTGCTCATTTCTGCGGTTATTCTGTCCGGAGCCTGCCTTCTTCTCTTTTTTCAGATTCTCGATCTCCAGCCGGGCCTCAATCAGATCGTGACGGACGCTGTACAGCTCCCGCTCCTTCTTCTCCAGCTCCGCAGTCAGCTTCTCAGCCTGGTTCTTGGCTTTAAAATAGTCGTCCGCCAGGTTCATACTCAACATCAGCTGCCGCTGATCGCCGCTCTGTTTCCGGTAGTTTTCCGTACTGTGGCACTCGGTCATTTTCTCGTTGATATAGACTGCTATCTGATGCAGATACTCCTGGCTTTCGTAGCCGCTGATCTTATAGACCCGGCCATCCACCACCACTTCCACTGCGTTTTTCATCGCCATCTCGTTCACGTCCTTTGGTTTTTTCGATACTCTATTATATCACATTACCGCCATCTGGCACAACACCCAGGTGATGATATCCCAACTCTGTGACCACACGTCCCCGGGGCGTCCGGTTAATGAAACCTTTCTTGATCAGATACGGTTCATAGACATCCTCTATCGTGCCGGAATCCTCGCCGATAGCCGCCGCCAAGGTGTCCAGGCCTACCGGGCCGCCCATGAATTTCGCAATCATGGTCATAAGAATCCGCCGGTCGATCTGATCCAGACCATAGCGATCCACTTCCAGCAGATCCAGCGCGAAATCCGCAATCTCTTTCGTGATCTTCCCATCATATTTGACCTGGGCGAAATCACGTACCCGTTTCAGAAGCCGGTTGGCCAGTCTCGGAGTTCCCCTGGAACGTCTGGCCAGCTCCAGGGCTCCCTTCGGGTCAATCTCCACGCCCAGCACGTCCGCCGAACGCTCCACAATGGTCTGCAGCTCCTCGTCTGTATAGAACTCCAGATGATGAACCACGCCAAAGCGATCCCGCAGGGGCGCTGTCAGAAGTCCCGCCCTGGTTGTCGCGCCAATCAATGTAAAATGCGGCAAATCCAACCGGATAGACCGGGCCGAAGCGCCCTTTCCAATGACGATATCAATGGCAAAGTCCTCCATGGCCGGGTACAGAACCTCCTCCACCTGTCGGTTCAGCCGGTGAATCTCGTCCACAAAAAGCACATCACCCTCAGACAGATTGTTGAGGATAGCCGCAATTTCACCGGGTTTTTCGATAGCCGGACCGGAAGTCACCTTCATGTGAACGCCCATCTCATTGGCAATAATGCCGGCAAGAGTCGTCTTGCCCAGTCCCGGCGGTCCGTAAAACAGCACATGATCCAGAGATTCTCCCCGGGCTTTGGCCGCCTGAATATAGATCTTCAGATTTTCCTTAGCCTTCTCCTGGCCGATATATTCATCCAGCGTCTGAGGCCGCAGACTGTAGTCTGTGCGGATATCCTCCTCCATAGCCTCCGTTGTAATGATACGTTTTCCCATCTATCTGTCTCCTAGAAGCTGATATATTTTAACGCAGCTTTTAAAATATCTTCTACATTCATACCGTCGGCTGCTTCCACCTTCCGCACAGCCTTCAGGGAATCGGAAGCGGAATAGCCAAGGGCTGTCAGAGCTTCCACAGCCTCGTTCCGGGCCTCGCTCAGATCGGGAGCCGCTCCAGCTGCCGCCTTTGCCTGGCTATTCTCCAGACGCGCCTCAAAGGCCTCCTCAAGGCTTAATTTATCCTTCAGCTCCAGAATCAGTTTCTGGGCTGTCTTCAGGCCGATACCAGGAGCTTTTGCAATGGCCTTCGCGTCATCCGCCAACACCGCGAAGCGGAGATCGTCCGCGGAAAGGGCGGAAAGCACTCCAAGGGCCGCCTTCGGACCGATACCATTGACGCTCAAAAGCTGTTGAAACAGCTTCCGATCCTCCCGGGTAAAAAAGCCGAAAAGCACAAATGCGTCCTCCCGCACCTGCAGGTAGGTATACAGGCGAAGCTCCTCGCCTGCCGCCGGTAAAAGATCCAGATCCCGTCCGGACATGAGAATCCGGTAGCCGATTCCACCGGTCTCCAGCACTGCCATACTCTCCTCTGGCTCAATATAAGCCAGTGTACCTCTGATATACGCAATCATGGCTGTCTCCTGTTCTGTGTAACCTGTACCGGTTTTCTTCTTCCGAAGGGCTTCGGTACAGTCAGTTGTTCAATAAACGGCACGCACAGATTTGATACCAGTATCGCGTACACCATACCCTCTTCTATCCCGGCCAGCCGAAGCGCCGCCGTCATGACGCCAATCAGAACGCCGTACCAGATCTGACCCTTTCTCGTAATCGGTGACGTCACACAGTCTGTCGCCACAAAGAAAGCTCCCAGAATCAGACCGCCTCCCAGAAACTGGGTGGTAAAATAGAGCTGATCAAAGCCCTTTCCCGCGCCGAGAAACAATGTAATCAGGAAGGAGATCCCAATCGCCGCCGGAATCCGCAGATGAATGATACCAAAGGCCAGCAGCAGCACCGCGCCAAGGAGTAACATCGCCGCCGATACCGTACCGATACTGCCGTTGGTATTGCCCCAGAGCATCGGATAGGGATCTACGGTCTGTCCGGACAAAAGCTGCCCCAGAAGCGTCCGGGAACCATAGCTGCCGAAGCTGTAATCCTTCATATATTTCGGAAAAGCCAGAAACAGAAAACAATAGCCGGAAAGAGCCGGATTCAGCCGGTTCTTTCCAAGGCCACCGAAAGGCATCTTGATCACGCCGACAGCAAAAAGCCCTCCTAAGGCTCCAAGCCACAGAGGCGCGTTTGCCGGCAGCATCAGGGCCAGCAATTCCCCCGTCACCATGGCACTTCCGTCCGCCACAGTCAGCGGCTTATCCCGAAACGCTTCAATGGTAAATTCTGTAAGTGTACAGGTGACAACGCAAATCAGCAGATGCAGAAGTACCCGCGGTCCGAAATGAAGGACGCCGAAAATCTCCGCAGGCAAAAGCGCCAGAAGCATCATCCGCATCATACCTGCTGTCGTCATCGTTCCCTTCACATGAGGAAAGATCCATTTGTAATTTTTTTCCATCGTCTCATTTCCTCCCTATCTTCTTCCCTGTGCCAGCAGCTTCCGGCGCATGTCCTGAATGGACGGAGCCAGCTGTCTTCTGGCCGGGCATACAAAGCTGCAGCTTCCGCAGCCCAAGCATTCCATGCCGTTCATATCCCGGAACTCCTGCTCTTTTCCGGCCTCCGCCGCGTCCGCAAGCTTTGTGGGCAAAAGATAAATCGGGCAGGCCTCTGTACAGGAACCGCATCGGATGCAGACGCCCGGCTTATCCGTATAATCCTGACTCATGCACAGAAATCCGGTTGCTGTCTTCGTCACCGGAACCTCCAGGTTCTTCATCTCCACACCGCGCATGGGACCGCCGCAGACAAACTTCTTCGGCTGCTTCGCGTAACCGCCCGCTGCCTCCGGAAGCTCCGAAAAACTGGTGCCGATCCGAACCAGAAAATTTTTCGGTTCCTTCAACGCTTTTCCGGTCACCGTCACTGCCCGCTTTGTCACCGGAAGGCCGAGAACCAGCGCCTCATAGATGGCGTGAAGCGTTTCCACATTCAGTACGATACAGCCCGCGTCTGCCGGAAGCTGGGACGTGTTGATCTCCGCGCCGGTACAGGCGTAGATCAGCATACGCTCCGCACCCTGGGGATACTTGGTTTCCAGTACCCGGACCTCCATCCGGGGTTCACTTCCGCTGGCCATCTGCATGGCTGTAATGGCGTCCCGTTTATTATCCTCCATGGCAAAAATACCGGTAGCACGCTCAAAAAGACTCAAAACAATCCGAAGTCCCTCAACCAGACACTCCGGCGATTCCAGCATTCTACGGTAATCGCTGGTCATATAGGGCTCACATTCGGTACCGTTGATCAGGACATAACGGATTCTCTTGGGATTCCGTACTGACAGCTTGATATGGGTCGGGAATCCGGCTCCTCCCATACCGACCACTCCGGCCTCCTGGATCCGGCGCAGGCGCTCCCCAACCTCCAGCTCCTGCCAGGGCTTTATCTCCGAAACCGGCATTTTTTCGTACAGACCGTCATTTTCGACTACCACAGACAAAATCTCTTTTCCGGATACGGTTTTCCGCGGCTCAATCGCTTTTACCGTACCGGACACCGACGCATGAACCGGCGCGGAGATATCGCCACTGGCCTTCGCAAGGAGCTGTCCCTCCAGTACCCGGTCTCCCACAGCTACCACCGGCACTGCCGTGCCGCCGATATGCTGACGCAGGGGATAGATCAGATCTCCCTTCGGCAGATACTCCTCCAATGCTTTTTCTCTTGTAAACCGCTTTCTCTTGTGCGGAAACACTCCGCCCTTAAAGGTCACATGTGCCATGAATTTTTATCACTCCGGTATTTTTTATTTCAACTGGTTACTGTTCTCTGGAACCCTTGCCAACCTTCCGTACCGCACGCTCTTTCAGCGCCTGCGCCCGGGACTTCATGTTCGGGTAAGCGTTCATGGTACGTCTGGTAAATACGTTACCCATACCTTTCAGACGCTCAAAGCGCTTCTGCGCAGCGCCGAAACGCTCGGCCAGCTCTGCCAGACGTCCTTCCTGACGGGCTTTAAATTCTTCAGGAGACTCACCCGCAAAGGCTACCATTGCATTGACCCGATCCTCAAGACGCTGTTTCAGCTCCGGTACATACTCAGGCAGACGGTAATGGGCCAGCCGTTCTTTGAGTTCCTCGGTGCTCTCATAGAGCTTCGTATTCTGGATATATTCGTACAGCTCGTCCATAACCGCGTCCATATTCCGCAGCTTCTCGCCAATCTGCATGGCGTTCATGTAGGACATGCCGAAATCCACCGCGTATACCAGGGTCGCCACGCTCACCAGCAGCTTTCCGGTCGCCACGCTGTACAGGCTCACAATCCAGTCCACAAAAGGCTGAAATACATAAAAGAGAATCACGGAAAACACTCCCCAGCCCAGGGATGCGCCCAGACAGATGCGCCCCTGAAAATTAAACTTATTCTTGCTGTAATCCCACCAGCTGGTATGAAACAGAGCCTCCATCAGAACCGCCGTAACATATTCCAGAATTGTCGGCACAATCACGCCGCAGATATAGAGCAACAGAATATTTCCGGCGATGGGCTTCAGAATCAGATAGACGATGACAGCCCCGAAGCCATAGATGGTGCAGACCGGACCGGTCACAAAGCCTCGATTGACCAGTTTCTTCTCCTTTATGGATACGTAGGAGCTTTCCCAGAGCCATCCCAAGAAGCTATAGATATAAAACCAGTTGACGATATGGTAAATGTCCACGCCTGCAATCTGTATATTCCACATACTGTCCTTTCTCCTTATGTATTTCACAAAATTATGCCCAGACAAGGCGCGAGGACACGCACGCCAAAGTGCCTGTCCTCCCGTCTGTGTATATCCGTTTGTAATTCTTTTCTTACTCTTCCTCAGCTGCTACCGCGTCGATGTCCACATCTGCCACATCGCCGGCTGTCTCGTTGCTCTGCAGTGCCTTCATGCTCAGAGAAATCTTCTTATCCTCGCCATTGAAGTCTACAACCTTTGCCTCGATCTCCTGACCGATGCTCAGTACGTCAGACGGCTTCTCTACATGCTCTCTGGAAATCTGGGATACATGAAGCAGTGCGTCTACACCCGGCTCCAGCTCTACAAATGCGCCGAAATCTGTCATTCTTGCCACCTTACCGGTAACTACGTTGCCTACTGCATACTTGTCAGCAGCATACAGCCACGGATTCTGATCCTCAAATTTCAGGCTCAGGGCGATCTTGGTATCACGGATATCCTTAATCAGGACATTCAGCTTCTCGCCAACCTTGAATACCTTCTTCGGGTTCTCTACGCGTCCCCAGGACATCTCAGAGATATGAAGCAGACCGTCTGCTCCGCCCAGATCTACGAATGCACCGAAATCGGTTACGTTCTTTACAACACCCTCTACCACATCGCCTACATGGATGCGCTCGAAGAGCTCTTTCTGCTTCTCAGCTTTTTCAGCAACGATCAGCTGCTTACGGTTACCGATGATGCGGCCACGGCGCGGATTGAACTCGGTAATAACAAAGCTGATCTCCTGACCTTCATACTTCGCCAGGTTCTTCTCATAGGTATCGGATACCAGGCTTGCCGGGATGAATACTCTGGACTCATCTACAACAACGCTTAAGCCGCCGTCCAGAACCTGGGTAACCGGTGCTGTCAGCACTTCCTCGTTCTCAAAAGCCTCTTTCAGACGCTTGCTGCCCTTCTCGGCTGCCAGACGCTTGTAGGTCAGGAGAACCTGTCCCTCGCCGTCGTTGACCTTCAGAACCTTTACTTCCATGGTATCACCTACATGGATGACTGTGGTCAGGTCGATGGGGCTGTTGCTGTACTCATTCTTGGTCAGGATACCGTCGGATTTGTAGCCTATGTTCAAGATGGCTTCATCTTCTTTGACATCAATCACAGTGCCTTCGACAACCTCTCCGTTTCTTATTGTTTTCAGTGAACCTTCAAGCATTTGTTCAAAACTTAATTCTGACATGTTTTTGAACCTCCTCAATAATTTTGTTTGGGGTCGAAGCCCCTGCTGTAATACCTACGCAACGGATGGACTGCGATGTCTTCAAATCCAAATCCAAATCATCAAGTGACTGTATATAGTAAGTATTTTCACATTCTTTTTTACATATTTCAAATAGCTTCTGTGTGTTGGAGCTGTGACTTCCTCCGATCACTATCATCGCGTCTACATCGGACGCAATTTCCCGGGCTTCGGTCTGACGCTCCTCGGTTGCACTACAGATCGTATTTAAAACAATTATATCATAACCCTTTTTTGAAATAATTTCAACTATATCTTCAAATTTATTGTAGTTAAATGTCGTCTGGGACACAATGCAGAGTTTTTCACCCATCGGCAGGGCAAAGTTTTCCGCTTCTTCAAGGGATTCCACCACGTAGGCAGGTTTTTCGCACCAGCCACGGATGCCCTCCACCTCGGGATGCTTTGCATTACCGATGATCAGGATGTGACGTCCGTTGGCTTCTTCCTTCCGGGCGATACGGTGAATCTTTTTCACAAAAGGACAGGTGGCATCCACCAGATTCACGCCCTGCTGTTTCAGAAGCTCATACACCTTTTCCCCCACGCCGTGGGCCCGGATGATGACTGTACCGCTGGTGAGGCTTTTCAGTTCTTCTTCGGAGTTCAGAACTTTTACGCCCTTTTCCTCCAGTTCCTGTACCACGGTTTCATTGTGTACAATGGGACCATAAGTGTAAATGGGGCCCTCCGCCTGCTCCACCTGTTCGTATACCGTGTCCACGGCCCGGCGCACGCCAAAGCAGAACCCGGCCGTCTTCGCAAGCCTTACTTCCATAGGCACCTCCTAGTGAATCAGATCGGTAATTGCCGTGATTACCTCATCAATGGTCATATCTGAGGAATCCACATAAGTCGCGTCCTCCGCCTGACGAAGAGGTGCGAACTCCCGCTCCATATCCCGCTTGTCCCGCTCGATAATGTCAGCCTCAATGGCCGCCAAATCACAGGTCTCACCCTTTTCCGTCAGCTCGTCATAGCGGCGCTTGGCGCGACAGGCGCTGGACGCGGTCAGATAGACCTTTACATTGGCCTTCGGAAGCACATAAGTGCCGATATCCCGGCCATCCATGACCACATTTTCCCGCTCGGCCAGGGCGCGCTGCAGCTCCACCAGCTTCAGGCGTACGTCCTTATTTACAGAGGACGCAGAAGCCATATTGCCTACCTCCTCGGTGCGGAGCAATCCGGTTACGTTCTCACCGTTCAATAATACCTGCTGTAAGCCGTCCTTGTATGCAATCGTAATATCAGCGTCACGGCTTGCCGCACTGATTTTTCCGCTCTCGTCCGCACTAATCCCCCGGCGCAGCAAATACAGCGCCATGGCACGGTACATAGCTCCCGTATCCACATAGATGTACCCCATCTTCTTCGCCACTGCCTTAGCAATGGTGCTTTTTCCGGCTCCCGCCGGTCCGTCAATCGCTATCTGATATGTCATAGGTTCCTCCTCTATACAGCATTACCGGCTGCGTAGGCCGTGGACCAGGCAATCTGCAGATTGAATCCGCCGGTCACTGCGTCCAGATCCAGTACCTCACCGATAAAGTATAATCCTTTTACGAATTTTGATTCCATGGTGGAAGGATTGATCTCCTTCACAGCCACGCCGCCTTTGGTAATAATCGCCTCTTTGTAATCCCGAAGCCCCGTCACGGTCATAGGCAGGCTTTTGGTCAGCTTCACAAAGCCCTGCCGCTCCTCCCGGGAGATATCATGTACCTTCTTATCTTGGTCGATGCCACTGAGGCCAATCATCACCGGCGTTAATTTAGCCGGGAACAGGCTGCCGATCACATTTTTGAAGCTCTTATTGTGATTTGCGTCAAACTCCCTTAGGATACGTTGGTCAAGCTGTTCCTCACTGAGCGCGGGTTTCAGATCCAGTACCGCCTTAAGCTCCTGCTTTGCCGCCAGGGTTCCCACGTAGCTGCTGGCTGTCAGCACCAGTGGTCCGGTGATACCGAAATGGGTGAACATCATCTCTCCGAACTCCCGGAATACCTCTTTCTTTCCATTGCAGATCCGAAGCTCCACATTTTTCAGGGAAAGTCCCTGTAAATCCTTTACAAATTGTTCCCGGATATTAAAAGGAGTCAGGGACGGGATGCAGTCGGTCACCTTATGGCCCGCCTCTTTTGCGAAACGGTAGCCGTCGCCTGTGGAACCGGTTACCGGATAGGAAAGACCGCCCGTGGCCACAATAACCGCGTCACCCTCTATCCGGGTTTTATCTGACAAAATCAGACCTCTGGCTTCTCCCGCTTCAACGATAATATCTTTTACTTCTGTATTCAAGTGAACCTCTACGCCAGCACGCCGCATACTGCGCCGCAGCGTATCCAGCACATCCGCCGATCTGTCCGACAACGGGAAGACACGTTCCCCCCGCTCCGTCTTGATCTTCAGACCCTCTTCTTCGAAAAAGGCCATGGCGTCCTGGTTGGTGAAGCCGTAAAAGGCGCTGTATAAAAAACGGCTGTTGGTCCGCACGCTGGCGAAAAGAGCGTCCATGTCGCAGGCATTGGTCAGATTACAGCGACCCTTTCCCGTAATATACAGCTTCTTACCCAGCTTTTCATTTTTCTCATATACGTGGACCTCATGGCCGTTTCTGGCCGAGAAAATGGAAGCCAGCATACCGGCTGCGCCGCCGCCCACGATCAATACCTTGCTCATGCAAATTTCTCTCTTTCTATCTGTACACCTGTAGCAGCTCATCATCACAATGTCACATCGTTTCGGGTGAAATAGTGAATTTCATACGGATACTTCATAATGTAAAAACAGCGTCGGCGAAAATTCGCCAACGCTGTTAGTGTACCACATTTTTGCCGGATCGGCAATCTGCGATTTCAAAATCTGATTTTTCAAAAATCCGATTATACCGGATATGCCCCGTTCTCGGTATCTGCTACCGTTGCGTCCATCTTCTTCTGCTGTGCGTCTCTGTACTTGAAGAAGTCGGTTGCTACCTGCGGGAACAGTGCGTAGGTCAGAACGTCCTCCGGCTGCTCCTCGTACTGCTTCATCTCGCTCTCCAGAGTCTCTAATTCGTTCGGAACCAGGTCTGCCGGACGGCAGGTAATCACCTCGGCATCGCCGATGCACTTCTTCTGAACCTCCGGATTGAACGGCTTTACAGTCTTTCCATAGTGTCCGGACAGCAGGTCCTTGGACTCCTTGGTTACCATCTTGTAACGCTCGCCGCCTACCACATTCATAACAGCCTGTGTACCTACAATCTGGGAGGACGGAGTTACCAGCGGGCACTCGCCGAAGTCCTTACGTACACGCGGAACCTCCTCCAGTACCTCATAGTATTTGTCGGAAGCACCCAGATCCTTCAGCTGGGAGGTCAGGTTGGACAGCATACCGCCCGGTACCTGATACAGCAGGGTCTTGATATTCACGCCCAGGTTCTTCGGATTCAGCAGGCCGCTCTCCAGAGCCTCGTCGCGCATGGGACGGAAGTAATCCGCGATCTCAGCAAGAAGCTTCTGATCATATCCTGTATCATAGGGAGTTCCCTTGAAGGTTTCAACCATAACCTCGGTTGCCGGCTGGGAAGTTCCCAGAGCGAAGGGAGACATGGCGCAGTCGATGACGTCTACGCCGGCCTCTACTGCCTTTAAGTAGGTCATGGAAGCCACGCCGGAGGTATAGTGAGTATGCAGCTGAATCGGGATCTTAACGGTCTCTTTCAGTGCCTTAACCAGCTCCGTAGCCTTGTACGGAAGCAGCAGGCCTGCCATATCCTTGATACAGATGGAGTTTGCGCCCATCTCCTCGATGTTCTTCGCCATGGTGGTCCAATACTCCAGTGTATACGCGTCGCCCAGGGTGTAGGACAGCGCTACCTGTGCATGGCCGTTCTCTTTGTTGGCAGCCTTTACTGCTGTCTGCAGATTACGCAGATCGTTCAGGCAGTCAAAGATACGGATAATATCAATACCATTTGCGATGGACTTCTGTACGAAGTACTCTACGACGTCGTCGCCGTAGGGACGGTAACCCAGAATGTTCTGTCCACGGAACAGCATCTGCAGCGGAGTTTTCTTTGCCTTGTCTTTGATTTTACGAAGTCTCTCCCAGGGATCCTCATGCAGGAAACGAAGGGATGCGTCGAAGGTAGCTCCTCCCCAGCACTCCAGGGAATGGTAGCCTACCTGATCCAGTTTTTCCACGATGGGCAGCATCTGCTCTGTGGACATACGTGTAGCAATCAGAGACTGATGTGCGTCACGCAGGATAGTCTCGGTAATCTGTACCGGTTTCATATCTGACATAATAGTTCCTCCTATTATTACGGCTTCCAAAGTCAGATGTCTTATCGTGCAGGCACGAACGCCATCTGACTTTTTGAGCCCGGCATCATTAAATTCCAAAAATTGCCATAAAGGTTCCGGCTGCTACGGCCGTACCGATAACTCCGGCTACGTTCGGTCCCATGGCATGCATCAGCAGGAAGTTGGTCGGATCTGCTTCCGCTCCTACCTTCTGTGATACACGGGCTGCCATCGGAACTGCGGAAACTCCGGCGGAACCGATCAGCGGATTGATCTTACCCTTGCTGAGTACGCACATAAGCTTGCCCAGAAGAACGCCGGCCGCGGTACCGAACGCGAACGCAATCAGACCCAGGGCTACAATCTTCAGTGTGCTGATATTCAGGAATGCTTCTGCGCTGGTGGTTGCTCCTACGGAGGTGCCAAGCAGAATAACAACGATGTACATCAGGGCGTTGGACGCTGTATCCATCAGCTGACGTACCACGCCGGACTCGCGGAACAGATTACCCAGCATCAGGGCACCTACCAGCGGAGCGGTGGTCGGCAGAATCAGGCAGACAACGATGGTTACAATAATCGGGAACAGGATCTTCTCCAGCTTCGATACCGGACGAAGCTGCTCCATCTTGATTTTACGCTCTTTCTCGGTCGTCAGCAGCTTCATGATAGGCGGCTGAATAATCGGAACCAGAGACATATAGGAATACGCAGCTACCGCAATGGGTCCAAGCAAAGCGGTCTGCTCCAGTTTTCCGGCCAGGAAGATGGAAGTCGGGCCATCTGCTCCACCGATGATGGAGATAGCCGCTGCTGCCTTGTCGGAAAAGCCCATGAGCATAGCGCCCAGATAAGCTGCGAAGATACCGAACTGAGCTGCCGCTCCCAGAAGGAAGCTCTTCGGATTCGCGATCAGCGGACCGAAGTCGGTCATGGCTCCGACGCCCATGAAGATCAGGGACGGCAGGACAGACCACTCATCCAGTACATAGAAGTAGTACAGAAGTCCGCCTACTCCGTTTGAAGTTTCCTCCGGACTTGCGATAATATCCGGATAAATATTTACAAGAAGCATACCAAAAGCGATCGGAACCAGAAGAAGAGGCTCGTACTCTTTTTTGATAGCCAGATACAGGAACACGCATGCTACCAGGACCATGACGTAATTTCCCCAGGTCAGGTTAAAAAACGCAGTCTGATGCATGAGGTTTCCCAGGGTTTCTAAAATGTATCCCATGTCTTAACCTCCGTTGATTTCTCTTAAGGCTATGCCATTAGTTCAGGGATGCCAGTAAATCTCCGGACTCTACAGCCTGGCCTACGCTTACGTTGATGCCTGCTACGGTGCCGTCCTGGGGTGCTACTACCGGGATCTCCATCTTCATTGCCTCAAGAATGATGATGCTGTCACCGGACTTCACTGCCTGTCCGACACTTGCCTCTACCTTCAGTACCTTGCCCGGTACGGAAGCCTTTACTGCTACTGCGCCTGCTGCTGCGGGAGCTGCTGCCTTCGGAGCTGCTGCCGGTGCTGCTGCGGGAGCTGCCGCTGCGGGAGCTGCTGCTACTGCGCCTGCGCCCTTCTCTTCAACGACTACATCATAAGCTACGCCATTTACGGTAATTGTATAATTTTTCATCTCTATGAATCCTCCTAAATATGAGCATGCGTTATGCTTTTTTCCATTTATTGTTGCTTCTGCGCTTGATAGAACGTACTACAAAGCCATCTGTAGATGTACCCTCTGCCGCCGCAATTGCCGCAGTGATGACTGCGATAAGCTGCAGATCGTCTGCCGGTGCAGGTGCCGCAGGTGCCACAGGAGCAGGTGCGGGCGCTGCCGCCTTCTCTGCCACATCCTTCTTTGCCTTTCCCCGATTCTCAAATACGGATACGTATTTGAACAGGGAAATGATAAACGCCAGAAGAATCAGCACAGCGAATACAGATCCCATACCAATCAGGGTATTCAGGGCTGCCTTTTTGGCAATCTCTCCCTTGCTGTAGATCGGGTCCATGGTTACCGTGGTAACCACATCGTCCTTATCAAACTCCAGAGCCAGACGCATGTTATGATCTGTGAACTCATAGACAGCAGTGTAGGTTACATTGCCATCCTTGTCGGTGGTGCCGCCCTCATATTCCTTCAGGCCTACAAAATCACCGAACTCATCGAAATTGGCATCATAGGATTTCAGCAGGCTTAAGTATGCGTCTGCCGTAAAATCAAACTTCTGTCCAGTTCCGCCGATATAGGGATACAAAGCTACCTGCTGCTCAAAATCATCATAATTCTCCTGAAGATTGCTCAGATTCGCATCCAGGCTTTCTTTATCTGTACCAACCAGCATCTCCACATAGCTGTCGAGCTTGTCCTGGTATACCTCCTCGTTCGGAAGAGTCTCCTTGGCAGCGCAGCCGGTCAGTACAAAAAGTCCCATCAGGAGCAGCAGAGCCGATAATTTTTTCAAGCTTCGTTTCATACTCTCACTCCTCTTAGACAGTTCCGTGTTTCTTCGCCGGACGGTCCTCTCTCTTGGTAAATAACATCTCAAACGCGCCGATCACATACTTTCTTGTATCCTGCGCCTCGATAACGGTGTCCACATAGCCCCGTGCAGCCGCTGCGTCTACGCTGTCCTGAAGAGCCGCGTACTCTGCCGCCTTCTCCTGCTGGGTTGCGGCGTCCGCGCCAGCGTACATAACCTTTGCCGCCAGGGAAGCGTCCATCATACCGATCTTTGCGTCGTTCCATGCGTATACCAGGTCTGCGCCGATGCTCTTGCTGTTCATGATCACGTAAGCGCTGCCAAATGCCTCGCCTGCGATTACATTTACCTTCGGAACGGTCGCGTTCGCAAATGCGTAGGTAAGCTTTGCTGCTGCCTTACCGATATTGCGCTCGGTGCACAGGGAAGCCTTAAAGCCCTTTACATTGGTAATGGTCAGAACTGGGATATTGAACGCGTCACAGAACTCTACGAACTCTGCTGCCTTCTGGGCACCGCGTGCCGTCATCTCCTGCTCTCCATTAGCTACCGCGCCTACGGTCATGCCGTTCAGACGGATAAAGCCTGTCACCATATCCTTGGCGTAAGCTGCTTTGGTCTCAAAGAAAGCCTTGCCGTCAGCGATGGTGGAGAGGATGTAGGATGCGGAATACTCCACGCCCTGAAGTTCTGCGCATACGCGGTTCAGATCGTCCGCGCAGTCAGAGTAGCAGCCCTCTTCCTCATTGTTGCCCGGAAGCATTGCAACCAGTGCGCGGATCTGAGCCAGGATACCTGCCTCGTCAGCGACTACATCGACGCTGCCTGCTTCCTCTGCCTGGAATTTAGCAGAAGCACTGTCACACTTCTGGGTGCTGTTGCCTGCGATGGTGTTCGGAGCGTTCACGAAAAGCTTCGCGTCCTTCTCCTCCATAAAGGTAAAATCAGAAAGTCCCGGTACGACAGCCAGCCCGCCGCCGCAGTGACCGAACACTGCCGTGATCTGCGGAACTACGCCGGACGCCAGCGCCTGCTGGGTATAAACCTCTCCGAATGCGTTCAGGGCGTCTACGCCCTCCTGCAGACGGATACCTGCGCAGTCGATCAGACCGATGACCGGCGCTCCCATCTTACATGCCAGCTCGTACAGACGTACAATCTTCTTCGCATGCATCTCACCCAGGGTTCCGTTCAGTACGGAAGCGTCCTGACTGTACACATAGACAAGATTACCGTCAATCAGACCATAGCCGGTAACTACTCCGTCAGACGGGCACTTAGACTGCTGCAGATTAAAATCAGTACTTCTGGCAGTCACCTGTCCGCCGATTTCCACAAAACTGTTCCCGTCCAGCAGACCTTCAATTCTTCTGCTTGCCGGGCTCTGTGCTGTATTACTCATTTCCAGCCCTCCATATATTTATTTGATAGTGTATTGTATAACCTGCCATTGATACAAAACGATATCGGAATCAATTTTAGCAAAAAATAGACAGGGAATCAATATGAAATGTGCAACAAATTTTACTTTTTACATAAAAACTTGTTATAGATCTATAAAAAAAGGAATGAACTGCCGTCATTCCTTTTTCAACATTTCTTAATTTCCTATTCAAACAGTTTTTTCTGTCTTCGTATATGCCTTATAACAGAATTCAATGATATCCTTCCGGGTCACAATCCCGATGAAGATGCCCTTGTCGTCGATAACCGGCACGAAATTCTGGTTCATGGCCTTGGACACCAGGTCTTCCATATTGGAATCAATGGAAATGGGCTCGCAGCGCATCCGGCGCTTCACAATGGTAAGCGGGACCTCCTCGGCCTGCTTTAAATCCAGTGCGAACTTATTTTTCAGGGACCACAGGAAATCGCCCTCGGTGATAGTACCGATATATTCACCCTGACGGTTAATGACCGGAATCGCGGTATAACCGCTGCGCTCCAGCTTCTCCAGGCCCTGACGCATGGAAAAATCCTCGTAGAGGTAGGACACCTCCGCTTTCGGTTTCAGGAAAAATAAGATATTCATTTGTAATAAAACCCCTTTCTCGGTTACAGAAGCGGTGAAAATACCCGGAGCACCGCGCAGAACAGGCTTCCAAAGAAGCCCTGTCTTGTGTCGCTTAAGGCAATCTCCCTACCCTTTTCCATGGTCGTCAGGCTGTCCCGCTTCACGTCCATCACCAGTGGATTCTGATAGAAGAAGGTGCCGCACTCAAAATGCAGGTACAGACTCCGGTAATCCATGTTAATGGTACCCACCACAGCCGCCTCGTCGTCGCAGACGAAGGACTTGGCGTGAAGGAAGCCCGGCGTGTACTCGTAGATCCGCACGCCTGCCTTCAGAAGCACCGGGTAATAAGACCGGGTCAGCTGGAAGATGGTCTTCTTATCCGGAATGCCCGGCGTCATAATCCGCACGTCGACTCCCCGCTTGGCCGCCAGACACAAAGCCGTCTGCATCTCGTGATCCACGATCAGGTAGGGAGTGAAGATATACACATAATCCTTCGCGCGATTCAGGATGTTCAGGTACACATTTTCACCCAGGCGCTCGTCGTCCAGAGGCGAATCGCTGTAGGGCTGTATAAAGCCCTGACCCTCGAAGGCTTCCGGATGCCACACATGGGGCCGGAAAGCCTCATAGGATTCGTCCGTATGCCGGTGGGCGTTCCACATCCGCAGAAACATGACCGTATAGTTCCAGACCGCCTCGCCCTTCAGCATAAAGCCCGTGTCCTTCCAGTGCCCAAAGCGCACCTTTTCATTGATGTACTCGTCCGCCAGGTTCACGCCGCCGCTGAAAGCCGTATTACCGTCGATAACCACTATCTTCCGATGGTCGCGGTTATTCATTACCAACGACCATAATGGAATAAATCGATTAAAGGCAAAGCTCTTGATGCCCTTGGATTCCAGAATCAGACTGTAGGCGGGCGGAAGCAGGGATACACAGCCAAAGTCGTCGTAGATAAATCGCACATCCACACCGGCCGCAGCCTTTTCCTCCAGAACCTTTAGAATACTGTTCCACATCTTACCCTCGCCTACGATGAAGAACTCCATGAAAATAAAGTGTTCCGCTTTTTTTAATTCATCCAGAAGAGAGGCGTAATACTCCTCTCCGATTTTATAATAAGTCGCTGAAGTATGATCCCAGACCGGATAGCCGCCGGTTTCGGCCAAATAATAAGACTCGCCTTTCGTTCCCTGATCCATCTCGCCAAGCCGTCCCATGACTTCTTCCTGCTGCTTAAGCTCCCCTTCCGTACGCTTCCGCTCCGCATCCAGCCTTTTTCGCATGCCCTTGGCCGGGCGCTTGTGACCTACCGCCATATAGAACAGGCCACCCAGAAGCGGCGCTACCAGAATCAGGATGATCCACGCGATCTTGTAGGCCGGATTATCCTCCGTATTAATGATCCACAGCACTGCCAGGATACTTATAATCCGGAAAACAAGGGACAGGCCCGTGGAATAATGAACCAGCTTTGTAAAAGTCAGCAGAAACCAACCCAGCTGAACAGCCAGAAGAATACCGAATATCACAATCCGGTTCAGCAGCTTTCCCAGAATCTTCTTCATACTTTTGTCCCCTCTCTTTCGTACCGATCTATGATATCATATTTTCTGATACTTTCCAACCGGCGGGAACCTGATTTCACAAAAAATTAAGGACTGTAAATTTTTGTTTACAGTCCTTCACCGGCTGCCTGAGTTTCCTCCGGCATGAGTGTCTCATTTATTGCCGGCGCTTCTTCCGGCACAGATTCTTCATTTGTTACCGGTGCCTCGTGTTTTTGCTTTTGTTTTTTCTCCGGCTTGTAATCGTAGGTTACTGCCTCACCCTCGGATACCGGCCTCGCGCCCAGATACTCCTCCAGCGTAATGTCTCTCTCGTAGATCTCCTTTGCCGCTTCCAGGCCCACATAGCGGAAATGCCAGGGCTCGTAGATAATACCCGTGATATCCGTGCTTCCGTTTGGATAGCGCAGGATAAAGCCATATTCCCAGCTGTGCTCCTTCATCCACTGAAAGCCTTTCGTATTCTCCTGCTTCTCGTCCAGCTTCCGGTACTCAGAGGAAACCACATCGATGGCCAGCCCCAGATGATGCTCACTGGTGCCCGGCACCGCCACCACCTGTCCTGCCTTTGACAGTGCGTCCTCCAGAGAATAACCCTGCTGCAGGTAGGAATCCGTCTTCTTCTCATACAGTGTAATCTGTTTGTTCATATCCCGATAAGATGAACTTACATAGATGGTCACTCCATCCTTCTTGGACGCCTGAATCATAGCCTTGAAATCATCATAGGCCCGGGCGTCTATCTGATGTCCGCTGCCAATGCTTTTCAGCTCCACCTGATAATCCTCCGGAATCGGATGGGTCTTATTGACCAGAATCAGATTCCAGTCCTCCGGCAGATTTTCCTCCGTATCCTCCGTTTTTTCTTCACCGTCTGTATATTCTGTCACAAATTCTTTCGTCTCTTCCGCTTCCAGCACATCCGGAAGCGCTTCCTCCGACGTAGTCAGCACCGGTTCCTCCAGGCTCTGGGCATATACCTGGCCGATAAAAGCACCCATGCCAAGCATGGTACACACCGCTCCTGTGAAAATCCAGGCTCTTTTTTTCTGTCGTCCGGTCATAAGGTCTCCTTCGTTTTTTGTCGTCTTTTGTCCGTTCTTCAGTATAAAAGAAAAGAGCCTGATTTACCAGACCCTTTTTCTGAAATCTTTCTTAAGATTTTGTGAATGCGCTTCCTTACCATTCCTTCTTTTCCACAATCCGGATGGAAATGTGGTAGGACACAATCAGCCCCACGATAGCCAGCGCTCCGAAGACTGCGCCTATAGACAGGAATCCCCGATCGCTCAGTCCGGGAATCCAGGTTTTCATGTTATCTATACTGAACAGCAGCGCAAAGCCGGCAAATACAAGCAGGTAAGTCGCCATAAACAGAAACCGGGATTTTTCCACACCGAATTTATAGATGCAGGGCAATATGAAAACAATTGTCATCAGATAGATACAACTGATGGAACATGTGGACGCCAGAAGCTCTCCGTACCCCATCTCTGCCTTTGCTCCCAGCACCGCAAGCATACCCGCGCCGCCCAGAATCCCCAGCGTCACCATAACCGCGAACAGAAGCAGCGCAAACAGGTACTTCGCCTGCACCAGTTTCTTAGGCGTCAAGGGAAGGGTCAGCACGTACCGGTTAAAATGGGATGCCTCGTCGTAGGAGGCTGTCGTAATTAAAAGCATCAGTCCATATACCAGAAGCAGGCTGGAAAGCATGGTTGGATTGTCTGTAACCAGGCCCCAGATCACCAGGCACACCATACAAATCAGATAGATCTTTCCCATCTGCCGCAGTGTATACAAGTCCTTCAAAATCAGTCCTTTCATCCCGCACACCTCTCATTTCCCGGCTCTCCCGCCGTATAAAGAAGAATATCCTCCAGGCTTGCCCGATCCATAACCAGATGCTCATCTGCCTCCAGCCCTTTCCGACTCCGCACCAGCACCTCCGTATCGAACCGGCCCCGGCGGACACCCACCACAATGGCCGGATTCAGCTTTGCGGCCTCTTCGGCGCTGCACCGGATCAAGGCGTATTTCTCCAACAGCGTATCCCTGTCTTCATACAGAAGAATCTCCCCTTTATGAATCAGCAAAATGTAATCCGCGATCTTCTCGATATCGCTGGTGATATGGGAGGACAGAAACACCGTATGCCGCTCGTCCATAACAAATTCCCGGAGCATATCAAGGATCTCCGCACGCACCACCGGATCGAGACCGCTAAGCGCCTCATCGAGAATCAGAAGCCGGGCCTGATGGGACACCAGGAGATGTATTCCGCAGTTTGTCTGCCCAGTCGGGAAAAAGGTTTGTTTCT
>OLRS01000854.1_pt1 | contig 33084 bp, 29 predicted proteins | sample 1673171 | NCBI WGS metagenome assembly OLRS01 (sample SAMEA3136762, study PRJEB25190) | human gut metagenome | biome: human gut; feature: human-associated habitat; material: faeces | place: Austria | collected 2013
GCTCCATCTTCCGAGCAAGACAAAAGCGTCGTAGCAATACGGCGCTTTTTTGTTATGGGCTTTAGCCTGTTGAGTGCATCGGAGTTTCTCCCAACGGAGAAATGGCTCTGTACAAATCTAATGTGAAAATCAAATGCGAAAATTATTTAAAATTTCTTCAAACTCGCCTTTTTAGGCCGAGGACAAATCCCCAAACATCATTTATGATTATATCAGGAACAGCAAAAACCTGTTCACAGACAACTGAATAGCAGTTACGGCATGGAAAATTCCGGCGTATATTCGGCAGAATATCAGCGGGGCCTGCGAGGAGAGTTGATGGATCGAGAGGTGAAGATGGAGCAGGTACAGATTGGATTGATTACGGCGGAAGGATAATAACTCACGAAGGGAGCTTGAAGTGGTTTCCTGGCCCTCGAAATAAGCAGCAGAGGGGACGAGCGGTATATAGAATACCGGTCTTGTGAACATCAGAGGATGTCATGCGGCAGGGTTGCCAGTAACTCCCACGTACACGGGGCGAAGAGGAACAAGCGTGTACTTACATGGAAAATATGAAATGGAGGGATAAGGAAGGATGTACAAGGGAATCGAGGTTATCGGGATAGATCATGGCTGGTCGTATATGAAGACAATTTCTCATGTGTTTGTGACAGGCGTGGAAGAGATAGCGACGGAACCGGCCTTTACGAAGAATCTGCTGGAATTTGGTGGAAAATTCTATAAGATAGGCGGAACTCGTCTTGAAGTACAGGATGTAAAAACGAAGAATGATAATTTTTTTCTGCTGACGCTGGCGGCCATCGCCAAAGAATTGAAAAGCCGGGGAAAACGAGAGGCAAAGATATATCTGGCAGTAGGACTCCCGCTGACACGATTTGGACAGGAGCGTGCAGATTTCATTCGATATCTGACAGCCAGAAGAAATGTAAAATATCAGTTTGAGAAAGAAGAATACCGGATAGAGGTTTTGAATGCTTTCGTGTTTCCCCAGTGTTATGCGGCGGTTGCAGACAAGCTTAGCACCTATAAGCGAAAGGTGCTAGTGGTAGACATTGGAAGCTGGACGATTGATATGATGCCGGTAGTCGATGAAGAGCCGGACGAGCCCAGATGCTCTACGCTACAGAGAGGGTTGATTACCTGTATGCGCTCCATCAATGAACAGTGTGTCCGGCAGTTGAATGGAGAGGTAGATGAAAGCGATATTCAGGCAGTGATGCGGATGGAGCGTAGCGGGTTGAATGGAGATTATACCAGAATCATTGAAAATGAGGTTCGGACTTTCATGGGGCAGATTTATCATTCCATCCGGGAGCATGGCTACAATCTTCAGACCACGCCGTTGATTTTCGTAGGAGGCGGGGCAGTCGTGATGAAAAATTATGGCCCGATACAGCAGGGAAATGTGACCTACAATCTGGATATCAAGGCCAATGCAAGAGGATATGAATATCTCACCTATACGGCGCTTAAGCAGATGCGTAGATAAGGAGCGGATATGAGTTTATCGACAATTCGTAAAATGACGCTCAGGCTCAATATGGAAGAGCCGAAGCAGGCTGAGATCTACCAGATACTGACCAGTCTGGACAAATATATTTATAAATCCCAGAATCAGTTTCTGGTAGACGCGCTGCAGTTCTACATTGAACATAGCGGAAAAGATATGTTGACCCAGCAGGAGCAGGCCGAACAGCAGCGATACATCACGGCAGAGGAACTGGAGCAGATAAAAAAGGAGTTGCGTGGGGAACTGCTGGAAGAGATGAGGAATGAACTTCTGAAACTGCTGGGACAGTATGCGGCAGGCGCACAGAATCCGATGACCGGTCAGATAAAGGCATTGATGGGTCAGACGGACGAAATGGAACTGGAAAATGACACAGAGGGGGAAAACTCTGTAGTAGGCAATCTGGCATGCAGATGGATGGGAGAGATTTAAATGAAATCGGTACTTGAGACAATCGGAAAAGGTTTTTGTGGAATCGGAAAGGTATCTCTGTGGATTGCGATTTTTGTATGGGCAATCGCAGTAACGGCGGCAAAGATATTTTTTGTATTGTTCTTAACACTTGCCAGAATGGTGCTGATTCTTATCAGTGCTGTGGAACCATAGGGAAAGGTAAGGAAAGCGCTTCTTCGGAGGCGCTTTTTGTATTATAAAGTCCCGTAAGGGGCTGGTAGTATCGGATCCTGTGGGTAAAGGAGGAAGAATGAGGTATATACGTGACAAGCCGGGAAAGGCTGGATGGAGCGGTTGGCAATAGGCTGGCTGCTTTTTTTATTGTAAATGATATTTAAAGAGAGAGGGTGTGTAACGTAAAGGTACAGAAATCAGACCAGAGAAAGGAAAAGCCGGACAGGGTTCCGGGATATTGGAAGAGAAAACCAAAAAGGAAAGGGGATGAAAGATGGAGGCGAACCTAGAATTTTCAGATTTTTGTAGAAGCATACAAGAGGGGCTGGAACAGAAAAAAGAGCTTAAAAAATATCAGTTTACTATAGAGGATGGCGCGATTCTAATTGCAAGGATAAGAAACGGACAGACAAGCAGTGCGGAAATGAAGCTGGATGATGCCTATGAATGGTATTGTAAATCAGGTGACTATGCAAGTGTATATGAGAGTCTTGAAAAATATCTGACAGAAATCGGAGCAAATTTGGATAAATGCCTGGAGAGCAATCAGAAAGAGAAACTGATAAAGGAAAACTTGATTTTTGAGCTGGTCAATACACGTTATAACAGTGACTATTTGCAGGATGCTCCGCATAGAGAAATCGGCGATATGTCAGTGGTATATTGCTGGAAAATCTCGGACAAATTGTTTGGAAAACTTACAAATAACGTGATGGAAAAGCTGGGGTGGACAGAGGAGATGCTGTATGAGATGGCTTATAAGAATACAAGAGAAATGAATCCGCCTGTACTGGAAAGCATCTATGAAGCGATTGGCCCAACATGGGATACAAGCTATGAGAAAGAAATCAGAGCAAAAAGAACGCTGGTTCTTACGAATCAGAGTAAGGATTATGGAGCGGTCATGATGCTATATGATGATTTACTGCAAAGCGCGGCAAAACGTGCAGGAGAGGATATATATGTACTTCCATCGTCTGTGCATGAAGTAATTTTGATGCCGGTATCACTGACGAATGGTGTCATGGCGCAGTTGCGCTTACGTGAAGTAAATCGGAAAGAAGTAAAACCGAAAGACACGTTATCGTATACGGCATACAAATATGATGCGAAGGCTCATACTTTGAAACCAGTAGATTTCGGTGGTAGGAAACGAAAAAGTAAAAAAACGGAAAAGCAGCCTATAAATTTAGATATTGCCGATAAGGTAAGATAGGAGGAAAAATGACAGGAAGAATGAATTTTGAAGAGTTTTGTAACCGTGTAGTGCAGGAAATAAACCAGGAAAAAGCGCTGGGGGAGAGCGTTGCCAGTTATGAGGATAAAAAAATTCGTGTAACGGAAAGAAAAAATGGCCGCAGTGTGAGTACCGGACTGGAACCGAAAGGGTGTTATGACTGGTATGCTGCTACAGGAGATTTTACCAGGGCATATGCGGATATTAAAGAAAATCTGCGGACTGCAATGGAAGAGTTTCATGAGAAGGTTGGAGAGGTGAGACTGGACAAGAAATCAATCGAAGAAAGTCTGCATTTTCAGTTGGTAAATACGGAAAGAACTGGAGAAATACTGAACCACATGCCGCACCGGGATATGGGGGATATGTCAGTAGTCTATTGTTGGCAGGTGGCAGATGAGATGATTGGAAAAATTACAAATCAAGTGGCAAAGAGTATGGGCTGGACAGAAGAAAAATTGTATCGGATGGCTTATGAGAATACCAGGCAGGTGAATCCCCCAAGACTGGAAAGTATGGGGAATATGCTGAAACTGTTGGGAGGCTTAGACGATATGACGAATGCTGCCCCAGCTCAAATGTATGTCCTTACCAACCAGAAAAATACGGCAGGGGCAGCTATGATGTTGTATGACGATATGCTGGAGAAGGCGGCAGAAAAGCTGGGTGGAGATGTATATGTTATTCCGTCTTCCATTCATGAGACACTTTTAATTCCGGCAGGCATCACAGAGGCAATCGAAGTACAGGATTTACTTCGTGAAATGAATCAGACGCTGTATCCGGGAGATCTTCTGTCGAACACCCTGTATATGTACGATGCCCGTGCACATGAACTCAAACCGGCGGACGTACATCCAATACGAACCAATAGTCAGGAAGTGTATGAACCGGTATTTCGGCCCACCTTTGCAGGCGGTGCCAGATAGGAGCAGTTATGGAGGATGGATTTAAACTGGAGCAGGTAGCTATACGTCTGGTTCCGGATGCAGCCGTGTGGGATACCGATCCGATTCGAAGTCCGGAACGGGCAGTAGAAGTGATTGGAAAATATATCCGGGATATGGATCGGGAAGCAGTCTGTGTAGTGAATTTCAATGCAAGGTTGCAGCCAATCAATTTTCAGATCGTCAGTATAGGAACCTTGGATCAGGCGCTGTGTGAGCCCCGGGAAATTCTAAAGGCAGCTATCCTGTCCAACGCAAACTCTATGATGATTCTGCACAATCATCCGGCAGGAAGCATAACACCTTCTGGAAGTGATATGCAAATGACGGAAAGAATGGAAAAGGTGTGTGATCTGGTCGGGATCCCACTGATGGACAGTATCATTATCGGGTTTGGCCGGGAAGATTATTTCAGCTTTCGGGATGCTTCGATGCTGGTAGAGCAAAATCAGCAGAGCGATAGAGCGGCTGAGGAAAGGAGCGGGAGAGGAGGAAGATGAGCGGAGCAGGCAGATGGTATACAGAGGAAGAATTGCAGATTGCGAAGAGCGTAGATTTGACGGCAGTGGCACGGCGATTGGGCTATACGGTGGTACGGGTCGGCTCCATGTACACTTTAAAAGAAATGGATTCCATCCGTATCTACAATCGCCGGAGCTGGTTCCGGTGGTCAAGGGTTGCTGAAAAGGGCAGTAACGGAGGAACCCAGATTGATTTCCTGCGGGTATTTGGTGGCATGAAGGTCAAGGATGCAGTGTTCTGGCTTCTGGATTTTGCCGGATATCGGCGATTGGACGAGGAAGGGGCACAGCCGCTCAAATATCAGGTGAAGGAAGAAGCAAAGAAGAAACTATTTTGTCTGCCAGAGCCTGCGGCAGGGTATGATGCAGTTTACCGGTATCTTGGTGAAGAGCGCAGCATTGGTAGAGAGGTGATTGATTTCTTTATCCGTCAGGACTTGATATATGCTTCCAAAAGATACAGGGATGTGGTGTTCAAGGGAAATGACCGGAATGGGGTTACCCATTTTGCCAGCCTGCGTGGGCCGGATATCAAGCGGGATGTGGCCGGAAATGATAAGCATTACGGCTTTAATTACTGGAATGGAGATAGTACAGAGCTGGAAGTGTTTGAAGGCGCGATTGACCTGTTAAGCTACGTGGAAATGACACAGGACTATGAGACGAACAAGCTGGCGCTTGGAATGCTGTCAGACGCACCTTTGGAAACTTTTCTGGAGGAACATCCGCAGATCCGAAGCATAGCCTTTTGCTTGGACAATGACCAGCCGGGAAGAGAGGCGACAGAGCGGCTGATGCGAAAGTATTACGAGAGAGGGTATGAAGTAGAGGACGCACCGCCGCCGTCAGCCTATAAGGATTACAACGAGTGTCTGGCAGACCTGAAGAGACAGATGTTGCAGGAACGTGATTTGACGGCAAAAAGTGCTGGCAAAATGAAAAAATGACGGCAAAAGATGACGGCAAAGCTGGAAAAGTGACGGCAAAAAGTGACGGCACAGAGGAAAAGTGACGGCAAAAAATGCCGTCAAAATGAAAAAATGACGGCAAAAGATGACGGCAAAGTAAGAAAATGACGGCAAAAAGTGCCGTCATTCTATGATATCAGGGGTTTTAGGGGATTTTCCCCTAACCAGAGGCATTTGGACGGTGACGTCACAAATGCGTATCTGGCCGTAGACCCCCTAGGGCTACGGAAGAAAAAAGGAGGGATAGAATACGGAGAAAAGTAAAGTAGAGTGGTTTAAGAGTGCAGATGATTTTATGGACTGGATGACAGTGTATCAGAGTTATTCCGCTGTCTTTAAAAAGGATGCGGCGGTTATTCTGGAGTATGTAGAACAGATGCGGTATGAGCTTGGCAGCCGGGATGGAGAGCTTGTACGGCGAAAGATCGGAAAAGAGGAAGTGGAGTCTTACCGCTATGAGGATCTCATTGACGCTGTGGACATCTGGATTTTCGGTAAGATACTGGAACTGAACGCACTGCGGGATGATTGCCGTAACGACATTGAACGGGCAGTTCATGAGAGCGAGTATCAGCGGCTAAAGGAGGACGAGCGGAGAGTTGGAAAGCTGTATGAGAAGACTTGTTACGGGAAGGCAGTAGATGTCTTAGCGGAGCGGTTGGCAGAAAAACTGTTTGACAATATCCTGAAGGGCAAGTACAAGCAGGAAATTCAGGATATGGCAGAGAAGATCTGCAGCTTTGCGGAAGAGGAAAAACGGTATGGCCGATAGCTGGGTACGGAAAACTGTGCGTCTGACAGAAAAGGAGGCCAGCATCTTGGCTCAGAGAGCGGGTGAAGCAGGCATTCCGGAAAACAGGTATATTCGTATCCTGATACGGCAGAAGCCAGCAGATTATCCGGCAGTCCAACAGCACCTTAAGGCCTTAATCAATGAGACAAATCGTATCGGGAATAACGTGAATCAGATAGTCCATGGTAATCACATGGGTTTTTATTCTAAAGAAGACAGGGAAAGCCTGGAGGCCTATATGCGGCGGCTGAATCTGAAGGTGAAAGAGGTGGCAGACAAGCTTGGCGATTAGCAAAATCCTATATATGAAGGATTGCGGCGAGACTTTCCACGGAAAGCATCTGAGTCATGCGATTTCGTATATTACAGACGCAGGAAAAACCCAGGGTGGAAGATTGATAGATGGAGTGAATTGTATTCCTGCGCTGGCCTTTGAACAGATGAAAGATACAAAACGGAAATACGGAAAACCAGATAAAAGGCAGGGGTATCATCTGATTATATCCTTCAAAGAAAATGAGGTCACCCCGGACACCGCCATGGAATTAACTTCCCGCTTCGTAAAGGAATATCTCGGCAGCGAATACGAGGCCGTCTACGCTGTCCACGACAACACCCGGCATATCCACGCCCATATCGTATTCAACAGTGTGAGCTTCCTAACCGGGAAAAAGTACCGCTATGAAAAAGGCGACTGGGCCAGAGAGATACAGCCCATTACGAACCGACTTTGTCAGAAGTACGGCCTGTCTACAATCGAAATTGAGGACGATAAGCTGAATCAGGATGTGGAATACCGGGAAACTCGGAAAGAGCAGGCAATTCAGCATGTCTGGAATTCGGCTATCCGGCGGGATCTGGATGCTTGTATCATTCTGTCGGCCACGTATGAGGAGTTTCAGCGGAAGCTTACAGAACGGGGCTATGAGTGTAAAGAAGGCAAGTATCTGGCTATCCGTCCGCCGGGCATGAAGCGGTTCCGCAGGACGCAACGACTGGGAGAGGATTATACGATAGAACGGATACAGGAGAGAATTGAGATCGAAACTTTGCGGTCAGTCGCCAGGGCAGACCAGGGCCATGCCCCGCGGATCGTGGGCGGCAGTGTCCGCAGACACCGGAGGCCGAAACTGACTGGTCTGCAGAAGCGGTACTTTGCCCGCCTGTACAGGATCGGCAAGCTGAAAAAGCGACCTTACAGTCAGGTGTGGAGATACCGGGAGGATATCCGGAAAATGAAAAAGCTCCAGAATCAATATCTGTTTCTGGCCAGAGAGGACATCACGACGGTTCCGGAGCTTCAGAATGCCGTACAGACTCTGACTGCCAGACAAAAGGAAGCGGCCAGGGAGAAAAGCCGTCTGGGAAAACAGAAACACCGTTTTCAGGAACTGTTTGAACTGGCAGCAAAGATGGAAGAGCTGGAAGCAGCGGTCCATTCCTATGAGCGGGGCGATTCCTTTTTTACGGAAGAGCATCAGGATTATGAGGTGTGTCAGAAGGCCTTGGCGAAAAAGGGATATACCTATGAGGAAATCTGCGCGGTCAGGGAGCGGATTACTCGGGAGTATGCGGAAGCGACTTCCCGGGAACGGCAGCTCTACCGGGAACTGAAAACCGGAAAGGGACTGTTAAAAGAAATGGAAACAGAGGATAAAACACAGAGACAGACAAAGGGGGAAATAGATGGAACAGAACGAAAAGAAGAGCAGGAAACTCAGCGCCAGGGAGATCGAGGCATATCTGCAGAAAATGAAAAAATCACATTATAGTGGTGATGTGATGGAGCTGGTGAAGGATGATCTGGAGTATGGCCTGAGCCCGGCCCAAGTGGAGAGCTATCTGAACCGGGCCGATTTTTCGTCTCGACAGAAAAAACTATATTCCGAGGCGCTCCGGGATAACTTCCCGAAGGAAGTGTTGGAAATTGCGTTCGCCCGTGGCCTGAAGGTTCAGCAGATGCAGGTGGCCTGTGGGTATGTCCGGAAGGGAATCTCAGAAGACGCACTCAGGGAAGTCCTCAGCGAAGAACGCAGTGCAAAAGAAATGAGTGACATGATGCAGGATATCTTAAACCGTCAGGAGGAAGACGCGGCTGTCCCGGTAACGGAGCTTTCGGATAGCCTGCAGGAGCAACTGGATGAGGCGCTACAGCAGAAAGAATATCTGGAACAGCAGATAGCGGCGAAGGAAAAAGAGATTCAGGAGGGGCTTGCGAAAGTGGCCAGCCAGCGAGGCATCATCGAGGAGCAGGCAGCCCGGATTCGGGAACTGGAGGAGCGACTGGAAAAGCGTCCGGCCCGCCCGCAGGTGTCCTACGAAGTGCAGGTGCCGATGGAGCAGGGAAAGCCGCCTGTACAGATACCGGTAGAGGTGGAACGAAAGAGAAGCAATGATGTCGGTAGATTCAAGATGTTGTTTGAAAAAAGGAAAGCCAGGACCGACATGGTAAAGCTGGTGTCCCAGGCCGATTTGTCGGAGGGACAGCTTGCGGCGATCCTTGCGGGAATGGAGCAGGGCCTTACCCAGGAGCAGCTTACAGAGCTGGTACACTGCGGAGCTACCCCGGAGAAGATGCAGATTATTGTGGAAATTGCCGTGCTGGAGAACAGCATGAGAAGAGAGGAGGCGTGAGATGGCGGAAGAGATTCAGGAGGCGATCCAGATTATCCGGGTAGCCTATGACGGCGTGGAGATCTGCATGAAAGCAGGTTCCAGTGGTCTGAAAGCGCTGCAGCAGATCGTGCAGCTCTTCAAATATCTGCTTGACCAGGAGAAGCTGAGCGGAAAAACCAGTATGAAAAAGCTTCTGATGCGGGGCGGTGATCTGCAGGTTTTAAAGTTTCCGGAACAGGATTTGAAACGGATCGAAAAGGCCGCAAAGAAATACGGGATTCTGTATACGAGACTGCCGGATATCAATGCAAAGGATGGATATGCAGAGATTCTGTTCCATTCGGAAGCAGTCCCACGGGTCAATTTGTTGATTGAAAAGCTGAAATCCGGAAAGATAGCGACAATAGAGGATTACCTGAACAACGGGGTAGAGGAAGAAATGGAGAAGCTGCCCGGTTTTTTAAAGGAACGGCTGCCCGGCGGTAATTACAGGGAAGAAGAGTTGGAGGAACTGCAGGAGCTGGCGGCCCGGATACAGGCGAACGCAATCCGAAAGGATACGCCCTGCGTCGCGATCACACTGGATCAATCGCTCATCGCAGAGGAGACAGCAGAGCGGATAAAAACCAGAATTCCCGGCACCTGGGGCGAGCATATCCGGTATCTGTGGATTGATAAGGCAGATATGGTGAAAATCCACGGCGGGAAGACAATGCTGACATTTCTTGATCCGGAAAAAGACTATACCATCGTTGGAAAAGAGGAAAAGCTGAGGGAGCAGATCCGGGGAGACGAACTGTATGAGAAGCATTATGATCCGGTAGAAAAGGAATTACGAAAGAAGGCGGAGACGACTGAGAAACAGCAAACGAAAAATGAAAGAGCGAAGAATTGGAAGAAATCCGGAGAGACCGGCGCGAAAAACAGTAGAAAAACTGGCAGGAAAAAAGGCAGGTGATGAAAACGTATGCAGACGGGAAAGAAGAAGCCCGCCCTTCCGTGGCTGCTTGCTGGTGCAGTGCTGGCCGGATATCTGGGCTACATGCTTGGCGGAATCTGGAAGGAAGGAATAACCTATGTGGAGTTCATGGAGCGCTTGAGCGCAGTCTGTGAAAGACCCCTAGCCAATAATTGGAGCGCCTATTCGCTGAAACTGATTGCTTTTGCGGAGCTGATATATGCGATGGCAATGCTCATGTACTACACCAGTGGACGGAACCTTATGCCCGGTAAGGAGCATGGTACAGCCCGTCTGGAGCCTCCGGCGCAGGCCGCCCGGCTTCTGGAGGATAAAGACCCGGAAAGAAACCGGATCTTGAGTAAAAATGTCCGTATGTCTATGGATTTCCGGAAACTAAAACTCAACGGGAATATCCTGATCTGCGGAGGCTCAGGAGCCGGAAAGACCTTTTACTTTGTAAAGCCCAACCTGATGCAGCTCCCCAGGAACTGCTCCTTTATCTGTACCGATCCGAAGGGAGAGATCCTGCGAAGCTGCGGACAGATGCTAAAGGACAACGGCTATCAGGTGAAGGTCATCAACCTGTTGGAAATGGAAAAATCAGATTGCTATAATCCATTCCGTTATATCCGTGAAGAAACAGATGTGGTGAAGCTGATTACGAACCTGATTGCCAATACTACACCAAAGGGAGCCAATTCTTCCGATCCGTTCTGGGAGAAAGCAGAGAGTATGTTGCTGCAGGCTCTCTTTTATTATGTCTGGCTGGAGGAACCGGACGCCACAAAGAACATGGGAACCGTGATGAAGCTTTTGGGAGAAGCGGAGGTAACGGAGCGGAACAAGCCGTCTAAGCTGGATCTGCGGATGCAGAAGCTGGCAGAGCGCTCTAAGCTGGGGGAGCAGCACCCGGCCATTGTCCAGTATAACAAGTGTATGCGGGGAGCCGGGGATACGGTGCGGAGCATTATCATCAGCGCCAATTCTCGCTTGGCCTATCTGGAAAATCAGAAGGTACTGCGGCTGTTGTCCAGGGATGATATGAATCTGGCGGAGCTTGGGACCGGCGTCAACCGGGACGAAAAGACTCGGACAGCACTTTTCTGTGTCATCCCGGATTCCGATAAGTCCTATAACTTCATTATCGGTATGCTTTACACCCAGATCTTTCAGGAACTATACTATCAGGCCGACTTTGAGTACGGCGGGCGGCTGCCGATTCATGTGACCTTTATGCTGGACGAGTTTGCGAATGTGGCACTGCCGGATGATTTTTGTTCCCTGCTTTCCACCATGCGAAGCAGGGAGATCAGCAGCATTATCATCATCCAGAATTTCGCGCAGCTTAAAGCGCTGTTCAAGGATACCTGGGAGACGATACCCGGAAACTGCGATACGTTTATTTATCTGGGCGGCAATGAGCAGAGTACCCACAAATATGTGTCGGAGCTTCTGGGTAAAAGTACCATTGACAAGAAGTCCACGGGAGAAACAAAAGGGCGGCAGGGCAGCTCCAGCCGAAACTACGATGTTCTTGGGCGGGAGCTTCTGACGCCGGATGAGGTACGGAAGCTGGATAACAAGAAATGTATTCTCTTTATCCGTGGCTTGAATCCGGTTCTGGATGATAAATACGTTCCGTTTTCCCATGCAAGGTTTCGCGAGACGGCAGACGGAGGCGGGGCTGCTTATGAGCATGAGCCAAAGGAGAACCGGAAGCCCTATGAGCTGTTGAATAAAAAGGCAATGAGCTATTACGAGAAGCAAAAGAAAGCGGGAGCGCCGGTTTATATCAATACGGTGACCTATGAGGCGTTTATGCAGCTGGGTGATGATGGGCAAAGGGAAAACCAAAGCGCAGACGGGCATAAGGGCCAGAAGGGACAAAACCGACAGAAAGCCAGGGAAAATCAAGCGGATACTATCGAAGTCCGGATCGCAAGGTGGGACTATTCTGCTGAGCAGATCGAAGAGTTGAAAAAAGCAATCCAGGCAGGGATTCCAAAAGAGAAACTACTGGAAATATTCTATCCGGATGTACGCGTGGAAGAAATGCGAACCTTTCGGATGGCTTACAAGAAAGGAATGAAGAACGATTGAATAAAAGAAAAGAGAGAAATATGAGAAAAAAGGTGCTGACGGTAACGGCCATTGTGTCCGGCATCTATGTGGCGGCCCTGTGGGTGATTACCAGCCACGCGGCAGGAACGGAAGTAGTAACCCAGCCGTTAGACAATCTGAAGACACTGGTGATCGCCGTGATTGGAGCGGTGGGACTGATTATTCTGGCAAAGAACATCATGGAGTTTGCCCAGGCATATCAGAATCAGGATTCCTCGTCCATGAACTCGGCGCTGAAGGGAATCGTGGCGGGAACGATTATGGCGATGATTTCGCCGGTACTTTCCTTCCTTGGATTCTGAAATTAGATTCCAATAGAAGCGAAAAGGGAAAGAGAGGTGAGAACAGGATATGGATGTATTTAAGCTGGGGGATAAGATTCTGGACTTGTTGGAAATGGTATTCGGTTTCTGGAACAATCAGATCGGCATGATTTTCGCACTGCTGGGTCAGTCCCCGACCACCTTCAAGGGTGGCGGCCCGTGGAAGGTCATTATGGATATTGAACCTACTTTTGTAGCAGTTGGGTCGTCCTTAGTGGTCTTATTTTTCGTGATTGGCTTCTGCTCGGAGAGTGTGGATGTCAAAGAGGAGCTTCGATTTGAGGCGATCCTTCGGATGCTGATGCGGCTGGGAATAGCGGAATGGCTGGTGACGAAAAATGTAACAATAATGCGGGCCTTCTTCACGTCGGTGGGCAGGCTGGTGGGGCTCTTGTCAGCGGGCGAGAGCACCACATTGACAATTAACGCAGAACAGGCGGAGATTATCAAGGGACTGGGCTTTGGTGAGAGCCTGATTATGTTGATTTTGGCGGCGCTTTTGTCCATCATCGTGATTATCTGTGGTTTTTTCATGGTGTATACGGTGTATTTCCGTTTCCTGAAAATATTGGTTCTGGTGCCTTTCGGGGCGCTGGCCTTTTCGACTACGGGCGGTAACCGGATGGTGAGCAGCACGGCGGTATCTTACAGTAAATACTTTTTATCTGTGTTATTGGAAGCGGTGACCATGGCCCTTGCGATTATTGTATGCAATGCATTTATCAACGCTGGCCTCCCGGCCTTTACAGGAGACTATGCGGACTGGGCTAAGACCCTGATTTATCTGTGCGATATGACCTTTACGGTGGCACTGACCGTGGGCAGTGTAAAAGGCGCGCAGGTGCTGACCAGCAAAGCGCTGGGCCTGTGAGAGAGGAAAGGAGAAAAAAGAACATTGGTGATTGAGATGAATAAAGACATTGAAAAATATCAGGAATCGGTAGTATGGGGGCTGACAGTGAAGCAGCTCCTTTTTTCGGCCCTTAGCCTGCTGGCAGGGGGCAGCATTGTGCTTCTGACTTATCAGACGGTGGGTCTTACCACGGCGGCTTATCTGGCAATCCCAGTAGCCGCGCCGATTGCGCTGGGCGGTTTCTATAGCTACCACGGCATGAGTTTTTATGAGGTGACCAGGCGGGGAATCCGTCAGCTATTTTTCAATCGGACATTACTGTACCGGTCACCGGAACGTAATGAGACGGAGAATCGGAAAAAGAAGAAACGGCAGAAGAAAAAGAGAAGGGGTGAAACATGAGATTATTTACAGATAGTTTTCAGCAACTGAAGAAAGCCAGTGTGCCCCTGTATCGGACGCCCAAGTCCATACAGGAGACCATTGAGATTCTGAAGGTGGCGGAGAATGGCATTTTTGAAGTGCGGAAAGGCCATTATTCCAAGACCTACCGCTTTCAGGATATTAACTATACAACCACCACAGAGGGCGAGCAGCTCAGTATTATAGAACGGTACTGCAAGCTGCTGAACAGCCTGGACGTGGAGTTCAAAATCACATTGAACAATAAGAATAAGGACATGCAGAAGCTGCGGAAGAATGTGTTCCTGAAGGAGCGTCAGGACGGCTATGATGAGTATCGGGGTATGTATAACCACATCGTGGAGGAAAAGATTCAGGAAGGAAAACAGGGAATTGCCCAGGAACGGTATCTGACGATTACGATTGAGCGTGGCAATTTTGAGGAAGCCAAAGCCCAGTTCGCGACAATCGAAGCGTCGCTGCAGAAGGCGTTTCGGGAGCTGGGAAGCCCGATTGTGCCCTTAAGCGGCAATGAGCGGATGCAGGTGCTTTATGATTATTACCATCTGGGCGACGAGGAATCCTTTGATTTTGATATTCGGGAGGCGAAGCAAACAGGCACCGATTTTCGTAACGACCTGTGTAATGGGATGCTGAAATATTATTCCGATTACTTCCAGGATGAAAATAAGGTGGGTCGGGCGCTGTTTATTAAAAAATATCCGTCCGGCCTGTCGGATAGTTTCTTAAATGAAATCGCCAGTCTGCCGGTTCATTCTGTGATTAGCATTGATGTAGTTCCGATTCCCAAGGAGCTGACTACTAAGGTTTTGCAAAAAAAGTATCTGGGAATTGAATCCGATATTATCCGGCAACAGCGTGTCCGGAACCGGAACAACGACTTCTCTTCGGAAATTTCTTACACTAAAAGAAATGAAAAGAAGGAGATTGAGAACATCATGGACGATGTGCGGGATAACGACCAGTGCCTCTTTTATGTGGCGGTGACCATGGTATTTCTGGCGAAGACCAGGGAGGAGCTGGACAGTATCACCGATACAGTCATGACGATCGGAAAGCGCAACTCTGTGACAATAGATAAGCATTACCTGATGCAGAGGGAGGCGGTGAATACGGCGCTTCCCATCGGCGTCCGTCAGGTGGAGACTATGCGGACCATGCTGACCCAGTCGCTGGCTTCCCTTCTGCCCTTCAATGTACAGGAACTGCAGGACGAAACCGGCGTTTACTACGGAATCAATCAGGTGAGCAAAAACATCAACGTGGGTAACCGGAAAAAATTGATGAACGGAAACGGCTTCATCTTCGGGGTCCCAGGAAGTGGCAAGTCTTTCTTTTCCAAGATGGCAATGGGGGCTGTCTATCTGAGCAATGGCCCGGACTGCCATACAGACGATATCATTGTAGTGGATCCCATGAACGAGTATTTCGATATTGCCCGGCTGTATGGCGGAACGGTGGTGAACCTGAGTTCCTACACGGATAACTACATGAACCCTCTGGAGGTGGATCTGGCAGATCTGTCTGTCCTTAAACGCCGGGCGGTGATCCGGCAGAAGTCTGAGTTCATGCTGGGCCTGTGCGAGCAGTCCACCGGAGAGTCCTTGAATTCCCGGCAGAAAACGTTGATTGACCGTTGTGTCAGAAAAGTATATCAGGAGGCAGCCCGGAAGAAGCAGATCCCGGTGATGACAGACTTTTACCGGACACTATTGGAGCAGAAGGAGGAAGAGGCCAAGGGGCTGGCCTTATCCATGGAGTTATTCACGGAAGGTTCCTTGAATATTTTTAACCATCAGAGCAATGTGGATGTGGACAACCGGTTTCTGGTGTTTGGTATTCAGGATCTGGGCGAGGAGCTGTTCCCCATTGCCATGCTGGTCATGCTGGAGTGTATCCAGCAGCGAATTATGGAAAACTGGAAAAAGGGGATTGCCACATGGTTATGGATCGACGAGTTCCATGTACTGCTCCAGTCTCCCTATTCTGCGAATTATCTTTGGGCGCTCTGGAAAAAGGTACGAAAGCGCCGGGGCATCTGCACCGGTATTACCCAGAATCTGGCAGATATCCTGCGGAGCGACAGCCGGGATACCATCGGTACCATGCTGGCCAATTCCGAATTTGTAGCTCTGCTCCGGCAGTCCAGTACCGATTTGGATACAGTGGCGGACGCCCTGAATATCTCAGAGGCGCAACTGGATTATGTCAACAATGCCCCGGCAGGAACCGGCCTGCTCCGATTTGGGTCTGTGGTGATTCCTTTTGATGAGACGGTATCGAAAGATTCGAAGCTCTATCAAATGTATAATACAAATCCCTATGAACTGGCGGAACAGGCTGAGTCAGCGGATGGAGGTGGCAGCACTGGTTATCCGGCAGAAGATTGATAAGCCTGTCAGGTTGCATGTGAAGAAAGGCAGCGGTATCCGGGTGCGGACATCCGGTCAGAGAGTTGCAGTCAAAGGAGCCCGGATTTATACCGTACAGCGGGGGCCGAAGGTGAAAAGGGTCAGCACGAAGGCAGGCACTTCACGCCGCTACAACCGAAAAGGCAGTGACGCCTACCGACAGGGAAAGCGGTATTACACGACAGGACGGTATCAGGCGGATCCTTATTATAATAAGAAGAGACAGGTACAGGCCATCCCAAAAGAAGGCTATCGGAAAGGAAAAGAGTTAAAAGGCAAAGAGAAGTCCCGGCCGGGAATCACAGGGGAAGACTGGTATAAAACGGAGGGCAGTCATAGACTACCAGAGCGCTCAGGCAGAGAGCAGTACAAAGAAAAAAGAAAAAGCCGCCTGGAACGGCGACATGACGAAAGACAGGCGGAGGACTATTCAAAAAGGGGAAAAGCCGGGAAAAAGCAGAAGCAGGCAGACACAAAAAAGGAAGCCACAAAACGGCAGCTAAGGCAGAGAAAGATTGCCTACTTTCTGGATAAGACCCGAGCTGAAGAGGAGCAAAAAGACAGTATTGCCAAGCTCACCCGGGATGTTGCCGTCAAGTATTTGGAGGTTCTCGTGAAAAAGGCGGTAGCAGCCATTGGCGGCTTTCTGGTGGGCGCAGCCCTCTTTATCGCAGTGGCCTTTATCCCGGTGGTGGCAGTGGTGACTATCCTTTACAATTCGCCGTTCGCCATATTTTTGCCGACACTGGAAGAAGGGGAACAGGTCACGGACGTATTTTCTTCTTATCTGTCTGATTTCCGGAAGGAAGCAGAGCAGCTTGCGCAGGAGCACAGCGGCTATGACGAGGGAGAACTGATCTATGTGGACTATGAGGGAGGCGGGGCAGACCCATCCAATCTCTATGACATGATTGCCGTCTATATGGTCCGGTATGGCGTCGGGGACACGGCCTCTATTGTGAACGACACAACAAAAAGCTGGATGCGGACGGTTATGGAGGATATGTGCAGCTACACACTGGAAACGGGAACCGAAGAACGGGACACCGGAGAAAAGGATAAGAATGGTCAGGCCATTACTGAGACCGTCTCTGTCCTGTATGTGAAGGTTCATCTGAAAACCTATTCGGATATGGTGGCAGAGTACGGCTTCGGCGAAGATGAAGTAGCCATGCTGGAAGAGCTTATGCGTCCGGAAAATCTGGCTCTGCTTGGCGGCAATGGCGCGGACAGCTTTGAAAAGCTTACGGAAGAAGAGATCCGGACTGCTCTTGGCGATGCTTCCGGTGATGTGGGGACAGCTCTGTCCTACGCACTTAGTAAGGTGGGCTACCCATACAGTCAGGAGCTGCGGGACAGCGGTGATTACTACGACTGTAGCTCTCTGGTCTATTATGCGTGGAAGGCAGCCGGAGTGGATATCAGCTTCGGCGGCTCCTACTCGGCGGCGGCCCAGGCCCAGGGACTGGAACAGGCCGGAAAGAGCGTCCCGTTGGAAGAATTGCAGCCCGGCGATTTGATTTATTTCAGCTACGTCCATAATGGACGTTATAAGAATATCAGCCACGTAGCCATCTATGCCGGAAACGGCATGATAATCGAGGCGGCAAATGAAAGTACAGGCGTCGTATACCGGAACCTTCACAGCCGGGGAAGTATCGTAACGGTATGCAGGCCCTAGAAGGGAGATGAAGACAATATGAAAAATGAAGTCATGGATAATATGGAGTACCTGATGCAGGAGTTACACAGGGAGTGGGCCAGATCCGGCCCCTCCTGTATTTCCTGTACACTGCAGAGCACAGAGGTGAGCGAGGTACAGGGAGCGCTGGCAAAGCAGGTAGAGAAGCAGCAGCTTTTACTGGAACGGGAGGAGCTGACCTTTCAGAAAAGCGTCCAGCTTCTGCGGATGAACTATATCCTGCTTCGGCTGGCGAAAAAGATGAAGGCGGAACAGGCGCAGAAAAGCAAGGATAACGACAGTGGTGATCTGGGGCTTTTGCTGGACGAGGAAGAGGAACAGGCATTGTCTGCGTTAATGCGGAATGGGAAAAAGGAGGAGTAGATAGAATATCATGTATCAGATGAATCAGCTATATGACACCGCAGTGCAGAGGGCAGCCGCGTCTTCCGAGACCTGGAAAGAGGTGCTGCGGCTGAATGGGCGGCTGTACCGGTACGAGTGGGAAAATATACTGTTAATCTGGATACAGCGTCCGAATGCAGTGCTGGCGGGTGATTATGACAGTTGGAAAAAGGTAGACCGTTATGTACGCCGGGGAAGCAGGGGGATCGGTATCTTTCCTTCCCGAGCTTTAAAATCGCATTTGCGTTATGTATTTGATTTCAAGGACACTGGGGGAAGAAACCGGAAACTTACCTGGGATCTGGAAGGACCACATCTAAAGGAATATCTGGACTATCTGGTAGAAAGCGGACAGATGGAAGCCTACGATGAAAAGGCTGATGAAAAGGCGCAAAAAAATCTGTTAAATATATTTACAGGAACAAATGTTTGGGTTATGATAAAAGCAGATTACAGCGAACGAATTTCAGATCTGGTCAGGAGAACAGAAGGACTGACGGAAAAGAAGGCCGAAGATATGGTCTATCGCAGCGTCCTGTATACGGTAGGAAGCAGATGCGGACTGGACACCGGAGAGCCGGATTTTTCGGATATCCGGGACTATGCCGACGAAGAGGTACTGTATCGGCTGGGGACACTGGTCAATGATATATCCTGTGAGATCTTAAGGGAGTTCGCGCGAAACATCCGATATATGGAGCGCGAAAGGAGAAAGATATACGATGGAAGGGATGAATCTGCATTATCAACGAAAAGACGGCCTGCTGTATCCGGAGCTGGAAGTACCCGGTCAGGATCTGAGCCGCGTCGGAAAGTACGGCCATCTGGCCATGATCTACCTGAAAGAGAACGAGGAGAGCCGGTACAGCTTTCTTTACCGTTGTGGGAAGCTGGAGGAGAAGATGCGGGAAGTAGACCGGGAAGCGAACGAGATGCTGGCAGAGCTGATGGACAGTTACCAGAAATCCAGGCCCCTGCAGAACCGGAGATCCTTTCTGGAACAGTGGAAGCTGCGGGAACAGGCGCAGATGCAGGCGGAGGAGATCGTACTGCGCGAGATCGTCTGGCAGTACCATTAGATTTTCACTATGATCTCTGGGAGCTTCCGGAAGGAGGCCCCAAGACCAGATACCAGTGGAACCGGGAGGCTATTCAGACCTTAAAGCGGATTGAGTCAGAGGGCCGGAGGGCGACAGCGGAGGAACAGCAGACCCTATCGAAATATGTGGGCTGGGGCGGTCTGTCCCAGGCATTCGATGAACAAAATCCAGGCTGGGCCAAAGAATACGCGGAACTTAAAGGGCTTCTGAACCCGGAGGAATATGCGGCAGCGCGTGCCTCAGTCAATACCGCGTTTTACACACCGCCGGAGGTGGCGGCCTGCATGGGGCAGGCGTTGGAACAATTCGGATTTCGATCCGGAAATATATTGGAACCGTCTATGGGAATCGGCAGCTTCTTCGGAAGTATGCCGATTTCTTTGCAGAACAGCAAACGCTATGGTGTGGAACTTGATCGAATATCCGGAAGGATAGCAAGACAGTTGTACCAGACGGCCAAGATTCAGATTACCGGCTTTGAAAAGACTGCTTTTCAGGCCGATTTTTTTGATGTGGTTATTGGAAATGTGCCCTTTGGCGATTATAAGGTCCATGACCCGACCTACAACAAGTACAATTTCCGGATTCATGATTATTTTATCGCGAAAGCCCTGGATCTGGTAAGACCCGGAGGCATGGTGGCTGTAATTACCACCAAAGGAACCATGGATAAGAGCAATCCGACCGTGAGAAAGTATCTGGCGGAGCGGGCCGAGCTGAAAGGAGCGGTTCGGCTTCCCAGTACAGCATTTAAGGCGCAGGCCGGAGCCGAGGTGACGGCGGATATCCTGTTTTTCCAGAAGCGGGAGCGGAAAATGGAGGTGGAACCGGACTGGGTACATCTGGGATATACGGAGGACGGCATTGCGGTAAATTCCTATTTCACAGAGCATCCGGAAATGATGCTGGGCAGGATGGAGTATGACAACGGCCCCTTTGGAGCAGACAGCCATTATACCGCCTGTGTAAACCGTGATCCGGATTTCAATCTGTACGCGGCTCTGCGTAAGGCCATCGGCAATATCCATGCAGAGCTGACAGACTTTGAACAAGTCATGGAAAGAGAGGAGACGACAGAGGAAATCATTCCTGCAGACCCGGAGGTAAAAAATTATACTTTTACGTTTCTAAATGGAAAGCTGTATTACCGGGAAAATTCTCAGATGTATCTGCGTGAGGTGTCCGGGCGGGAAAAAGAGCGAATCCAGGGGCTTGACGTGATCCGGAATCAGGTACGCAGCCTGATCCGTCTGGAGCTTGGAGGATGCACAGAGGCGGAATTGAAGCCGGAGCTGGAAAAGCTAAATCAGATCTACGATGCGTATGTGGAAGAATATGGGTATCTGACGGGCACAGAGAATGGCCGTGTCTTCCGAGATGACGCGGATTATCCGCTCTTGTGTTCGCTGGAATGTGTGGAAGAAAACGGGGCTGTCAAAAAGGCAGATATTTTCTATAAGCAGACCATCAAACCGGATGTGCGGGTGGAGCATGTGGATACGGCCACCGAAGCCTTGTATATCTCCATGAATGAGCGAGGCTGCGTGGATCTGGAATTTATGTATGGACTTTATCAGCCGGATTTACTGAAATACCAGAAAGAGGTGGCGGAGGTCACCGGCCAGCAGCCGGAAGAGATTGCATTTACGGAGGCGGAGAAGAAAGAGCTGTCCCTTAGTGCCATTGCAGAGGAGTTAAAAGGCATTATTTACCTGAACCCGGAACGGTATCACGCACAGAGTCCGTGGAACGGCTGGGAGATGGCCGGGGAATATCTGTCAGGCAATGTCCGGAATAAGCTGAAAATCGCCCAGGAGGCAGCAAAGAAGAATCCGGAGCAGTTCCGGGCCAATGTGGAAGCCCTTGAGCTGGTGCAGCCGGAATATATTTCAGCAGCGGATATCAATGTGCGGCTCGGTACGACGTGGATCGATATAGAAGACTATGAGGCCTTCCTGTATGAGCTTCTGGATACCCCGTATCGGTACCAGAGAGGAAACTGGGACGGAAGATATGAAATACGGATCCAACTGAACCGCTACAATATGGAATATCACATCCTGAATAAGTCTATGCACAGTTCCGGCGTGCTGGTGAAAAAGAACTACGGTACCGAGCGGATGGACGCCTATTCTATCGTAGAAGCGACGTTAAATCTGCGGACAGTCGTGGTCAATGACCGGGAAGAGATGGGCGGAGGAAAGTACCGGTATGTGGTGAACAAGGTGGAAACCATGCTTGCCCGGGAAAAGCAGAACCAGATCCAGGAGGCCTTCCGGGAGTGGATTTTCCGGGACCCGGGGCGTCGGCAGAAATACGAACGGTATTATAATGAAACCTTTAACTGTATCCGCCTGAGGGAATACGATGGTTCATTTCTGCAATTTCCGGGCATGAACCCGGAGATCGAGCTGCTCCCACATCAGAAAAACGCAGTAGCACGTATTCTTTTCGGAGGAAATACCCTACTTGCCCATTGCGTGGGGGCTGGGAAGACCTTCGAAATGGTAGCGGCCTGCAAGGAGCAGAAACGGCTTGGAATTGCCCATAAAACAGCCATGGTAGTACCTAAAAGCGTCATTATGCAGACGGGCAGTGAGTTCCTGCGCCTTTATCCGTCGGCGAATATCCTGATTGCCACGGAACGGGATTTTGAGAAAAGCAGACGCCAGCAGTTCATCAGCAGAATCGCGACCGGGGACTACGACTGTATTATCATGTCCCATTCGCAGTTCGAGAAAATCCAGATTTCGCCGGAGCGCAGGGAACAGCTGCTCAGTGACAAGGTGGAAGAGCTCCAGGAGGCTATTGGAGAGGAAAAAATGAAAAATGGGGAACGCTGGACGATTAAGCAGATGGAAGCGCAGAAGAAGCGGCTGGAAACACAGTTGTCCATGCTTGCGGACGAGCGGCGGAAGGATGATCTGGTCTACTTTGAAGAACTTGGCATTGACAGTATTATGGTCGATGAAGCGCATTTTTATAAAAATATGGCCATCTTTTCCAAAATGAGCAGGGTGTCCGGTATCACAGCAAATGGAGCAAAAAAATGTACGGACATGGAGATGAAGTGTCAGTACCTGACAGAGCTGAACGGCTCCCGGGGAATCGTGTTTGCCACCGGAACGCCCATCAGTAACACCATGTGCGAGATGTATGTGATGCAGACTTACCTGCAAAAAGAGACACTGGAGCAGATGGGACTAAGCCATTTTGACGCATGGGCCGCCAATTTCGGAGAGGTGACCACGGCGCTGGAACTGACCGTGGAAGGAAGCGGCTTCCGGTTTAAAAGCCGGTTTAACCGTTTTGTGAATCTCCCGGAGCTTATGAGTATGTTCCGGGAGGTGGCGGACGTGCAGACAGCGGAGATGCTAAACTTAAATATTCCGAAGCTGCGGGGCGGAAAAGCCATTATCGTGGAAACGGAGCCGGATTTCTATGTAAAAGATCTCATGCAGGAAATGGTGGAACGGGCAGAACGCATCCGAAACGGGGCAGTGTCACCGAACGAGGACAATTTCCTGAAAATCACCCATGAGGCGAGACTTTTGGGAACAGACGCGCGTCTGCTGCGTGCGGATGCGCCCAACAATCCGGATGGAAAACTGAATAAGGTGGTAGAAAATGTATTCTATGAATATAAGAAAGCAGAAGCTGATGGCCGGATAGGCTGCCAGCTTATTTTTTCGGATATCGGTACGCCGGGAGGCAAGGAGTTCGACGTCTACCATTATATCAAGGACGAGCTGATGGAACGGGGAATCTCGGAGGAAGAGATTGCGTTTATCCATGACGCCAAGACAGATAAGCAGCGTGCAGCATTGTTCCGGGAGATGCGCAGCGGCAAGCGGCGTATCCTGATTGGATCCACAGAAAAATGTGGCGTCGGCGTCAATGTACAGCGCCATATCGTAGCCATTCACCATGTGGATTGTCCGTGGCGGCCCGATGAGATTGAACAGCGGGACGGCAGGGGGCTGCGCCAGGGCAACGAGAATAAAGAAGTAGCGGTCTATCGGTATGTGACGAAGGAGACCTTTGACGCATATAACTGGTCCCTGATTGAGAATAAGCAGCGCTTTATCAGCCAGGTCATGACGAACCAGGCAGTGGGCAGAACCTGTGAGGATATTGACGAAAAAGTTCTGTCCTATGCGGAGATCAAGGCCATCGCCACCGGCAATCCCCTGATTCGTGAAAAAATGGAAGTGGACAACGAGGTACAGAAGCTCCGTGTACTGAAGGCGGCATATCAAAACCAGCAGTATACCATGCAGGATCAGCTTCTGGTGCGGGGACCGAAGGAGTTGAAAAAGCTGGAAGAGAAGATAAAGGCAGCCACAGAGGATGAGGCTACGGTCCTGAAAACAGAAGGTACAGGGTTCCGGATCCTTATCCGGGGCGAATACTACAAGGAAAGGGAAGAGGCAGGAAAGGCGTTGCTTGACGCGGCAGCCCTTAGTGATGATGGGGAAAAAATAGGCGAGTATCGCGGATTTTCACTGCTTTTGGAAAAAGGAGCCGGAGATGAAAAAGAGGTGATACTGAAAGGCGCAGCTATCTATCGAATAGAGTTATCCAAAAGTGCCGTTGGAAATATCAGCAGGCTGGATAATCGAATAAAGGAAATGAGTCTCATTAAGACCCGATATCTGGAAGAGAAGACAGAGTGCGAAAGGGAGATGGAGAAAAGCCGAGAGCTTTATGGGAAACCTTTTCCGCAGGAAAATGCATATCGGGCGGCAGTAAAGCGGCAGGAAGAGCTGAACAGCCTGCTGGATCTGGAAAATAGAAAAGAAGAAACAGAAGTCATAACAGAAGATAAGGAGTACGAGAACGTACAGAAAGAGAGGACCATATGAATTATACAGTACAGGTAAATGAGGTAAAAACAACGAATCCGGAGAGTGCAGTCAGGGCTTACGCAAGCGTGACCTTTGATGGCGCTTTTAAGGTGGGCAATATCGCGATTTTGGAAAATCGCGCGACCGGGGAACCTTTTATCAGTATGCCAAATTACAAGACCCGCCGGGTTGATGAAAAGAATCAGCCCCAGTATCAGGATATCTGCTATCCGGTGACCAAGGAGTTCCGGGAGCAGCTCTACGGTGATATCCTGGCGGAGTACCGAAACCAGACAAAGACGAAGCCGGGACAGGGAAGGGAGCAGGAACGGAAGAATAACTACAACAGAGCGAATACCTCCGGAGGCCGTGGATGCCGTTAAAGCTCGGCAGCCTGTTTGATGGGATCGGGGTCTTTCCGCTGGCGGCGGTGAACTGTGGTATTACACCGGCGTGGGCCAGTGAGATTGAGAAAGCCCCGGTGTCCATCACCAGACGACATTTTCCGGAGATGGAGCATCTGGGGGATATCATGAAACTAAACGGTGCGGAATTGGATCCGGTGGATATCCTCACCTTCGGTTCTCCCTGTCAGAACCTGTCTACGGCAGGGGACAGGGAGGGACTGGCCGGGAAAAAGTCAGGCCTGTTTTACGAGGCCATACGTATTATCAGAGAAATGAGGGATGCAACCAATGGCATATATCCAGCTTTCGCTGTTTGGGAGAACGTCATGGGAGCTTTTTCATCGGGAGACCGGATGGATTTTAGAGCCGTGCTGGAAGCGTTCGCAGGCTGCCCGGTTCCAATGCCTCCTTCTGAACACTGGGCCAGCGCCGGTATGGTGCGAGGGGGCGAAAGTGATATCAGTTGGCGGCTCCTGGACGCCCAGTATTGGGGAAGCCCCCGGCTCCAACAGCGAAGAAAACGGATATTTCTTGTGGCGGATTTTAGAGGAAAGCGTAGCGCCCAGGTATTATTTAAGTGCCGCCCAGTGCTCCCGGATTCTAAGGTATGCGGCCAGTCTGGGCCGCCGTCCGCCGGAGAAAGTGGAATATTTTCTGAAGAAACAGGGCGGCACTTACCCGTCATCCTTCCCATGCAGGAGCGGCAAATGCGCGGAGCGATCAAAGAAAAAGACGAAGCCAAGTTCCTCGTCAGTTTTGGACGGCCAGATGAGCCTTTTCCCACACTTCTTGCCAGTAGCGCAAATAGCTTCAGCTTCTGGTATGAAGGAGAAGACTGGAGAAAAGAGGGAGGTATCCGATACCTGACGCCACTGGAATGTGAGCGCCTGCAAGGACTGCCGGATCACTGGACGGCCTACGGGTGCGAAGGAGAGACGATCAGTGACAGCGCCCGGTACCGGGCCCTGGGTAATTCCATTGCCCTGCCGTGCGCGGAGTATGTGATGGCGGGGATTTATGAGGTCGAAAAATGACTTGCTATTGTGCGGACATTTGCGTATAATAAGGGTAGAAGAAAATGCAGCATAAGAAAGGAGACATTCTATATGGCAGCAAAATCAGCGAATTTATATGCGAGAATAGAACCGGATGTGAAAGAGCAGGCGGAAAGCATTTTATCTACCCTTGGAATTCCGGCTTCTAATGCAATCAATATGTTTTATAAACAGATTATCTTACAGAGAGGACTTCCGTTTGAAGTAAAAATTCCATCTGCAAGACCTGTTGATATCAGCGCATTATCGGAAGCAGAGTTCCATGAAGAATTGGAAAAGGGATATGCAGATGTGCAGGCGGGACGCACCAAAAATGCAAGAGAAGTATTTGATGCGATACGTAAGGATTATGGCTTATGATATATGAAGTAAAAATGACGGGGCAGGCGGAGCTTGATTTGAGAGGAGTCTATGAATATATTGCATTTGAATTACAAGCGCCGGAAAATGCAGCCGGACAAGTTCGACGCCTGGAAGAACAAATCATAAGTTTGGAAACCATGCCGGAACGATACCGGAGATATGAAACGGAACCATGGAAAAGTAGGGGACTTCGTATATTACCAGTAGATAACTATGTGGTATTGTATATTCCGGATGAAGATAGGAAAACAGTTGAGATCCTGCGTGTGATGTATGGCGGACGCAACATTGATAAGCAATTAAATCTTTATACAAAGCAATAAAAACCAGTGAGGTGTGTATGGAAAAAAATTTTCCATACACACCTTTTTCATTTTGGCGTGAAATCAGCTTTCAAAGATATTCTGGATTGTACCTGTAGCAGGTGTAGCTCTATAGTTAAGAAAAATAAATAAAAATTTTGTAGCTATTCAGAACAGCCCAAAGTACTAGCTGCTGAGTGCGTATGAACATGATTTGGGAGTGTGAAATTCCATCGGTGAGTCCGATTCTCATGGATTTTGTATACATAACTGGTCAAGTACTGAACAGTTACCAAATATGAAAAAAGCTATTCTTTTGAATTGGAGCAACGCAAAAGAGACGATGATTAATGATAAAATGTGTACAGGTTGAAAAATAAATATGAAGACCTTGTTGATATAGGAACTGAAATTCCGGTCATCCTGTTCAGCGAGGTCTTTTATTATTTGAATAATATCCTCATCCGGGGAGACGGATACTTTAACTTTATAAGGTTTATTTTTCATACTAATTCTCCTTTTTTGCTACTTTACTATTGCATAAAGTAGTAATAAATATGGAGCGAAGGAAATGAAAAGTAAGATTTTTTATAAACTATTCCCATGATATATACAATATGTAAATGTGCAATTCAAATATCAGTTTATGCTAAGTACAAAAATAATAATAATTACTATTATTGACAAAAGAATAATTATCATGTATAATACAGATATACAAGAAACAAAGTGTTAGAAAAATTGCTAGGAACTTGGTAACAAAAATAAATCGACATTGAAAAGGGAAAATGACTATGATAAAATATGAATGTGAACCATGTGGATATATTTATGATCCTGCAGTAGGAGATCCGGACGGAGGTATCGCTCCTGGAACTGCTTTTGAAGATATCCCGGATGACTGGGTATGTCCGATTTGTGGATTAGGAAAAGATGTTTTCATAGTTGTTGAAGGTTAAGCAGGGAAAAGCACTGAGACATTGAAACACACAAGAGAAAGATAAGCTAAACACAGCAAATAAAAGAAATGGAGGCCAGACTATGACTTACGATTTAAACATTACTTTTGATGACAATTTAGTAACCGGAAATAATACCATTGATACACAGCACAAAGAACTGATCGACCGTATCCGAAATTTCGTAGTAGCCTGTCAGAATGGTGACAGCAAGGTGAAAGCCATTAAAATGTTAGATTATCTGGATGAGTACACTGACTTCCATTTCAAAGAAGAGGAAGAGCTTCAGGAAAAAGCCGGTTATCCGGAACGCGGACAGCATCATGAGAAGCATGAAGAGTTTAAGAAGTCCATTCAGGAGCTGTATGAATATCTTCAGGATTATGAAGGACCTACAGACAAGTTCAGTGAACTGGTACAGAAGAACGTAGTTGACTGGCTGTTTGGACATATTAAGACATTTGACCGTTCTGTAGCAGAATTTATCTTTATGAGAGAAAATCCAGACAGATGTTAAATTAGATCAGGGGACGCGTGAGTAATGCGTCCCCTGTTATGTTGCTATGGATCTGGCAAAGGCTGCCAGTGGCAGCTTCTATAAATTTTTATGAATGCAACTTCATCACTTCATCAAATAAATCTTTATTTTCCTCGATCAACTTTTCATTTCCTACAACGGCAGCCGGACTGTTCTGCAAGATCTTGTGGATCAGCTTGGCAGCCGTTCTTTGGTCTTTCAAAGAACTGTTCCTGATATCCATTATCATTTTATTGATATGATCCGTTGAAATACCAAACAATCTGCGGCGCAGGAAACGCATCCGGCCGTTTAACATGCCGGACGGTGGCAGTGCCTGGGCATAGGCGCTTAAAATATAGCCCCGCAGGTCTTCCTCACTGATCGCCAGGTTTTCAAGCTGTTCTCCTGCAGAGGCGAATGTTTCAAGAGTAGAGCGGATCCGTGAGTCGGAAGTGCTCCACAAGGTAAAATACCGGTTTGGCAGGAGAAAATCCACACCGCTGTCATAGGCACAGCCCTGATAGCGGATAGCAGGTTTAATATATTTGTCAGCCGCAGCCAGCAAAAATGGAAGATGACGGCCCATAAATTCAGAAACATTGCCAAAATCACCGGTCATACGCACTTCTTCCAAAGGACTGTCAATAGCAGCGGCACTTCTGCGTGGGCAGGTGAAAATGCTGTCCGGAAGAGGTGCATCTTCTGTGACCTCATGAAGAGCTGAAAGCCGTTTTGTACTATGTTCCAGAATAGATGCCAGGCTGTTTTCATCTGCACAGGCAAGGAATACAAGCCTGTGTTTATTTAAAATGCAGTCAGCCACCCGGCGCAGGTTTTTAGAAATCTGTTTTGCGGCTTCCAGGGCTTTGACGTCCAGAGTCGCAGTCTCAGTGGTGCCTGGGGTATGTGAGCTGCTGAGTTGCATATCAGTATAATCAGTAGAATTGACTGACTTTTCAACCTCCTGCGCCCGCTCCAGCACATCCCGTATCTCCTTCAAAAAGTCATACATACCTGGCTGGTTCAGCAGATACCGGAAGCAACTGTCCCGCCTGATATACCGCTCTGTAAGGCTGTAAGCCAGAGATGGACCATTGTCAGACCTGGACATGTCATAATCCGGCAGATACTTGTCAATGACCCGTAAAATGGTCTCACAGTCCTCATAATCGCAGCCGCCCATAAGATCCAAAAGCAGTTCCAGACCTTCTTCAAAATCCTCTGTAAGTCCATACCAGAACACGCTCATCATAGGATGACTGTTCTTGCCAGCTTCCCTTTCCGGATACAGTTCATCAAAAGTACAGTCATAAAGCAGTTCCTGTTCCTTGTTTTTCTGCTGTTCTACTGTAAAATGACTGGTATCCAGTTCTGTTAAAAGCATCTGATAGAGGGTCAGGTAATTCCAGTCAGAAGGCTTCAAACCGCTGATATCAAAGAAAAGCTGATAGCAGCCGATCCCCTTTAAAGAAACCACACTGGAAAGGCAGTGTATATCATGTAAAACGGTTTCAGAGATCACCGGCTCTGCTTCCGGGCCGGGCAGATCTTCCGGCTGTATGAGAAAGTCCAGATTGCACTGGTCATTCTGGTTCCAGATCTGGAAATCCTTTGTGTCCTCCATTAATTTTAAAATCTCTTTTTTGCTTAAAGAAGCCTTTTTTTCTTTCAAATACTGTTCCTTTTCTTCTTCCATGGCTTCCGCCAGACCCGGTTTGGGAACAGTGGTGACAACGGCACTTAAAGAAGGAGTTAAAGCATCTCCAGCAAGTCTGCGCAAAATATCCTGTTTCTCATCCTGAAAGAAGGTATCAAAACAGTTTTCATAAAGAGTAAAATATCCGGTCTTATCCGTTGTGCTCCAGTATTTACCGATCTCCTCAGAAATATGGAACCCAAGATGAGGCGCCTCTCTGGTAAGACAGTCAGAAAGACGGTTTTCTTTTAAAACTGCATGAAACAGATCTGAAGAAACGCCATTTTCGGAAACTTCTTTAAGACCTGTCTTTACAGCAGCTAAAAACTCCTCATCCTGTCCCGGTTTTGCATTGTGCAGGCGGAATTTTAAAGAAGGGAGAGCCGGTGCTGTATCCAGATAAACTTCGATCACATTGTTAAGACCCTTTTCACGGGCGGCACGATGAATGGCAGAGGTGTCCTGATCCAAAATATCTGTTACCATGTCCCAGAAAATCAGGTCCTGCTCACTGCAGCCGGAAAGGTCGATGCCATAATCAATGATCCCGTTATTATTTCCCGGATTTCCCTCATAAGCCGGACTTTCCGCCTGACGTTTGAAAAATCCCTGTTTTACCGGTTCATGGAAATAAGAAAGAAGATCATGATCCACTATGCCCGCTGCAACTGGAAAACGGGATAAATGTTCTTTGTCCAGAAAAGTCAGAACCCGGGCAATATCCATTTTTCCGTATAAAACGATCAGGCAGTTGGAATAACGGTAAAATTTTTCAAACCGCTCCCTGATCCGCCCAAAAGAAATATCCTTGTAATGAAAATGTGCACGGCCAAGTAAATGGGAAGCAGTCTGGCCTTCATAAAGAGTTTCCGCCATAAAGCTGTCTGCATTTTCCTGAATGTCCGTTAAATGCCCCCAGTCTTCATTAAAGACGGTTCCTTCTAAAGACAGTTCCTCATCTTCACTTTCCAGCTCATAGCGCAGTGCTTCCCGACGGAAGAAATAATCTTCTTTTAAGGCATCCGGTTCCTCCATACAGCATAAAAATACATCCATTATCTTTAATAACTGGTCCTCACTCTGGGAACACACCGGATAGCAGGTGTAGGTATTATCCGTAAGGCCGTTCATAAAGGTAGAATAGCTTTTGCTGTCCATATCAAAGAAAATATCCCGGCTGGGATAGCGGGAGCAGGAGCACAGCATCAGATGCTCTAAAATGTGGTTGCTGTCCGACTGGTCTAACTGGGGCGTGCGGTAGATCAGGTTAAAACCCAGTTCCCGGTCATCATTTTCTATATACAGGACTCTGGCACCGCTGCAGGCATGGGAGAGTTCCGTTATACGGGCTCCCAACATGGAAACAGTGGTCTGGTCCATCACTTTATATCCAAAAATCTCTTCGCCTTTTTCCGGCAGAGTTGTCATGTAAGATCCTCCTGATGTTTCAGTTTCAAAATTACTTTTTTCGTATTCGTTCCCAGTATCTCTATTCCCAACTATTTTAACACGGAGATCCTTTTTTTACAATTTTTACAATTCGCCGAATAAATGCAGTAAAAACTGATAAAAATACGTTAAAATATTACTACTATCCTTTGTTGACATTTTAACAAATTAGTGGGATAATCTGTAGTGCATGCGAAAAAATACAATCGCATCTATCCCTTATGATCAATTACGAAAGGAAAGAGGTTAGTAAGATGGCAGCAAAAATCGATTTAACAAAGTATGGCATTACCGGAACCACAGAGATTGTGTACAATCCTTCCTATGAAATGTTATTTGAGGAAGAAACCAAACCAGAACTGGAAGGTTATGAAAAAGGACAGGTCAGCGAACTGGGAGCAGTTAACGTTATGACTGGCATCTATACAGGACGTTCTCCTAAAGACAAATTCATCGTTGTAGACGAGAACTCCAAGGACACTGTATGGTGGACCTCTGATGAATACAAGAACGACAACCATCCAGCATCCCAGGAGGCTTGGAAGGCTGTTAAAGAGATCGCTCAGAAAGAGCTGTCCAACAAGAAACTTTACGTTGTAGATGCATTCTGCGGCGCAAACAAGGACACTCGTATGGCAATCCGTTTTATCGTTGAAGTAGCTTGGCAGGCACATTTCGTTACCAACATGTTCATCAAGCCAACTGCTGAAGAGCTGGAAAACTTCGAGCCAGATTTCGTTGTTTACAACGCATCCAAGGCTAAAGTAGAGAACTACAAGGAATTAGGTCTGAACTCTGAGACTGCAGTTGTATTCAACATCACAAGCCGTGAGCAGGTTATCATCAATACATGGTACGGCGGCGAGATGAAGAAGGGTATGTTCTCCATGATGAACTACTATCTGCCATTAAAGGGCATCGCTTCCATGCACTGCTCCGCAAATACAGATATGAACGGTGAGAACACCGCAATCTTCTTCGGTCTGTCCGGTACAGGTAAGACCACTCTGTCTACAGATCCTAAGCGTCTGCTGATCGGTGATGATGAGCACGGCTGGGATGACAATGGCGTATTCAACTTTGAAGGCGGATGCTACGCTAAGGTTATCAACCTGGATAAGGATTCTGAGCCAGATATCTACAATGCAATCAAGAGAAACGCTCTGCTTGAGAACGTTACTCTGGATAAAGAAGGAAAGATCGGTGCTTTTATACAGAGACTGGAATTTAAAGGGAGCAGCATCAGTTACAGGCAGGATCGTGCACATCCGCATTCGGCTTTTTTTACAGCAGACAGTAAGTATTGTTATGTGGCAGATTTTGGATCTGATAAGGTGTGGATACTAGAGCATAAAAATAATGAAAAAACATTTGATATCACGGGCAGCTGGTCAGCACCGGCGGGTTCAGGACCAAGACATATTGCATTTCACGAAAAAAACGGATATACTTATACTATTATGGAGATGAGTGCGCAAATTGCTGCATGGAAGGCAACAAAATGTGCAGAGACGGAAGAATTACAGATTATCAATATTGCAAATCACGAACTCCCCGGGAATTTTGGGGAAGTTGGAGAAGATGGACTGCCTCAGCATTATATGGCAGCGGGTGATATAGCAATATCAAAAACCGGCGAGTTTATTGCAGCATCTGTCCGCGGACATTATGAGATTGTAATTTTAAGAGTATTACCGGACGGAAGGATGGAAATTGCATCGAGACTTCCGGTCAGAGGGGCTGTCAGGACGATCCGTTTTAATAAAGAAGGGGACATTCTTTTTACTTTGGGCGAGAGAATGGGACACTCTACGGGAATTATGGAAATCTTTAAACGGAAGGAAGATGATCCGGCTCTGTTTAAATCAGTGAATCAGATCGATATTCCCGATGCATTTGTATGCAGTATAAAAGAACTGGCATAGACTGTTCTTAATGAAGTGAAAGGAATGATAAAAGCATGAGGGTTGGAATAAAACAGGTGGC
>OLRS01000857.1_pt1 | contig 32953 bp, 18 predicted proteins | sample 1673171 | NCBI WGS metagenome assembly OLRS01 (sample SAMEA3136762, study PRJEB25190) | human gut metagenome | biome: human gut; feature: human-associated habitat; material: faeces | place: Austria | collected 2013
TGTCGGAGGACAGGTTATCGTTGGAAGAATCCGCGGAATTGAGAGACCGCCTTTGTGAGCCATCGAACCGTTGACCGGCGTATAAACGGCCGGTGCGTAGATGCGGTACTGCTCTTTCTCAACGCGGCGTTCCTGACCCTGGTCAACGATCGTATAGCTCACTTCGACCGTGTTGTTGTAGTCAGGGTAAAGACCGAACACCGGAATGCCGGCGTGCGTGCGCAGAAGCGTGTCTGTGACCTTGTAGCTGATTTCCTGCCCGCCCTGCTTCGGAACCACGCGGACCGTGGCGTCTTTAAGCTGATAGCCGCCGTTCTTAATCACAGCGGTGAGCGGAGCGATCTTGTAGGGGTTGACGACAATTTCACCAATCTGCCCCGGGGCAACGTAGGTCACGGCCGGGCCGGATCCGCCGCCGGATGCCTGAACGGCGGCCGGGAGACCAAAACCTGCGGCAAGCGCAATGGCGAGGGCGACCGGGGTAATCTTTGCTTTAATATTCATAGTGAAACAACTCCTTTGAAGTGTCATGGTTCAGGTGGCTGTACCTTTTTGGTACATCTCCTGCCGACCCCGAAAGAGTAGGTCTTAAGGAGTAGACATGCTATTCTGAGGTTCCCGCCGGCAAGTTGGGCTGAGTGGAAACACAGAATTCCGAAAAAATGAAAACCACCCTTGATAGATCTGCATTGCTGTTTTTAAAGACGCTTTACGAGACCAAAAATCTCGTCAATGCCGCCAATCAGCTGGGCATCCCGCCGGCCACAGCTTCGCGCATGCTCGGCAAGCTTCGTGAGGTTTTCAATGACGAACTCTTCACGCGCTGCTCGGGCGGGCTCGCTGCAACCTGGCGAACGACTCAGGCTATGCCCGACGTCATTCGGCTCCTGGCGGATTACGATCAGCTGCTCGAACCAAAGCTCTTCGATCCGAAGACGCTCAAGCGTGAATTCAAGATTGCCGGCGTCGATCACGGCGTTATTTTTCTCGCCCCGGCAATTGCCAAAATCTCAGAACTTGCGCCCGGCGTGTCGGTCGACATGACCGAGCTCACGAACGACTGGCCCGTGCAGCTTCGCACGGGCGAACTCGATCTGCTGATCAGTCCGATGGAAACCGTTCCCGAGGGGTTCCCGTGGCTGCCGCTCTGGGAAGGCCGAACGACCGGCATTGTCGTGCGTCCGGGGCACCCGCTTGAAGCGCTTTACGAAAAGACGGGACGGGTGACGGAAAGCGACGTGATCCGGTACGGTTTTGTGGAGGTCACTTGGCGGCCTACAACGTACTACCGGCTGACTCAAAGCCGGCTTTCACCGCTCTTGAGCGAGAGAAACATCGTTATTAAAACGCCTTACTTTATGGGGGCGGCGAAGATTATTTCCGAAAGCAATCTTGTGATGCTGCTCTCGGACATCATGGCGGACTGGTTCATCAGTTTGGGAGCGCTGCGGCGCATTCCGGTCGTTTCCGAAGAGCTTGAGCATGTCCAGAGCAAGGGGTTCGTCACTAAGCTCATTTGGCATGAAAGAAGTCACCTGGATCCGGCTATGCAGTGGATGCGCGGCATGATCTCTTATGCTGTTAAAGAAACGCTGAGCGGCGGACATGTTGTTCACCCCGAGGAAGGCCGCTAGGGCATTATTCAGCGCATTTGGAATAATGCGAACATTCGAATCAGATTTTATCTAGGCGATTTTGCTAAATAAAATATAAATTGTTCAAAATATATAAGTGGATATTTAGTTGTCAGATATTCATTTTGCTCTTAATTGAAGGGTGCGTCATTTCGATAAAGTATCCGATCGCGCTAAATTGAAGATAATAATTTCGTTCAGTGAAATACTTCATCAAAGAATTTTGAACGAGATCATTTCATGAATGCTCGGCGGGTATTTGGGCGAGTAATTTATTAGATTTTCTGACAACAAAAACGCACAAATCCTTGAGCTCCTGACAATGTGGCAACCAAGCTGAACGTCGGCGGCGACAGCGGCACTCCCTAATGACTGCAGGAGACAGGCTCTCATCACAAAGATTTTCATCATCACACGCGAGCAAACCCGTATCTTTTTGGCATTCGTGAAAGAGGCGATTTGGCATTTTTCACACTTTACGCTCGAATGTTCTCGCAGGGATTCTTAATCGGTGCTCCTAAACTTTTTCTGTTCCGGCAGTACAGCCAAAAGACTGCTGCAGGTTTTCGGAATCTGGCCGCTCAGACCAGCTTCTAAAGGAGAAACAAAATGATCAAATTGTCACGCCGTGATTTTTCGCGCTTTACGTTGCTGGCAGCGGCCGGTGCCGCTGTGCCGATGAGTGCCTTTGCGTTCGGCGGCCCGTCCGGTCCCGCAACGATTTACAAAAAACAAGGCGCAATTGGCGAACTCAAAATGAATCCCTACAAAATTGCGCCGCTCACCGCAATCATTCGTAACGGCGGCTACGTGATTCAGAATGCGTCGGTTCGTATTATTCCCAAAGAAGGCGGTCAGGAAATCGCGTATAAGGTCTCGAACAGTCAATTACTGACACACGGCGGCATTCCGGTATTCGGGCTCTATCCTGCGTATAAAAATAAAGTTGAAGTCGAATACGACCGTCTGGATCACGGACAGTCTGAGCATTTCAAGGAAACGTATACGATCCCGACACCGCCTGTCTACGGTCCCATCGGAACGCCGAATTTCCCGCAGGCCGTTGTCAGAAAACCTGCTCAAGGAAAGTTCGCCGATCGGCTCTATTACATCAACAACATCGGCGGAAACAACAATACTCGCAATGCCGTCTGGAACAATCCTGAAGGCGGTGCGCTGCAGTGGTCCTCTGATCCGCTCAACTGGATCGTTGACACCAAAGGTGAAATTCGATGGTTTATGGACAGCTCAACGATCTTCAACGTCGATTCGATTTATGACGGCGGCATCATGATGGGCCTGCGGCAGAACGACGACGGCGCAATTACCTGGGGCTACGGTCAGCATTATGTGAAATACGACATTATGGGCCGCCGCATCTGGAATCGTCCGCTTCCATACGGCTACAACGATTTCAGCCATACGATGGATGCCGCCCAAAATGGGCACTACTTCCTGCGCGTAGCCTCTTCAAACCTCAAGCGTTCCGACGGGCGTCACGTTCGTACAGTGCGAGACATGATCATTGAAGTTGACTGCGACGGCAATGTTATTGACGAATGGCGCTTGTGGGATATTCTGGATCCGTATCGCGATACCGCCATTAAGGCATTGGATCAAGGTGCGGTCTGCCTCAACATTGATCCTAAGCTTGCCGGCCAGACGCTTTCTGCGAGCGATCTGCAAAAGCTTGATAAGGAAGGGCACTTCGGCGACATTGTCGGCACCGGTCCTGGACGCAATTGGGCCCACGTCAACTCTGTGGACTATGACCCGACTGATGACTCCATCATCATTTCCTCCCGCCATCAGTGCGCTGTCATCAAAATCGGCCGCGACAAGAAGGTGAAGTGGATTTTGGGCGGTTCACGCGGCTGGAAGACGCCTTGGAGCGACGCACTTCTTACGCCGGTAGATGCACACGGCAATAAACTGCAGTGCGGCGATGCATCCTGTGAAAAGACGGATTTCGATTGGACGTGGACACAGCACACCGCTTGGCGTATTGATTCGAAGTCGACGAAGGACGAGATCTACGTTTCCGTCTTCGATAACGGCGACGGACGTGCATTTGATCAGCCGCCCCTTCCGGATATGAAGTACTCGCGTGCGGTGATCTACAAGATTGATCAAAAGAAGCGCACTGTTGAACAGGTTTGGGAATACGGCAAGGAACGCGGCCACGATTGGTTCAGCCCAGTGACCAGTCTTGTCGAATACATGCCGGACAAGGACTCCGTAGTGGTTTATGCAGCCACAGCCGGGGCAAACTATGACCTGAAGACCGGCGGCCTCACGTCCGCGCCGAATCCTTATCTTGACGAATTTGAATGGGGGGCGAAAGAACCCGCTGTTGAAATTCAATTCAAGAACACTACGGGCTATCAGGCGTTTGCCTTTGATGTTGCCAAGGCGTTCAACGGAAAATTGCATTAACAGTGCGGCAGCACAATGAAGAAGTCCGAGACTGCTTCCGGGTTTCCCGGTTAGCTGGTCTTTTAAATCAGCGTGGCCTTTAGGGCAGCAGTTTCAATTCAAGCAGCGCGAGAATATCGCGCTGCTTTTCACTGTGCGTCGGGATGCGCACGAGTGATTGTGCGCAGAGAACCTTTTCACTGACCGATCTTAAAAGAGACAGAGGGATTCGGCAGAGGTCGGGGCTTAAAGGAACGAATACCAAGACTCTTCACTCCCGTGTTGTTCTGCTCGCCGAAGCCGAAGAACATCAGGGATCGCCGGGGATTGCCTTGCCAGCAGGCAGTCGGGACGCTGAGGAATATTGAAGAGGGCTGCCGCGCTATCAAAGCGTAGATATCGTCTGTCAATGGGAACGCCGGCCTAGGCAGAACGCTTCCGCCCAGCACATGCTCAAGGCAGCATTGGACGCTCTGCAGATTGGGCAAAGGCTTGGCCGCAGAATGCTTTACCCCCGAACCCACCGGATGACGAACGGCTCGTCCGTCTGTGTGGAAGAGTTCGAGATACAAACTTGCTTTGTTCTAAATAGCAATGCCCAGCAGCCGCAGTGAGATAGCTGCGTTTTGAGATGAAAACAGTGAAATAACGTAATCCCGCTACAATGGGAATACCCCCGTACGTTTTCTTGCCTAAATGCAGGCTCGCACGTGAAGGAAGAAGCCGCCATGAGCTCAGCCCAAGATGCCTCGATTTTTCAATCCGCGTTGCTGGCTCCTTTTCCGCGGCTCACCGCTATTGCAGCGGCGGTGCTCACGCTCCTCACGGCCCCCGTCGCCAATGCTTCCGTTATTGCTGCGGTGAAGAACGCTCAAGGCAATGACGTCATTCTTTTTGAGCTGCTTTCGGGTGCGGAGTCGGGGACCGGAGAAGATGTGTCTGCTGCCGATCAAGGTGCTTTGCTCGAAGCCGGGGCGTGGCTCGGCGAACTTCTTGGAACGCCGGCAACCGCTCCGACGGTCATTGCTGCAGCAGATCCTTTCGTTACGTACGCCTCCGGCGGTGCCTGGTTTGACGACAATGGAAGGCCGGCCATGGCTTTGTCTTGGACTGAGGGACTGTCGAGTTCTCTGCCTTCGGGAAGCGTCTATCTGGGTCCGGCACCCGGGGCGTCATACGATTACAGCCCTCTTGCAGTCTTGCCCGCGCACGCTTTAGGTTCTTCGCGAATCAGCGCTATTCTTCATGAGCTCGCGCACAGCGCGGGCATGGCGAGTATAGAGACAGGTGACTATCTGGGTTTCGAATGTCCGAACGGCTGGTGTCATACCGCGTTCACAGAGAAACTCACCTTCAATGGAAAACCGATTAAAGCGGGATCCTCTTTGAGCAAGCTGATTTCCTTGGACAGCATGCCGGAGAACCTTCAGACCGACTTAAACAAAGTGCGCTGGTATTTAGGATATTCCGGGATCGGTTTTCAGGGAAAAAATGTCAGGGAAGTCATTGGTGAGAAAACCGTAATGTATTTTCCCGACGAGGTCACGGACAGCGAAGAGGCCGTTCAAAAGGCCATATCTGTGACTGGTGCAATTCCCGTCTTAGGCGCTGAGATGGGCAACCTCGACTTCAGCCACTTAGAACTTCAAAACGGTTTGCTCTCGCATCAGTCATGGCGTAATTGGGGAACGTTCATGGAAGCCGAGCTCGCCATGCTGCAGGATCTGGGCTACCGATTGGACCGCAAGCGCTTTTTCGGCACCTCTATCTATGCCTCGGGCGACGAATATACGGTCGGACAGGCCTTTTGGGCTCGCAACGACAGAGAAGAGTGGATTAAAGATCAGCCCTCGCAGCAGACGAATGCAGTCGGCGTGCATGTCTACGGCAGCCGCACCAAGGTAACGGTGGCAGCTGACCAGCTTGCTGATGGGGCAGGTTCGATCGGCGTACGCGTGGACGGATCAGCTAATCAGCTCTCTGTGAATGAGAATGTTCTTATTTCAGCCAACGGCACGGGCGGCATCGGCATGGCCTTTACCTATGGCCGCAGCCATACGCTTTTATTAAAGGGAAAGGTCCAGGCACTGGGCAGCGGCGGTTCTGCTCTGGTGTTTGATTTTGGCGGCAGCATTCTGGGTGATGAGAATCAGATTCGAGGATCCTGGACAGCCGGTGCGGCGACTGAGTACGGGTGGATGACGTTCCATCCAGAAGAATTGAATTTCCCGCAGGTTCTGCAGGGCTCTTTGATTAAGTCTGCTGTTATTGCCGGAACACTGCAGGGTTCAGATGCCGCTCTCCGTATTGGACCGACAGCTCATGTAGCGCAGATTCGCTTAGCCGACGGAGCCCATATTGAAGGCGATATTGTCTCTTCGTGGTCTGCAGTGGGAAAGGCTGAAGATTTTTTTGAAGGCTGGTACAGCGTTATTCTTGCTGACTCGGTTAACCGCGCTGTAGCTTTCGTCCCATTAGGAACGGATGTCACGACCAATCTCATCTTCGGCGGGACGGAGGACGGTGCTGCGGCGCAGGCATCTGACTTGAAGCCTTTTGTTTATGCCGGCAATGTCATTGGCCCCTGGTCGATCCGCATGCAGGCTGCCGATGGAACGGATCTTCGTCTGCAAAACACCGTCAATCAGGTAGTCGGCATGACGGTGAACAGAAGGGCCAAGCTTTCCGGCTCAGCCGTTTTTGATTTCACCAGCCTGAACGCTCGAATGGCCGAAGTGGACGGAACACTCATCACGGGCAATGCTGAAATCCCGAACTTTCAGGCCGGGGCTCTCGTGAATGCCGGAACCTTGGTTTCAACGCCTTCATCCGGTTCTATCGTGATTTTGGGGGATTACGTTCAGTCAGGAAAGCTCGTTTTGGGGATGCGGCCTTCGGGCGAACTGATGCCGCTCTCAGTCTCGGGTACGACAGAGGTGAAAGATGGTGCTTCTCTGGCAGTGGTTCCGGGCGGCGGCTGGTTTGAGGGCGAACTCGCAAAAGATCCCCATCCTTACGGCGCAGTGAGCACGTCCGGAGCAAACACTGGTGCTTCGGCATCGCTGCTCGAAGAGGCTGCGTGGGATCTGGATCTTATGACAGCAAAGGACTTTTCGCCTGCAGTTGATTTCACCTATTCGGAGGGTGTGCTCAAAGCTTCGCATCAAAAGAACGCATATTCAAAATTTTTGACTTCATCGGCGCCTGCCTGGCAATGGGGCTTAGCCAAACAGCTCGATCAGGCGGCTTCGCAGGCCCCGGAAGTGCTTCAGGCACTTTATGGCGACCTCGATTTTTCGGCGTCGGACGGCTCTGACATCGTGCGGGCACTGGGCAATCTCGGCAATTTTTCCCGCGATGATTCGCTGCGGGCGCTTTTTTCCTGGGAGCGCCTGTTAAATCGTCAGCTCTTTGCTCATCACGCCGCCGCACAGGAAGGTGAGCGTCAGGTGTGGGCGGTGCCGCTCGCAGCGCATTTTTCGGACGGCGGAGCGGGAACAAATGTGACCGGAGCGGTCTTAGGCGTCGATTTTCTGTGGGGCGAGACGCAGACTGCGGTCTATGCCGCAATGGGACACATGGAGACGTCTGGCGGCCCTGAGCACGGCACGAGCCGCGGGGAGGGCATTTGGCTGGGCGGAAAGCTCGGACGCACTTTTGATTCTGGGCTGCGGCTAGAGGGTCAGCTTCGCGGCGGCGTCTATTCGGCTGAACGCAGCCGCACGGTCGAATTAGCGCAAAGCCTCAGCAGGATTGAATCCGATGAAACGGTCTATGCGCTCTCCGGGGCTTTGCGTTCGGGGTGGATGGGCACTCTTGGTGAATCAGACATCGAGTTTTTCCCGCACGTTCTTCTGACCGGTGCGGTGCTTCGCACGCCGACCCTGACGGAGTCCGGGACGGGAGCACTTATTATTCGCCGCTCCTCCCTGCACTCGGCAGCTGCCGGCGCGGGGCTGACCGTGAATGTGCCGGCTCCTTCGCAGTTTTCGGACTATGCCTGGAATTGGAGCGTCAGCCTCGAATGGACGAGGGAGCTTACTGAGCGCGCCGGCAATATTTACTTTGGCTTAGCCGGGGCAGCGGGTGAAACCGCTCGTTCCATTGATTGGCCGGAACGCAATCGTCTGGCCGGCAGTGTTTCGCTCGAGCTCCTCCGAAAGAGCGGTTTTTCTGCAGCACTGCGGCTCGACGGCGAAACGATGGGGAGCGCGCATTCGGCCGGTGCGGCCTCGGCGCAGCTTCGCTGGACTTGGTGAAAATGGTGTTGCCTGCTCCAGGCACCGCATTGGCACAATGCCTGCTCGGGGAAATGGTCTTCAGGCTCAAAATAGCAGAGGCTCTATTCGCCAAACTAATGAATAGAGCCTCTGTTTTGATGCTTCAAGAGAATGGTTTACTTGAGCAGTTCCGGGTCAGCCGGGATGCCGAACCACTTTTCATGGAGCTTGTCGAAGGTCCCTTCGGCCTTCAGCTGCTTCAGCGCAGCATTGATATCCTGCTGGAGCTTCGTGTTGTTCTTCGCAACGACCATGGCGAAGTAGTCCGCTGTTGCGATTGGCGCGAGATGCGTCGTGCCCGTAGCGATGGACTTATTGGTGTGGAGCATATAGTCGGTGACAGGCTTGTCATTGATCACCGCATCGGCGTTCCCCGCCATCATGTTGAGCACGGCGTCACCCACATGATCGAAGGTCGTGATTTCAGCGTCAGGAATCTTCTTTGCAAACTGCATTGAAGTTGTGCCGAGCTGAACAGAAATGCGCTTGCCCTTGAGGCTTTCGAAGTCCGTAATGCCGGCTTTATTGGCTTTCGGCACCAGAATAGTGAGACCGGATTTATAGAAGGGGAGCGAGAAGAGCACTTTTTTGCCGCGCTCGGGTGTCACAGAAAAGCCCGATGCGCCGAGATCAACAGAACCCGAGAGAATGGCCGGGATGATGCCGTCAAAGGTAATCTTGTCAATTTTCACCGTATCGCCGAGTTTCTTGGCAATTTCAGCGACAAGATCCATTTCGAAGCCTTGAATGGTGCCGGTGTTGGAATCCTGGAACTCAAACGGGGGGAAGGTCGGATTGGTCGCAACTCGCAGCTCCGCAGCGGAGACGGAACCGCACAGTGAGAGAGTGCAGAGGCCGGCGGCGGCAAGAAGCGACAAGGATTTGAAATTCATTTTGGGTTCCTTTTGTTTGAGTTGCATTGGATGAAAGATCTGCTTTAAGCCCTTCAGGGCAGCGGCATTAAAGCGGCGCTTTCTTCATCCGTGATTTGACTATAGCGATCTTTAAACAGATGAATGGGATCAATTGCACAAAGTTTTGAGGTACTCTAAGAAAACCTGGGCGGTATGCCTTATATATTGATTTTCAGGAAAATATGACGAGTTTATGTCGACTGGCAGAAGGCATTGGTCGACGATTGAAGACTGTTGAGCTTTAATATTTTTTCCTGCGACAGGCGGAAAGTATTAAGACAAAAAAACGGACAGCTTAAGGAGGCTGTCCGTTTTTAATCCGCTTCTGAAGAGATTTAGAAGTTTGGATGTTAAATTAAGGCAGTTCCGGATCGGCCGGGACGCCGAACCACTTTTCATGGAGCTTATTGAAGGTGCCGTCAGCCTTAAGCTGCTTCAAAGCCTTATCCATCTCGGCCTTGAGCTTGGTGTTCTGCTTGGCGGTGACCATGGCGAAAAGGTCAGCGGTAGCAATAGGCTTCAAGTGCAGGCAACTTTCAGCGATCTGCTTATTCTGCGTCATGATGTAGTCGGTGACGGGTTTATCGTTAATCACCGCGTCGGCATTGCCGGCAATCATGTTGAGAAGGGCATCTCCAGCACCGTTGAAAGTCGTGACTTGAGCGTCCTGAATTTTCTTAGCGAAGGACATTGAAGTCGTGCCGAGCTGAACGGAGATCTTCTTCCCCTTGAGGTCGTCAAAGGACTGAATGTTCTTGGGGTTGCCTTTGGGCACGACAATCGTCAGTCCGGATTTGTAAAACGGAATGGTGAAGAGAACACGCTTGGCACGTTCCGGCGTGATGGAGAAGCCGGCAGCGCCGGTGTCGATCGTTCCCGAGAGAATAGCCGGAATGATGGCATCGAACCCCATCGTTTCGAGCTTCAGATCTTTTTTCATGACCTTAGCCATTTCACGGACAAGATCGACCTCGAAACCCTGAATCTCACCAGTGGTGGAGTTGTAGAACTCAAACGGCGGGAAGGTGCCTTCCGTTGCGACGCGCCAGGTGTCGGCGACGGCGGATCCGCAGAGAACAAGTGCGGCAATGCCGGCAGCAGCCGTGCGCACAAAGAAGTTCTTGGTCATTTCAAGATGCTCCTAGAGGAATATAGCGATGAAGTTATGAAACTGAACCGCAGACCTGGCAGGCAGAAAACGCTGCGGGATGAGGGAAATATAGGGTTGAGTCTGAAACTCGTGCGTGAATCGGATGATTTAAATACTCAGAAACTGAGGAGAATTTGTCCGTTGCCGCAGAGGACTAAGCGGAGGGGACTAGTTGATGAAGTAATGCAGTGAAATGACCGTTTTTGATGGTGAAAATGCAGTAATTTGTCGACCATATCCGCTGCGGATAAAATGTGTAGACTGAAATCGCCCGAAAGGCAGGCCATGACAGGACAGACACGGTATTGAAAGGAGCTTGGCAAACGATGAAGCAGCGCATCACCATTTCGCTTGACGAAGATCAGGCGGCTAAATTTGATCAGCTGATTGCTGAACGCGGTTATGAAAACCGTTCGGAAGCTTTTCGCGATTTAATTCGCGCTGCTGAAGCCTCTCAAACCTTGTCCGATCCGCCTTCCGGCGCGACCTGCGTGGCCGTAGTGAGTTATGTCTACAACCATCACGAAAGACAGCTCTCCATGCGCCTGACTCAAGAGCAGCATGAACACGGCGATCTAGTCATCAGCCAGATGCATGCACATCTCGGACATGAGGACTGCATGGAGGCCGTTTTTCTTAAGGGCACCGTGGCAGAGGTACGGGCTTTTGCAGACAAACTGATTGCCGAACCTGGTATTCGGCATGGGAGCATCAACATCATTCCTGCGCATGTTCACAGGCATTGAGCGAGGTACTGTGCAAAACAAAAAAAGTCCGGCACAGACGCATGCTGGCAGACTAGCGGGGAATTGACGTCGGACAAACAAATGGGGGGCGGTCTGACCCGGGCAGCCCCGATTGGGTCACCTTGCGGTTAACCCACCGCCCGGATCAGGCCGTAATTATGTCCTGTTCCTTCTGCGTATACAAGATCTGTCATACATTTCTTTGCACTATCATTCCAAAGAATTTTGAGTGTAAATGTAAACTGTTAGCGCCGCAGGCAAGAAGAGGCCGTTACTGATCTCTCAGTGTTTGTATCATATTTGATACAAGCCGATATTGCGACGAATTCCGTCTAAACAATTGCGTCTGTCTTCGACATTCAAGTGTTATGTCGAACACTTTAGCTGCTGAAGACAAAAATATTCTGCACGATTAGTCTCTCAAGGGAAAGCTCCTGAGACAATCAAGCCGCGCTCTAATGCGGAAGGCGTTCAAGAGCTTTCACCATTTCAGTTTATCGATGGTGTTCTTTATTTTTTGTTCGGCAGATCAGCGGTATATACAATTTTTCGATTGAAAGATTTTTTAGCGATGTCTTGGACGGCAAACGTTCCGCCCATCATTGCGCTGGCTGAGGCATAACCGGTGGCGACGTTGTACACATATGAAGGCCCGTATTTGCCGCCTGCCATCGCACCGGAAGCATAAAGACCAGGAATCGGATCTCCGTTTTTACCGATGACCTGAGCATCTTCGTTGACCAGCAAGCCGCCGGCGGTATCACAAATCGTGTGCTGTCCCTTGACGATGTAGAAAGGGCCTTTGCGTACAGGTCGAAGATAACGGCGATCTTTGTTGAAATCGGAGTCGACGCCTTCATCGCAGAATTTGTTGTAGCGATCGACCGTAGAACGGACGGTCTTGGGATCCAGACCGGCTTTCTTGGCAACTTCTTCAATGGTGCTGCCGACAAAGGCAACTTCAGCCATTCGCCCCTTGCCGGAAAAAAGATTGCTGAGGCCCGTCATCTTATCGCCGGGTAGGGCATGACCAAAGTAGCCGAACACTGCGCCGGAACCGGTCTCCAAATCGCGCTTTTCGTCATCATCGACGAGCGTGTAAAGATAATTTCCGTTGATGCGCAAAGCATTGCCGCTCACTGAGAAGTCGCCGCTAAGGCCTTCATTGAAGAAGCGCCGGCCGTTTTTATTAAGCTGCAAACTCGGACCTTTGTTCAAAACATTAGCTGCGATCCAGGTCTTTTGGTTGATAACCTCACGATAGTCAACCTTATAAGGCAATGCGCCTTCGGAGATAAAGGCCTCGCCGCCGGCAGTCTTTGCGCCGATGTCGATGCCCATTTGAATCCCGTCGCCCGTGCTGTTCTTGCGGCCGGTAATAGGCGTGTCTGCCGGCATGTCAGGGTTGAGAAGCTTCAAAAGTTTAGGATTTGCGCCGTATCCGCCAGCGGTGAGAATGACGCCGCCCTTGGCATGAACGATTACATCTTCATTCAAATAGTTCTTGGCATGGAGGCCCACGACTCGGCCGTCAGCATTTTGAATGAGCTTGTCGGCCCGGGTTTCAACAATGATTTGCCCGCCATTGTCCAAGATAATTTTCCGCATGGCTTCGATGAAATTGCGGTGCGGGAAAACGTTTTTATAGATATGTCCGACGCGCCGGCCGTTCAGTTCTGTGGCCGTGTTGCCAACAATCTCTACGCCGCGGTTGGTGAGCCATTTGATATTTTCACCGGAACGTTCAATAAAACGCCGGACCATAATGGGGTTCACCATGTAATGGCTGTATGCCAAGAAATCTGCAATCAGCTCATCGGACGGGTAATACACCTGATCCTGGTCCGTGAATTTTGTCCTCTGGCCAAAGGTAATTTCAAGCATCATGAGGTTGCCGCCGACACCGGGAAGCTTTTCAACGAGTATCGGCTTTAGACCGTTTTCGGCTGCATAGGCCGCCGCTACCATACCGGCAGGGCCACCGCCGACGATCGCAACGTCAGCTTCGTATTTGACTTCTTTGGCCTGTACGATGAATGCTGCCGCGGCCATCGAAAGGCAGAGAGCCGCAATTTTAAAAGTCTTCATTCTCGTATTCCTCGTTATTTCGCATTCAAAATGAAGTTTTGGTGGCATTCATAGCACGCCGTTTTAGGACTGGCTTGATGTTCTTTGTGGCAGAGCGTGCAGCGGACATTGCCCAGATGAGAGTCATGCGGATTGACCTCAACGACCGGACGGCGGGGGTTGCGGTCCGGGTTGTAGTCGGCATTGGGTACGGCCTTGCCTTTGTATTGACCGTGACAGCCGATACAGGCGTCCTGAGCGGCCGGCTGCGCGGGGGTCTGCGTTTTGTGGCAAGCCGCGCAGTCAACCCCCTTGTGTTTAAGTGAAAACGCTGTGCCGGCATGGATCGGAGCGGTGACGCCCATGACCAATGCGACGGCAGCACAAGCTGCGAATATCTGCTTCAAGATAGTCTCCTGCTTTTTGTAATAGGTTGGGTCAGGGAAAATGAGCAACGTGGTAAGTTTTGCTCTTTTTTAAAATATAGAAGCAGGAAATAAATTGATTCTAAATTATGTTAATTTAATGATAAACAGAATATAAACTGAAGCAATAATTTTTGATATTAATCAGTTAAGGTGAGGGTCGCTCTTTGATTCAGCTGGCGGAGAAATGAACAGAATTATGCTTGAATTGGTATATATAAAATAAATACTTTACAAGGTTGAATTTATTAAACTTAAAAAGCAGAAATTCTAGAGACTTTTATTTTTAAAGTCTGGATGGTTGTTGGTTGGAGTATGCAGCCGATATCCAATACCGTGAACGGTAAGGATGGGATCGTATCCTAAAGCCTGCTTAATTTTTCCGCGGAGTTTGCCAACTGTAACCCGAAGCGTAGCTATATCGCCTCGTTCATTCTCCCAAAGCGACGAAAGAAGATAATTGTAGGAAAGCACCCGTTCTCCCGCTTTCACGAGGCAAATGAGCAGTTGGTACTCCAGATTTTGCAGCGGCAGCTCAATACCGTTGGCACTTGCCGAATGCTGAGCCAAGTTGCATTTCAGCGAAGCGAAGGCAAGTGTTTCTTCCGGTTCTTTGGATGCGGGCGGACTGGGCCTGCTGCGGCGCAGGACAGCTTCGATGCGCGCGGTCAGTTCGTCAATCGCAAAGGGTTTGCCCAAATAATCGTCGGCACCAAGCGACAGGCCGCGGATGCGGTCGTCCACACGATTTTTGGCCGTCAGCAGAATGACGGGTATCGAAGAGGCATGCCGCAGATGTTCGAGCACTTCGAACCCGTCCATGCCAGGCATCATCACGTCCAATACCACCAAGTCGGGCGAAAACCGGCCTAATTTATCGATAGCCTCAATGCCCGAATATGCCGATTCAGTCTCATAACCCTCAAATTTGAGATTGGTTGCAATCAATTGATTGAGGTTTCGTTCATCATCGACCAAAAGTATGCGCTTATTCATGACTATCTTATTCAATTTATTAATTTTCTGAAAGAAGCGGCAGAGTTACTCTGAAGGTGGATCCAATATCAAGAGCTGTATCTTTTATCGTTAGTGTTCCGCCAAATCTTTCAACGATCGCACGACAGATGGCTAAACCGAGGCCGGACCCTTGCTGTGTTTGCTGCTGGGCTCGTTCACTTCGATAAAACCGTTCAAATATTTTCTCCAGATCTTCCGCAGCGATACCCATGCCGTTGTCTTGAACGTCCACAATAATATCTGCATTCATCGTTTTGACAGATACTGAAATTTTGGGACGTGTTTTATTGTTATACTTCAATGCGTTATCCAATAGGTTTCTTAACACTTGACGAAGACGGGCGGCATCGCCCATCGTATAAAGCGGGGAGAACTTATAAAGCCGCTGAACGGTCATTTCAGTTTGTTTTTCCCATTCATCTATTTGCTGCGAAATTAATCCAACAACATCCAATCTTTCCATTTTGCATGACAAAACACCGCTGTTTAATCTAGAAATATTTAGCCATTCCGTGATTAAATTTTGCAGCCGAAGGGCATCACTGGCCATATTTTCTGTGATCTGGAGACGAAGCGCAGGACTCAAATGACTATTGCGTTTAATGAGTGTTTCCAAACCGATGCGGATAGTGGCTACTGGATTATTCAGCTCATGCGCAACAAGTCCGATGACATCATCCTTGAGTCGGCTGACCTCATATTCATTGGTGATATCGCGGACAAGGACCGCCAGTCCGTCGAACACATGATGGTCATAGCCGCAAAGATGAACTGTCAATCGTGAGAGATGGAAATGTCTGCGTTTAGCGTCTTTGTCTATCAGCTCCAAGACGTCATTCTGAGCTGAAGACGGGCTTTCATGCGCTGCTGACGAAGGACTTAAATGATTCAAGAAATCAAAGATTTCGTGCGATGACTTGTCAAGATTGAGCTGCAGTGAATCAGAAGTAAATCTGCGGAATTTCTCATTGGAAAAAATGACGTTGGCGTCTTTATCGAATAGAACGAATCCCTCCGCCATGCCCCCCAGCGCTGCGGTCAATGCAGCGTGCTGTTTACTGATGTCGATATAGAGGCGCTTATTGTCGAGCACAATGTCAATGAATCGAGCAAACCGCTCAAGGGCTTCTTGTAGCTCAGGGTTCATCGGATATGAGGACCGGACCGCAAGCACTTTTTCGTCTTTAAGCGGAGTAACCGTTTGATAGTTTTGTCTCACTTCGCGATTCGAACAATGATGCTCACCATCCGCAATAACAATTTGATCTAAATCCCAGGCCTGCCCAAATCGTTCTAAAGCCATAGAAAATACTCGGGCGTCATTGTCTTTTGGGCTTTGCGCTATAGGGGAAAGCAGAAGATTGATGGCAGAGAGTTCCCGATTGCGCCGCTCTAAATCTGCTGTGCGCTGTTTAACCCGACGCTCTAGGTGCGCATTGGCTTCACGCAGGGCAAGATCACTTTTAACGACATGGTCTGCCATTTCTCGGAACTGTGTGAGCAGGCCTTTCGCTTCGGACACGCGTTCGAGATTGCCGACAGCTGCAGGGAGCGGCTTCCCTTGACTTAATATGCCGATGGATGCAGAGAGTTCGTCAAAAAAAGTCTTCAGCGTCTTGATGTAGGCACGGCCGAAAAGAAAAGATATCGCTGAGACGAAAATGACAACGAGCGTGCCCAAGAGTGAGATTAAATTCGGGCGAGTCAAAATATCGGCTTGTTCAGCCGTTATTTCAATTTTCCATGGGAAATTTGTCATTGCTGCAGAAAGTGCAATGGCATTCGCGTGGGGCTTGCGTCCCAGCGAAGCGAGCTCGCTGCGGCTGCTTTCGAGCGTAATGGAAGCATTCGCCGGCATATAAGCATCGGCTGCAGTCTCCAGCAGTTTCTGCAAGTCGACTTTAGCAATCAAAACCGCATCAATTCGCGGATAAATGCTGCGGCTGAAAACGGGCGTTCCAATGAAGACATAAGCACCTGAATTCGAATCGTTCGCTTCCCCTAAAGTTGTCCGGCCGCTCCGGATCGTTTGCCGGAAAAACCAATGTTCAGACGGATTCGTGATGATGCTTTCGGCCTGATCCGGCGTAAGCGCAGAAGAATAGGCGAGCAATTGGCCGCTGACGTTCACTGCGATGCTGGAGCTGTATCGGCCAGACGTAATATAAAGAATTTGCTCAAAAGCCCTGATGTCAGCGTTATCAGGGGAGCTAAAGAGCAGGCCTGCGGCTACGGCAGCTTCTTCAAGCCGTTCTTTCTGACGATCCAATTCCTTTTCAAGAGCGATTGCAATGGTATCGGCATATCCTTGATAAGTCTGAACGGCTTGTTCCTTGCTGTTTTGGGCTTGCATCCACATCGAGGCAGTGAGTGCGAAGAGCGGCGTCAGGGCGATAAGCAACAAAGCAATCAGCTGCTTGTGCTTCAGGCTGCGGATTCTCATTGCCGGCCTCGCTTTGGCAGCGCGGCGGCAATGCGGCCGACGTGACGCCCAAATACCAGACATTCAGAAAGATGTCCGCCGCGGTCATGAACGAATTGACTGACCGGGGCAGTTTCTCCCGCGGCATAGAGCCCTTCAATCGGGGTATTGTCCCAGCGCAGAACCTGCTTGTTGCGGTCGGTTTTTAGGCCCGCCCCCATATGAGGCACATCAATGGATACAGGCATCGCATAAAACGGTGCCTGAGCAATGGGTTCCAAAGTACTGGGATCACGGTCGAACTGTTCATCAAATCCCGATTGAGCGGCGCGGTTGAAGTGAGAGATGCTTTTTTGGAGCAGCTCAGCTGAAAGCCTGGATGCATTGTCGGGATGCCGGGCAATGCTTTGGGCCAGTTCCGTTATGGTTTCGCCTGTCAAAATCCATCCCTTGCGTACGGCCTCCAGATTGTCTTCTGACCAGGTCGTCAGGCCGCTGACGGTCGAACCTTCGCCGAGTGTGGCAAGCGGGCCGTTTAGCATCAGAGCGTGATCAAAAATCAGCCAGACCGGAGCGCGCGGGAATGAGAGCGTTGCTGGATCGAATTGCAGCATTTCCTGATAGAACCCGTAGTGCTGCTCCTGATCGCGAAGCTCCGATTCGCTGGTGAAGCGTCTTCCAAAATTGTCGACGAGGATGGAGTGAGGACTTCCGATACAGCTGAGCGGTACGCCCAGACGGATGCCGTTGTACGTTTGAGGCAGGAGCGCACAGAATCGATCAAAGTAACTGCAGGACGCAATGAGTGCTGCACCGGCGCGAAGTCCCATACCGATGCCGTCGCCCGTATTTTCCGGGGCGCTCGAAGCTGCCCAAAATTGATTTCCGCTTGCTGGGAGAAGCGAAGCGCGCATTGTGCGGTTAAAAGCAAAGCCGCCGCACGTGAGGATAACGGCTTGCCGAGCCAGAAACTGATGTTCGGTGTTCTCTGAAACTGCACGCACGCCGATGACGGCATCGCCGTCGTCAATCAGCTCCGTTGCCTGAAAGGCATAGCGAATCGAAATGCCTGGCGCAGATCGGATGCCTTCATTCAAACAGGCATAGAGCGCTTCCCCGCCGCTGGTTTCCAATTTTGGGGAGCCGAACGTGCTGTGCTGAAAACCTTTCCATCTGCCGTAAGTCGCGATGAGCCCTTGAAGGTGAGGGCGGTAGCCCTCCCAAAGGCGCATAAACCGCGGCGTTGTGAAAAGCGCCGAAGTCGCCTGCCGAAAGTCCGGATCCAAGCTGTGGAGCCATTCATAAGTTTGCGGCCCCAGCTTGGCCCAAATTCGAGCAAGCGCAGTCAAATCCGGATCCATCTTTCCTTCCCGATAGGAAACGCCTCCGTCGGGCAGGTAGGTTGACGCTATATATTGGGCAAGGACTTCTTCGTTAATACCTCGGTCGGGACAAAGGTAAATGCCCGAGGACATTCGGGTAGAGGAACAGTGAGACTTCTGGGGTGATTTTTCGAGAATTAAAACACTTGATCCAGCTCGTGCGGCCTCAATGGCAGCTGATGCGCCGGCTGCGCCAAAACCAATGACGATGATGTCGGCCGCATAAGTTTTGTTCTGCAGGCGTTCATGCCCCGACGAGGCTGCTGCAGGCCGCAGCAATGCGCATCCGGCAGCCGTGAGCAGACTGCGGCGTGCAATGGCAGGATGATTCATCGAGGATCTCCAGGCTGCAGCAGCCGGCTTTTGACTTCAAACTGCCGGCAGCCGCTGAAATGTGTGTTCAGTGTTTCTTTTAATTCATGCAGTCCGATCAGCAGCAGGATCGCGGGCACTCACAAGGCTCTCCAATGCGAATCGCTTTCTTCAGATCGAATTACGCATTTCCACAGTAGAGAAATCTTCTGATGCAGGTTGAAGCGCGGCAAAGAGTTTTTCACGTTGACGGTGAAGTCGGATGCACGAAAGATTGGGCTGAGTAGAATCTGCGTCATCATAGCGGACGTCTCTGTGCGTTCGCCGCCAACATTCATAAAGCGGGTAGGGAAGCGTTTCCCCAGACCATCAGTCATGTCGCGAATTCACTACAAGAACCTTTGTGCCTTTCCGGGTCGTACCGGTGAACCGATTCTCACGGAATTCACGGTTGAAGACGGTATTTTTATTGCCGACGACTCACCGGCGCCTGACGGCACTGAAATCGTCACGATCGATATGCGCGGCGCTTTTGTCATGCCGGCCTTCATTGATGCACATGCGCACCCCGATGGTCCGGCCATGACAATGGGTGCGGCCGCCTGTACGCCGCCGACCGTTCGTTCGATACCGGAACTCCAGAGCGCTCTGCGCAAAATGGCTGCGAAGCATCCGGAGGACTGGATTGAAGGCTGGGGGTATGACGAAAGTCTCCTCGCTGAGGGCCGCACACCGCTCAAAGATGACCTTGATCAGGTTTCAGCTGACCGTCCTGTCTTCATCCGGCGCTCCGACTATCACTCAGCGGTCGTGAATTCCAAGGCCCTCGAGATGGCCGGCATTGACCGAAACACGCCGGATCCGGAGGGCGGCGCGTTCGGCCGCGATGCAAACGGGGAGCCTGACGGCCGATTGATTGAGCTCGGTGCCGTACGCTTCCTGGAGGCGCACGCCAAACCGGCCAAAACGTTCGAAAGCGCCGTTGAATCGCTCTTAAAGCTCAAAGACCATTACTTGTCGCACGGCATTCTCACCACGACCAACATGATGGTCATGCGCGGGAGTGACCCGGAGCCCCTGACGCTTTACCGCGAGGCCTGCCGCCGCGGTCTGCCTGTGGACTTCAACCTCTATGCCGTGTGGCAGGGCGGCGAAGACTCGTCGGGCATGCCGGACTTTCGTGCCGATGAACTGCGGGGCCCGGTTCGCTATGCGGGCATCAAGCTCTTTGCCGACGGCTCGATTTCGGGCAAAACGGCGGCCGTGCGCAACCCCTACAAAACCGCTGAGGGCGAAAAGCTCGACTATCCCTGCGGGATGATAACGCTCGAAGAACCCGTATTCCTCGCCGCACTCTCTTATGCGCGCCGAAACGGCGTGCAGCTCTCGATTCACATCATGGGAGACCGTTCAATCGATGCCGTGCTCGACTGGCTTTCGGATGTCGATCCGTGGCTCGCGGATGTTCCGAGCGTTCGCCTTGAGCACGCGAGTCTCTTGCGGCCCGATCAGCTCGAGCGCATTGATCAGATGCGCTTGAAGCCCGCATTCACCACGCAGATCATCTTTCCGTTTGCCGAATGGCGCAGCTACCATGCATCGCTTTCCGACGCCGACTTCAACGCGGCTTATCCGGTCAAGAGCATCGCCGAACGTTTGGATGCCTTTGCTTTGTCGTCCGACGCGCCGTGCACGACCTGGGCGGATCCCGACAGCGTCTTTGTTTCGCTCGCCGCCGCAGTCACGCGCCGCGATGCCGACGACGGCGTTTTTGGGCCCGATGAGGCTGTGTCTGTGGGCACGGCTCTCGCGCTTTATACCGGCCGCGCCGCACTTGTCATGCCCGAAAACGGCCAAATCGGCGTTATTGAACCGGGAGCCCGGGCAAATTTCATTCGGCTTTCAGGGAATCCCTTCATGACGGCGCCCTCTAAGCTCGCCGAACTTCGGGTGACGGGCATCTGGCGCGACGGCGCGAAGCTCGAACTCCCCAAAGCTGACTGAGCGGCTTCAATGGCCGGCAGGCTTTCGGTAAGCCTGCCGACATCATCGATTGACGAAGCTCTGCTGCCGCACTTGCAAAATCTGCGCAACTCCTGCAATATTGAAAACGCTTACAGCTGAAGGACGCACGGCCTTCAAGACTCCGGTCAATATCCGTGCACATCAATAAAACTTGAACCCCTGAGGGCGTTCGCCCTCGCAGGACAGGTTCGGTTTCGAAGCTCGCCTCAGGCGCGTACGCGCTCTGGGGTTTTTCTTTTTGGAGAAAATCAATGAAGCAGGAAATCGCAGCTGTCCCGGCCAGCCGTTTTGGGCTGCACCTCAGCGATGAGGCGCATCCCGCTGCCAGGGGTTATGTCAGAGACGATCTCACAAGAGAAGGTGCGCTGCGCGTGCCGGAACTCCCGCGCGGATGGCATTTTGCGCCCGAGGCGTATGACGGCATCGCCGGCTGGTGGAACTGGGGCGGTGCAGAACCGCTCCTCATCACTGGACCTGCCGGATCCGGCAAAACTGCCTCGGTGCTCGCATTTTGCGCAGTGATGCAGATGCCGGCCGTGGTTTTTACGGCCCGACCGCGGATGGACCGCCGAGAACTCATCGGCCGCTGGGTTCTCGGACCCAACGGCATGACCTGGGTCGACGGCCCGGCAGCGCTCGCATGGCGCAACGGCTGGGTACTCCTCATCAATGAGTTCTCAGCGGCACCGCCGGAAGTCTGGGTCTCCGCCAATGATCTTTTGGAAGGGCTTCCTCTCGAAATTGATCAGACGGGCGAGGTGATAGACCGTCATCCGCTCGCGCGCATTGTCTTTACCGACAATACCCGCGGGCATTCGACGGAACTCACGGCCGGTTATTTCGGCCGGCAGATCCAAGACCGATCGGTCATTGACCGTATGTGGCACCTGCGATGCGAAGGACTCCATGAGGCAGACGAAGCGCGCGTGCTCATGGCGTCGCTTGAGGCGGACCTCGTCGTGCGTGCGGGTCAGGCCGCAGCCGAAGAAATCTGTGCGCTCACGGCGCGTGCGGCAGCGGGCTCAAGGTGCAAGGCGGCTCAATCACCTCTGGGGTTTGAAAACCGCTCCTTTGCGCTCTCTATTCGCGCTGCCCGCCGATTCGCGAAACTCACGCTGCGTTATGCGGCTGGGGATTTGCCGGTCTCGGCCGACCCCATTGCCGCTGCGGCAGATACCGCTGTCGGCAATGCGCTCGACCGTCCGGTGCGCGATGCGCTCGTTACGTATCTCAAAACGATCTTCGGCGAGCGAATCACGGAACTGAGGAAGATGCGCGCGGAGTCTTCGGCTCCCGTGCGAGGAACCCCAAGGTCTTCGAGACCGAAGGCCTGCACTCAGACTGCCGCTCTTTCGTGACGCCTTTTGCCGGGCGCCCTATTTAGGCCTTTTAAAGCTCAAGAATGCCCCTGACCGCTGGTTTTGGGGCATTTCTTGTGGTGAGAAAGCTTGAATATCGATTTCCCGGCAAAGGAAAGCGCAGACCACATCTTCATTGGAGATCCATCATGATGACAACGGGCACTGTTCAATTCGCTTTGCAGCTCGACGATGAACGGCCTTCCAAACACATCGCCGCGAGAGGGTGCGGGCCTTTGGCTCAGCCAAACGCTTCAGTTTCTCAAAAGCGAAGGTTCCTGCCGCCCAGCTACACCGAAGCGCGCTTCGGCGACCCGACGACGCCGGACGAAGCTCGGCTTTATGCTGAGCTCAATCGTTTGGACGGACTGCGCGCGAAAGTCAAAGGCGCGGAAAAGCGCCGTTTGGCGGAGACCTTTCGCGAGGTCAACGCCAAAGCGGAAAAGCTTTTCAAGGGCAGACGTTTTTGGGGAGCGGCCCGACCGCTCCTTGAACATGCTGCCGCCGAACTCGGCGCCGGCGGTCCGGCCGCGGCCGATACCGCCCGAATCATGGCCATGCTCGCGCTGCCGGCGCTCTGCAGACGAGACGGCATTGCCGTCAAGTTCAAAGGGCGTCCGCAGACGGACGGCCGAACGATTTGGCTCGGGGCCATTGACTTCAGCCATCCGGCTGCGCCCATCTATCTCTTTGGTCATGGCGTTCATGAGCGCTGTCATGTGGTTCATACGAACTTCGAGGTAGCCGGTTCAGAGGCGCACTCAGACCCGAGAGTGAGCGCATTCTTCAACCTCTTTGAAGATATTCGCGTGGACGCATTGGGCATGGCGGAGTGCCGCGGCTACCGCTTTTGGCGTGAAGCACTCTTTGCTGTGCTCTGCACGACAGGGAAGGCGGCATTTGCCGTCAACGGAACCACCAAGCTCCCCGAGCTCTTTTTCGGCTGGATGCTGGGCGTCCTCGAGGCTAAGGTTTTGAACGTCAAGCTCCCTGCGGGCATACTCGTCCGAGCCGATCAATTGGCCCGAGAGAAACTCGGGAATGGTCTCCTCGATGAGGCGCTTCGCTTCGTGATGGGGAGACTCCCGCTCGCCAATACGGCTGAAAGCCTCGGTTTGGCCCGGGACCTGGTGGAGTTCCTCAGCGACCGCATGCGGATGGCCAAGAAAACCGCCCAAGTCGAGTCGGCCTTGTTAAGCGCGGAAGATGAAGCGCGCTCCTCTCCCCGTATGGGAGCGGCGTCGCTTCAGCTTTCACTCTTTGACAATGGCAGTGAGACTGCGAATGCGGCGGCGGACGATGGGTCCGGTTCATCGGCAGAGGATCTTGCGCCGGAGGTGGAATACGCCGTCCTCAGGCGTTTATTGGATCCGACGGGGTGGGTTCCAGCGTCCGGCAGTCCGTCCCAAAGGGAGGCATCGCTTAACCCGAAGGCATCGTCCTGCGATGCTGAAGCGGGGCTCGAAGAGCTCCTCTCGGCCATCACGGCAAAGTCTGAAGAGGAATTTGATCCGACGGCGGCTGAGGAAAGCTATGCCGAAGCTTTCGAGCGCGACTGTCAACAGGCTTCTCTAGAGATGGGAGGCTCGATGGATGGCGTAAGTTCGTCTTCTCACATCCTTCGAGGGTATTTGTCCGCAGAAATCGAGACGGCTCGGCGTGCTTATGCCAGGGTTTGGCCCAAAACGTCAGACCTTGGGTTTCAGTACGCCGAGGCGCTTCGCCGACGCGTGCCGGTGCCAATGAGCGGCGCAGCTTCGGGCTGGGACGCGGACGATGATCTCTTGGAGCGCGCTGTCTGCGGCGACGACCGAATCTTCCTGCGGGAAGGCCGGGCGCCTGCCTGCGACGCCGCCGTGCAAATCCTCATCGATCTTTCGGGATCCGTGGGGGTCGAGGGCGGCGCGATCGTGCGGGCGGCGGCAGCCCGGCTTGAGGAAGCTTTGAAGCGAACGCCGGGCATTCACTGCCGAACGGCCGTCTTTCCGGACGCCGCCGGCCGAGGCCCGATGCTCGCTTCCGAGTGGGAGACGCCGCCGGGCGGCTCGCGCAGAGTGCTGGCATCGATTCCTTCCAGGGGACCGACGCCAATTACTCAAACGCTCCTCTGGTCGCTTTTTTCGCTCGGAGACCGTCCTGAACCGACGAAACTCCTCATTCTCTTTACCGATGGGGTTTTTGCTGCGGACGACTGTCGGGCGGAGGAAGGAGCTTTAAAGCTCGCCGGCATTGAAACGGCGGCAGTGCTCTTGAATCTGCATCAGACCGCACCGGGCCGACGGCTCTTCGAAAAGGAAACACGTGCAGTGAGAAACGCTGCGGAAATTCCGCTCGCGCTCCTAGACGTGCTTCGCGAATGGCGGCGCCGCAATCCTTAATGAGGACTGACGGCGTGTTCAGCCGATCATCTCTGACATTTAGCTTCATCGCACCCCGCTCGGTTGCCTCCCGTTTTCGGTCCTTTGGACCGATGACGAGGCATTCGGCGGGGCTTTTTTTATGTAAGCCCAAAATTTCGGGCTTTTTTCCTTTCTTTCTCCCTTGCTTTTCTCCAAATCACTCCCGTCACGATGCCCATTCCTATTCCGCATTTCAGCACGAAAAACACCTGCCTCGAGCCCGGCTTAATGCCGCAGCCATCAGCGGCCTATGGGTCAGCGGAGGATGGGCGGAGTGCCGGCGGACTTTTCGGTGAAACCGTACAGCGATGCCGTCCGGCCAATCCGCTCGCCGCTTTGCGCCGTCATCCGGAAGCCTTGTCCCGCATTGAAGCCTCGCTCGGCCGGGCAGACTTCAATGCCTGGGGCGCTTCGGCGCTCACGTCCTTTGCGGCCGACTGCGCGGTTTGGGCAAATGAAGCGTTCGGCCAAAGCCTCCTTGCCCGAGGATTGGCATTGACGGGGGACGCGGCAGCTGCCGCCGCTGCTCTGCCGCAGCCGGCCGGACTCAATCCTGTCGAAATCGATCAGCTGCGTCAGGCCCGCCGGCGGACGGTATTCTTGGGCGCACTGGCAGCTGCCTGGGAACCGATAACCGAGATCACCGCGGAAGCCGGCATGGGTCGAGCAGACCGCTGGCAGCCGTTGGAATGCTGGGCCCCCGAAACGGAGTTTTTGGCCGAATTCGTGCTTCGCAGCGTGCAGATCGGCCGAGTCGTAAGAGGGAAATACGCCGAAGAGCCGTCTGCGGGGCCCTTTGATATCAGCAGCAAACATCCAAAAAGCGAAACGAAAAGGCGGGCGTTATGGAGCATCCTTGCGCGCATCCGGGGAGCGATGCGGAGCTCCAGGGCCTCAGAGACGCAATGGATGAGCGTCACCGAGACGAATTTTGACCGGCGATGGGAAGCGGCGCTCGACGACGAACTTTTGGGGCTGCCCCCCGGCAGTGAAGAAGGGCGGCTCCTCGCCCGCATTTTGATTGATGCTCGCCGCAGAAGAGCCTTTCGCGGTGCGACGAAGCTCCCGAGCGAGATTCTTCGCATGGCATCGTCCGCCGAAGGACGAACGCTTTTCTCCAAAGCTTTCGCCCAAAAGGTCGCTGACGGTGAGGTGCTTCCCGTCGATGCCGCGGCGGATGAGGCTGGCCAAAAAGGATTTGCCGCTCGACAGAGGCGCGCGTCACCAGATGATTCGACAGACGATTCGGCGGAGAAACCGGATGAATCAGCTTCAACCGAAGCGCATCGAAAACCGCGTTTGTGGTGGGCGGCTGACGGCTGGTGGCTAGAATGGCCCCGCGGCGGGCGTCTCTTAGCGGAGACCGCGGTCGACATTTATCCCTCTGCCGCGCCGTATTTGGCGCTTCACGGTCAACACGAAGACGAAAGAGAAGAGCGCTCTCTTCGAGCGGCAGCGCTCTTTGCGGCTGCAGAGGTTCTCGGACTTTCAGCGTCTGCGCCGATTAAACCGCGAAAACTAGCACTTCCGAAGAAACCGGCAGCCCTTCCTTTAAGGCCTTCGCGTGAACTCGAGGCCGCCTTTCTCACAGCAGCTGCACAGTCTCGCTTAAGCCCCAAGCAGCATCAGAATAGGGCGAGAGCGGTGAAGGCACTTTCAGAGTCCCTTGAAACCGAGAATTCGGGAAGCGGAGCTGACAGCGCGCGTACCGCGAATGAACTTTGGGCGGCTGAGGATGCTCGTTTAATGCGGCTGGTCAAAGCGGCTCAGCCCATTGCCCGGGCACTGGGTCCGGACGGCGCCCGAGGACGGCCTATGGCGGGGAATCCAGCCGGTTTTATACCGCGCCCGGAAGTATCGGCACCACCAAAAAACACCGAGCACGCAGAAGGCTGCCGGCCGTTTTGCTTCGAGCATGCGGACGGGACGGAGGCAGAGCACTCACAACCGAAACCTCGAGTGATTGAAGAGCCTCAGACACCGATGCCGCAGCTCGACGACTGCGAGTGGATCTTTGGGCTGGGCGCCGAGGCGGGTTTGGCGGGCGATGCAGTTTCGGCTGCGTTGGAACACCTGAAAGACTCCGGTGCGCTCACTTCCGAAATCACAACGCTTAATCCGCCCGGCGTGTTTCTCCCGGAAGGCTGTTTTGAAGATTCTTTTGAACGCCTGCGGGCATTCCTCTCCGCTTCGACGCTTTTAGTGCGCCGCACCGGTGCGAATACGGGGCTTGCTCCTTGGATTTGGCACCGCGCGGACAAGAACGGCTTAGTGGAGGCCGGCCTTCTTTTGAACCCCGCCGCACTAACGCTTGTTCGCCGGCATTCTGCCGGCGGCAGTGAGCGGATGGAGGGTGACTCGTGCCAGCGCCTCACGGCGCAGGGCACTGAGGCGCAATGGATTGGAATGTGAGCGATGACTAATGTTATGGATTTACTGAAAAGAAGAGGGCCGCTCGCCAAGTCTTTCAGGCCGGCGTCGGAAGCTTCTGCGGACTGTTTGGCGCTATGGCGGCCCGCTTGGGAAGTTAGCCCCGTTCTGTGGCACGTGACCGCTTCGGTCTTTGCCTTGGGACTTTGGAGCGGCGGAGTGCTCTCCGGCATACCTGCACTGGCATTGGGCGGTATTCCAGCCGGTCTCGCACTCAAGCGTCTGAAGGCGGCGCAGCGGATTTGGAAAGAACGCTCGCGGCTCTCGGGGCATGCGCCGGCCTTCATGAGCTTTGCTGATTTGGCGCTCGTGATGAGGAGCTTCGAGACGCCTAGGCTCTCGCCCGATGAACTCCGGTCGGCCATTCGTCAGACGGGCATGACGAGGGCGGCCGCGATTCGTCTGATAGGAGCAGATCCGGGGACGCTCTTTCATGCGCCGGCCGAAGCGCCCGTTCAGTCGGTATGGTTTGGACTCGGCTTTCGCTGGACACCGGTTGAAGCGCAGCGGTTTTATGAATTAACGCGCATTGACTGGAAAAGCATGCATCTGCCGGAAAGTTGGCGGCATTGGTTTACTCAGCATCCCGGACTCCCAGACGCTTCGCCCGGCATTCCCGTCCTGCACGGTGTCGGGCCGTCGCCGGTCTGTCCACCCTGGCAGCGCGGACGGAAAGAAGAAGAGCCCGGCATTATTCGGCCGCTCTCGAGCTTAGGAGGAGGAACGCTTCTCGTCGGCACAACGCAGACGGGCAAAGGCGTCGTGCTCACGAATCTCGTAAGTCAAGCGATTCTGCGCGGCGACGCGGTCATTGTCATTGATCCCAAATCGAGCAAACGCCTCCGAAGTGCCGTTATTGGGGCTTGCCGTGCCGCCGGGCGGCCTGAGCCGCTCGAATTTCACCCGGCATTCCCGAAGCGCGGCGTGCGGCTCAATCCTCTGGGGAGCTACACCCGCAGCACTGAAATTGCGAGCCGCATTTGCGCAGTGCTCCCTCGCGGGGACGGTGCTTTTACCGCATTTGCCTGGCGTGCGGTCTTTGTCATGACCGAAGGCATGCTCTTTGTGGGACAGCCGCCCACATTGCGGCGCTTTCGCGCGGCACTCGAGCGCGGCATTGAGGAGCTCCTCGAGGCGGCGCTCCGCAAGGATTTGTCTAAGCGCGTCCCCTTTTGGGAAGAGCGCCTGGAGGCGCTCGTCCTGCAGCAGTCGCGCGAGATCCGTGTGCCGATGGGTGCGGGCGGCGGGACGGAACTCGCTGCCATGGCGACGCTTTGGGAGCGCACTGCGGGCTCCCCAGGATCGAAATACTGCCCGGAGACGCCCGAAGCGGCCGTCGAAGGGCTCCTCTCCGTTTATCGCCACAGCAGGGAGCATTATGCGAAGATCACCGCGTCGCTTCTCCCGGCACTTTCCATGCTGACGGCCGGCGCATTGGGCGAAAGTCTCTCGCCGGAATTTGATCTCACGGGCAAAACCGACGATCCGCGGCCCATCGTTTCGCTCGAAGACGTGATCAGCATGCAGGGCGTCCTCTATCTGGGGCTCGATGCACTGCCCGACGCCGAGACGGCTTCGGCCCTAGGGGCGCTCTTGCTTTCAGACCTGTCGGGCGCAGCCGGGCGCCGCTACAACACCGAAGCAAGCGGTCAGGAAGTCGTGCGGACCAGTCTTTTTGTGGATGAAACCGCCAACGTCATCAATCCGCCCCTGATTGAAATCCTCAATAAAGGTATGGAGGCGGGCTTTCAGTGCGTGTGCGCCATGCAGACCATCAGCGATCTGGAAGCGCGCTTAGGTTCTGCGGCACAGGCACGCATGGCGCTTGGCAATTTGAATAATCTCATTGCGCTGCGCACGAAGGATGAAGCAACGCAAAAGTTTATTGCTGAAGCTTTCGGCCGGACGACGATTTGGGAGACAGCGGCCTCGGTGACGACAACTGCAGGTGCGAGTGCGCTCCCCGCCTTCCGTGCGGCCGCATCATCAAGTCTCAGCGGCCGACGCGATTCCGTCGTGCCGCTCGAAGCCCTCGGCCAGCTGCCTAACCTTGAATTTTTTGCGTCGCTCTCGGGCGGCCGGCTTTGGAAAGGGCGTATGCCGATTCTGGATCCCGCGCTCGAAGGCCTCCATCTTTATGCGCAGGTAACGAAAGCACCTGCGCCCATCGGGCGTTTGCGAGCGTTCCTTGAGGCTCGCGGGAAGTGCCTCAAAAGCGAATGGTCGGCGGCATTCAGACGTCACTCCAATGGTGAAAAAGGAGAGAGCCTGAAATGAGAGCCTTTCTAGGATTATGGACAGCCGCTATGCTCTTCACCGCCGGGTTTGGCGCCGCCGGGACTTCGCCCGAGCGGCTCATTCGGGTGATTTATGCTGATGCTTTTGGCGCCGCGCAGGTTTTGGACGGGAGGGCATCTCTCGCCGCTCAATGGACAGAGGATGCGCTGCGCGCCGTATGGGCATCCGGACCCCAGGGCTTATTTCCGACGACGCTCGGCAAGGGAGCCCATACGCGGCTCCCGGGGTGGTCAGGGAATGATTCGAGACGTGAGGCGGATCCGATTCGAACGAGCTTATCGAGAGCGGCAGCGTCGCCCTATATTGAAAATCTTCGGCTCATGGGGCTGCTCGCCATCCGGCGGACGGCCAGAATAGCGGTCTATTTCCTCCTTTCGGGGGTCTTTTTGATTGCGCTCTTTGCCGACGGCATGCTCGAGCGCAGAATTGCGCACCACCGTATGACGGGCGGGCGGCCGAGTCTCTTTGCGGGTCTTGGGTTTGTGCCGGGCGGACTCATCATTCTTAGCTCTGTTGCAGCACTGCTCCCGACGGTCGTTGCCGAGTGGTGCTTTTGGGTCATCCCAGTCTTCTTTGGCTTGGCCATGAGGCATATGGCTGCGCGGTGGCATCGCCTTCCTCGGTGAACACGTGCCGCAGCAATTGCGCCCAAGCTTGCGGTATTACGTCCGAGAGATGCGTTTAGACTGACCGAAACGAATACAGGCAGGCCATAATTCATTCACTAAATTTTCAACAGGATGTCCGCCCCATGCCGCGAAGCAGGGTGCTTTGCTGAGTGCGGATCCGTCCCAATGTCGGAGAAGAAAAATGTCCCAAGTCAATCCCCCGTATCGTGCTGATGTCGTCGGCAGCTTTCTGCGCCCCAAGGAACTGCTCGACGCGCGTCACGCTTTTCAGGCCGGGAAGCTCGATCGTGCCTCTCTCACCGCGCTCGAAGACCGCCTCATCAAGGATCTCGTTGAAAAGGAAGTGAAGAACGGCCTCAAGGCCGTGACCGACGGCGAATTCCGCCGCTCCTTCTGGCATTTGGACTTTCTCGCGGGTCTTTCCGGTCTGCATCATGTGAAGGCCGAGCATTGGTCGGTGCATTTTGAAGGCTTCCAGCCCAAGGCCGAAACGGTTGTGATCGAAGACCGCATTCGTTTCCCCAAGGATCATCCGTTCCTGGAAGCCTATGACCGTCTGAAGGCGATTGCCGGCGACACCCCCATCAAGTACACGATCCCGTCGCCCTCGATGCTCCACCTCATCTGTGCGGTGCGCTGTGAGACCTATAAGCCCATTCCGTTTTATGCCGAGCACCCCGATGCGCTTTTTGACGATCTTGCGCAGACGTGGACGGACGCTATGCTCGCGCTTTATGAACGCGGCTGCCGTTATCTGCAGTTTGACGACACGAGCTGGGGAGAATTCTGCTCGGTCGAAAAGCGCGGCGCCTACGCCGCACGCGGCATTGACGTCGATTGGGTGGCCAAACGCTACGTTGAAGTGATCAACAAGATCCTGGCCAATAAGCCCGCTGATCTCACCGTCACGATGCATATCTGCCGCGGCAACTTCCGCTCGACCTGGTTCTCGTCAGGCGGCTACGAACCCGTGGCTGACATTCTCTTCTCGCACTGCAATGTGGACGGGTTCTTCCTTGAGTACGACAGCGACCGTTCGGGTTCGTTCGAGCCGCTCCGCTTCATCAAGAACCAGACCGTTGTGCTTGGTCTCATCACCAGCAAGTTCCCTGAACTTGAAGACAAGGACGCCGTCAAAGCCCGCATTGAAGAAGCAACGAAATATGTGCCGCTCAATCAGCTTTGCCTCTCGCCCCAGTGCGGCTTCTCCTCCACGGAAGAAGGCAATATCATGACCGAAGAAGAGCAGTGGGCGAAGGTTCGCCTGGTGCGTGAAATCGCCGACGAAGTCTGGGGTGATCAGTAATTTCCAGCGTTGCTGCTGAGCGCATTTCGCTCAATTGAGCTCGTTCGGCCTGATGATTAGAACCGTCAGCCGACTTCAGAAAAAATGGGACGCAATGGCTTTCCAGCTGCTGCGTCCCGTTTTCATTGCCCATCACAAACCACAAAGTGTGTTTCAAAAGGATGAATTCTGCCGTCAGATAGACCTGCATCAACTTCACTGGGATCGAATGGCAAAATCGGCTTTGCTGATTGGGCATGAATTCTGCACAATGACTCTCACTATCCATCCCTCATCCGTCCGCTTTAGAAGTCTTTTAAACTGAATTAACTGCCATGGCCGCTTTTCCGCTGATGCTTCCGGGTACGTCCCGGCCCCCGAAGCTCGTGGTCTTTGATCTGGACCACACGCTGATCGCGTGCGACGCAACGATCCTATGGACGGAATTTCTTTATGAAAAAAAGATCGTCACTGATCCCATCTGGCGTCAGTACGACCGCGATATGGTGAAAAGCTACGCCAAAGGCGTACTGGACATCCGCGATTTCTGCAGAAAACATGCCGGAGCGTTCCGCAGCATTCCAGAGGAAAAACTCCATGCATTGGCTCAGGAGTTTGCCAAAAAGAAAATTGCGCCGCTTATCTTCCCTGACGGCAAGAAATGGGTGAAGAACGCACTGCAGGCCAATATTCCAGCCTGTGTGCTTTCGGCCTCAGCAGCTTTCATTGTGAAGCCCATTGCCAAGTTCTTTGGACTCACCGATGCGATGGGGATTGAGCTCGCGTTTAAGGACGGTTTCTGTACCGGCGAAATTGTCGGCATACCGACTTTTCAGGAAGGGAAGGTCGAGAGACTTTCTCAACGGCTCGCCGAAGCCGGCATCGGTTTTGAAGATGTGCTTTTCTTTACCGACAGCAGAAATGATCTGCCGCTCGCTGAACGCGCGGGCTATACCGTTTGCGTCAATCCGGACGCAGTGCTCGAATCCGCTGCCCGCAAAAACGGCTGGAAAGTTGCAGAGTGGAAGCTCTCTCTGCGTACTCAGATGACCGCGCAGGTGGATGCCAAAGGCGTGCCGGAAAATCAAACCGTGCGAAGCTAAAGGACTGCGGCTCAAGCTGATTGCTGGGGCACTTTCTTTTTTTGAATGACTGTCCCAGCCTGGCAGCATGCGGCAGCAGGACTGGCTGACGTTTGAGTACGTAATCCGATTCACGGCTGAATAATGCGATCAGCTGAGCTGTCAAGGCTCCCCGTTTTTTCCGGCTTGATCGGGAAGCACTGATACGCAAAGGAAGTCGTCCGTCGCTTTATCGTCGGCCAGGCAGCTATGCCGTGCGTTTTTGCTCGGTCACCGGAAAACGCTGGGAACGTATCTTGTCAAGACCAGATCCTGGCGAATACGCGGTCAGCATCAGATTAGCCTGCGGGATGCATCACCTTATCGAGAATTCGACTTTGCGCCGGGGTGCCGCTGAATAATGCTGAGCAGTGTCTGGACGATTAAATGCTGAAGGCGCTCAATGCTGAGGATCGGGGAGCCCTTTTCGAAAACACCATTTTGTTTACGTACTGCCCGAAGCGTTGGGACACTGAAGACATGTGGGCCTGCGGTCCTTGGTTTTGTTTTCGAACGGCGTTTATCTGCGTCGTGAATTTACAACAAAGAGTAAATATAGGGTTTCTACCACGAATGTTTATTCGTTAGACACGTCGGAAATTATCCAAGTAAATGAATGCGGAATATAGGGTTACCCCCCCCCC